>Ga0302325_10006376_pt1 | contig 26534 bp, 16 predicted proteins | sample Palsa_T0_2_FD_201948 | JGI IMG/M metagenome (GOLD analysis project Ga0302325, IMG submission 201948) | Peat permafrost microbial communities from Stordalen Mire near Abisko, Sweden - Palsa_T0_2 | ecosystem: Environmental > Terrestrial > Soil > Palsa > Peat permafrost | place: Sweden: Abisko... | reverse complement strand
CGTGGATTTTTCGCTTCGCTCATGGGCGCGAGCGCGGTCTCGAATCCGCCATAGGCGAAGACGAGAAGCAGCATGGCCTTCAGCCACTGGCTGGCGCTGGGGGACGCGATGGGGGCAGTCGCAATGGCCCAGTGACGGTGCTGAAGCACGAACAGACCCAAAACAATTACCGCGAACAGCGGGACAAGTTTGGCTGCGGTGAACAGATTGCTTACCTGCGCTCCGGCGCGCACGCCGCGAATGTTGATGATCGTTAGAAGGCCCACCAGCACGCTGAGAATTAGAGCCCGGGGCAGGGGATCTTTGGCGTGCGGGAAGAACTCGCCCAGGTAAATCACAAACAGGTTGGCATTGGCGGCGGGCGCGGCCACTTGCCCCAGCCAGAGCATCCAGGCGGTTTGAATGCCCATGAGACGTCCGAAGGCGACGCGGGCGTAGAGATAGGGACCACCGGCCTCCTGGAACCGCGACGCAACCTCGGCGAAGCAGCCGATGATCACGCTCATTCCCGCGCCGGCCGCCAGCACGGCGTAAGGACTGTAGTTGCCGATGAGAGCGGCCACGGTTGAGGGCAGGCCGAAGACTCCGCTGCCGATGATGGAGTTCACTACCAACGCGACCAGGCTCCATCGGCCGATGGCGCGGACCAGGTCGTGGCGCGGCGGGTTTGGCGGCAACGGCTCCATCCGCGCGTTTGTATCACAAATTGTGGAGGTCCTGACAGGGGGTTCTCCGTGGGAGGGTTCCTGATTGACCACGAAGGACATGAAGTCACACGAAGGAAACTCACAAGGCGGCAGACCCGTATGTTACTTCGCGTCGTTTGTGGTTACCACATTTCGCACAGTGGGCTCCGTAGCGTCGCTCCTGGGACTGGCTGGTGACTTTGGAACAATTGGCGACTGCACTGTTGGCTGTGGGAAAGAATCCGGCGCACGGGATTAAAGCTGGTGAAACGTTCCGGAAACCGGTTTGGCTGGTACGTCAAAAGCCTTGCCAGTAGCGGAGTTCGGCGCCATGGGGCGCCGGGCATGAGTCGTCCACCCAAAGTAATAGCTTGAATTACCAAAGCGCATGATCGTGGGACATCTATCCGCTCCGCGCTGCCGATGAGATGTTCAAACACGCAATCGTTACTGCGACCCATGGTGAACAACACTGATATGGACGACCTGCACACGCGGATGGTGCGAGTTACCGATGACTTGCGCGCGATCCAGCGGGAGCTGAACTGCGCCGCCATGCAAGCGCCCAACGACCCGGAATTGATGGAGGCGTTGAGCGCGCTGCCGGAGACGGAAGCCATCCAGGTGCTGTGCAAGTCGCTCGACCAAATGCGCCACTTCCTATGGTTCTACAGCCAGGTGATGAGCAACGATCCCGAACTGGGCGACAAGCTGCGCCAGTCGTCTGCATCGCAGACTGTCGAAGACGCCAAGGTGGATACGTCATTCCTCGATCAGTTCACGCGGGCCGATGAGGCCATGCTGTTGCGCTACCTGGTAGACGCGAAAGACCGCAAGCCAAACTAGTTCGGCCACGGATTCACCCGGATTGTCACGGATAATCCAAGAATATTCCAAAAGCCTTATCCGCGTTGATCCGTGGAAATCCGTGGCCGCTGTTTTAAGTTAGAAGCCCCTCCCGCGAACGAATGTCTTGCGCACTTCTCCGCTGGGACTGAGAACCACGAGGTTGGCCTCCGCTCCGGGAGCCAGGACTCCGTAGCTTTGCCCCAAACCCACAGCCCGCGCAGGATTCAGGGTTGCGGCACGGACTGCGTGCTGCAGGCTCCAGCCTGCGAAGCGGGTCACGTTGCGAACCGCGCGGTCCATGGTCAGGACGCTGCCGGCGAGTTTTCCATCCATCGTGCACCTGCCGTCTTTGACCTCGACCTGGATAGGGCCGAGTTGGTAGGTACCGTCGGGCATGCCCGCGGCGGCGGTGGCGTCGGTGATCAGCACGGCGCGTTCGACGCCCTTGGCCTGTAGGAAAAGGTGCACGACCTCGGGAGCAACATGAATTCCATCCGCGATGATGTCGGCGGTGACCTGCCGGTCGATGAGCACTTCGGCGAGGATGCCGGGATCGCGATGATCGAGCGGCCGCATGGCGTTGAAGGTGTGAGTGGCGTGACGGGCGCCGGCCCGGACACCGGCGCGGGCGGCATCCAGCTCCGCGTCGGAGTGGCCGATGCTCACGCAAACATCGCGCCGTGCCGCTTCCGCGATTACCTCGAGCGCTCCGGGAAGTTCCGGCGCAATGGTCATGATGTGCACCTGCCCGTGCGCGGCCTGCCAGAGACGTTCAAAGATTTCGAGCGTGGGCTCGACGAGGTATTCCGGGGGATGCACACCGCGGCGTTTGTGACTGAGGAATGGACCTTCCAGATGGATGCCGAGCGGCCGAGCCTGCGCGGCATTGCCATTGCTGGAGACTGAAGCCGCTGCGATGGCGTCGGCAAGCTTTTCCAATGCCCGGCAAGTCTGATCGAGCGGCGCAGCGACCGTGGTAGGGAAATAGCCGGTGACGCCATGCGTCGTCAGGAATTTGTTCAGATGCGGCAGTTCGGCGGGCGAGGCCCGCATGACATCGAGTCCGGCGCCGCCGTGCATGTGAATGTCGACGAAACCAGGCGCGAGGATGGCGTCGGTAAAGTCTTTGGTAAGATCGACCACCATCGCATGCTTCGGGACTTCCTGTTGAGCTCGCGAGGAAACGGCCGAGATCAGGCCGTCCTCAATAAACAGGAGCGGGTCCTGTATCTCTTCCTGCGGCGTATAGAGGCGATTGGCGCAGAGGACAATCATGGTTGGTCAGATCTTGGCCCGTCAGGTTATCGAGCGTTCGATCCCGGTGCGCCACCAGTGTAGCGCGAAAAGTGGTTCGGGCAATCGCCTGCTGGCCTCCTATGTGGATCCGGTTTTTCCTACCGAGAGTCTGTGTTCATAGGTTCCACCGGATGGTTGTGCCATAGAGGCCCCCGGCCTTCTTAATCTCATCCGGTTTGTCAGCAGTAGCAATGAGCCGGCTTCCGCCAATAAAAATGTGGAGCCGTCACCGAAACCGTAATGGCTCCACTCAGGTCGATCGATATGGGAGCGAAGCGCTCTTTCTCAGAAGCGATACTTGAACACTAACTGAATTTGCCGCGACCCTTGCGAAGCGAATATCTCGCCATAGTTGGATGCCCCGGCCGTGTGCTGTCCGCTGTACTCTTCTCCAAAGCTGAAGATCGGGGTATTGGTAAGGTTCGTTACATCCATGCGGAACTCGACCCCTTGCGTTTCGGTGATCCTGAAGTCCTTGGCGATGCTGAGATCCGCCGTCTTGACTCCGGGACCGTCGAAAGAGCCCACCTGACAATTACCGAAAGTCCCAGGAGCGGGACTGGTGACCGCGGCTGGATTCAGAAAGTGCACGCCTTTAGTAGCCGGATCAAACGTCATCGGAACCCTCGCGGAGACGCCCGGCACGCAGTCTGCCCGAGTGGAAAACCCTCCCGTACCGGATGTGTCCCCGCTGGCAAAGATAGTCTGGGCAAACCCGGTATGGAAGATGAAGCCGGAACTCACCCGCCATCCTCCCGCCACAGCGTCGACAACTCTGCTGACGCCGTTGCCAAACTGCCTGCCGTGGCCGAAAGGCAACTCGTACACGACATAGCCGTTGAAGAGGTGTTTGATGTTCTGTGGGCACCGGCCGTAGTCACCCATCTGATGGTAAGGATCCTGTGGGAAGGCCCAACCCGCGATGGTCTGCGCCTCCGTGGCCACGTTGTCGCCGTATTGTCCGTAGAATCCCGGCGTGTCACTCATGCATTTGGACCACGTGTAATTCAGCTGCGCCTGCAAACCTTTGCTGAGGCGCTCTTGTAAGAGGGCTTGCAGCGCATCGTAGTTCGAAACGCCGTCGGAAATTGTGTACCGCGCCTGGCCTACCTCACTGAGCAAGGTCGGGTTCAGGTACGGACTGGGTAACACCGTGCCGTCAGCGGTCAGCTGTTCCTGCTGAAGCATTATGATGTTCATCAGGTGCTGATTCTCCTGGCCAACGTAACCGAGTTGTATGGTCGTAGCGTTGCCGAATTGCTGCTGAAAGCTCAAGTTCCATTGGTAATGCACGGCAGGCCGGAGGTTCACGTCGAAAGCGTGAATATTTACTCCCTTGAAGCACGTGGGATCGAACGCTTCCGCCAGGGCAAGCGTGCAACCCGTCGGGAAGCCAACGAAGCCCTGATCTAAGGTGCTGGGTGGCACGTCGGTTGCGATTGGATCGAACTTAACGTTGTGAGCCGTTTCAAATGGTGGGTTTTGTGTAAGCAGGTTGTTCACGCCGTTGCTCTCTGTGAAATTGGAGACGCCAAAAGCGGCGCGCACAACCGTATTCTTCAGGGATTCGGGCTGCCAGGCAATTCCGATGCGCGGCTGGAAGTTGGTGATGCCATTGTATTGGTGATACAGCGATTTACCCAGGCCGCTGTTATTCACGGTCGGCGTGATAATTTGCCCGCCGAACAGCGCATAGTTAACTGCGTTGCCATCTGCCGCGGCGCGCGGAGTGTCCACCTCCCAGCGCAGGCCCAGATTCAACGTCACATTCCGCCGGACGCGCCAGTCGTCCTGCCCGTAGACGGAATAGAGGCTGTTCTGAATGTGGCGATTGCCGGCCCCAGCGCCGATGCCCAAGTTATTGGGATCACCCAACATAAAATCGGCAAGGCCCGACCCCACGGCGTCCGTGACTGAAGGGTTGGCTGTGTATTGTCCGTTGAAGTTGAAAAAGCCAGCCAATCCTTCATTGCCAGGGTAAAGGAAATTGTCGCGGTAACGGTTGAACTGGAAACCCGCTCGGAATTCGTGATTTCCGCGTGTTTTCACCACTGAGTCGCCAATCTGGATTACCGTATCAGCGAAAAGGTTGGCCTGCGAAAGATTATTCCCAATGGTCGCAATGTTTCCAAACAAGCCTTGAATGCTCGGCAGGAACGGACTCGGCGAGCCCGGAATGCCAAAGGTTTGCGGTAAATTCTCGTTTACTGGATTTGTATAACCCTGGCTCACCGGGAAATAGCTGAACCCCAGGCGCAAATCGTTTAATAGAGTGGGGCTGATGGAGCGCGTCCAATCGATCACGCCGTTGCGCAGAGGATAGTTGAAATCGGTGAATCCGTTGTTCGCCAGCAAGAACGTTTCGGTAGTCGGATTGCGTACGGACTGTTGCGAATAACGCCCGGAGACACGGTCCTTGTCATTGGGCGTCCAGTCGATCTTCACGTCGCCCTGGTCGGCACTGTTCAGGATGGTTTGCGAGTAGTTCAACAAGTTTGTGCCGGCAACATTGGGTACAGGATAGAGAGAAGAATTGACGATGTTGGTCGCAGCTGGACTCAAAGTGAGGCCGGCTGCCGTCAAATTATTATTGGGAATGATTGCGCGGCTGCCGGGCGCAATACCTGCTTCGGGCGCGTAGAGCTGCTGGGCCGGATTGGCGCACACACCAGCGCCGTCAAATCCTGCCGTGCACAGTTCCCCGAAGTTTCCGCCACGCTCCGCCGCGTCCATCACTTGGACTGTCTGCGTCGAGCCATTGGGATTCCGGAGTCCCTGATAATCGACAAAAAAGAAAAGCCGGTTCTTAATGATCGGACCGCCAAGCGTAGCCCCGAATTGATTGAAATGAAGAGCCGCCTTTGGAGTGTCAGTCAGGCCGTTGGCCCAGGAGTTGGCATTAAGTTTGTCGTTCCGCCAGAATTCAAAGGCGCTGCCGTGATAGGCGTTCGTGCCGGACTTGATGGTTGTGTTCACGATGCCGCCAAGGAAATTCCCGAACTCCGCAGATGGATTCTGGGTGATGAGGTTGAATTCCTGGATGGCGTCGGGGCTCGGCGAGTATGCCACCTCATTGTTGTCGTTCTGATTGTTGTCGATGCCATCAAGAATGTAGTTGCTGGTCTGCTCGCGATTGCCGTTGATATAAGGACGCCCCACCTGAAACGTGTTCTGACCCGACGTAAAGGATCCTGGATTCGTGCTGACTGCGCCAGGAGTCAGCAGCGTGAGCTGGCCGTAGTTTCTGGTGAGCAACGGAGCGTTTTCCAGCACCTCGTGATCGATGTGCGTGCTGATGTCCGTGGATTCGGTTTGCAGCAGCGGGGCCGCGCCGGTCACTTCGACAGTTTCCGAGATCTTGCCCACCTTCAACTGCACGTCCACGCGCGCGGTCTGGTTGAGCACCAGGGCGAACGGTGGGTACACGGCGGTGTCAAAGCCCGGAGCAGTCACCTTAACGGCGTAGTTCCCGATCGCCAGCCGCAGCAGGTTATAGGACCCTGTGTCATTCGTTTCCGCGCTCCAGACCGTCCCGCGTTCTATGTCGGTTGCCTTGACCACGGCGCCCTTGATGGGCGCACCGCTCGAATCGGTCACCGTGCCCACGATGGACGCAGTTACTTCCTGGCCCCACGCCGACTGCAGTGCGCCGAGCATCCCGACCAGTAGCAAAATCCCAACCCACATTGACTTTCGCATCGCAGAACCTCCGGAAGACGTTGGTGGAACAGAACCCAATAAAACAAAACTGGTGCAAAAAGGTCAGGACAATGCTATATAGTAATTTCACGAAGGCCGTCAAGAAGAAAATACAGAAAAGCTGACTTTTATTTCTTCAGGAGTTTAGTCTTAATCTATAGCACCAACAGGAGAACCGGCGTCTCGGGCAGGCGGCTGGCCACCAGCCCTGTGGAAAACGAGGGGTGGATAATGAAAAGAACGAGAGTGTTATGGTATGAAATGCCCAACCGCTACGCTTATATCCTGCTTCGGCTCTTTACAAGTTTCATAATTAAGGTTTATGGTGAGTTGTTCATTTGTACGTGGTCCTAACTGTGGGTTGCTCCGAAAGCTCTATAGTACAGGGGAGAGAGGAGTGCATTAGGGCCAGCACAGACCGCTCGTTTTCGTTTCGATTCGGCTCTATAGCACATCCTAGGAGAGTTATACGTTCCTATTGGGACAGGCGAAGTAAACATCATCGTTTCTGATCCGAACGATTGGGGAATTCATGCCAAACAGCCGCGCAAATGGAATGCCCGCATACCAGAAAATCCAAGCCACAATCATGAAGCGCATTGAAAACGGGCAGTTGAAACCAGGGGATGCAGTCGATTCGGAACGGGAGCTGGCGAAGATTCACCAGGTGAGTCTGATGACGGCGCGTCATGCCCTAACCGCGCTTGAACGGGAGGGTATGGTGCAGCGCAGGCGTGGCGCCGGAACATTTGTGGCGCCGCCCAAAGTCCACTTCAACAAGCTGACCAGTTTCACCGAGCAGATGGCCGGTCGAAGTTTGACCGCTTGCTCAAAGGTTCTATCGTTCGGCGTCGTTGACAACGAACAAGAAGTTGCGGCTCGTCTGGCTCTGGCGGCCAACACTCGCCTGCTCAAACTGGAGCGACTTAGGCTCGCAGCTGATGAACCGTTCGCGGTTGAAACCTGCTATCTGCCAGCCGAGGAGTTCTCCGGTATCACTCGCAGCGCCGTTGCTCGTGGATCGCTGTTTTCTATGGTGGAAACCGGCTACGGGATCCAACTCGCTTATGCCGACGAGGAAATGGATGCAACCGCCGCCGCCCCCGCGACGGCAAATCTTCTGAAAGTTGCGCGCAATGAACCGCTGCTCAGGATCCGCCAGGTTATTTATTCGACAAAAGGAAAAGCCACGCTTTATGTGCTCGGCCTGTATCGTTCAGACCGGCACACCCTGTTAGTCCGACGATTCCGGTAAGGTTGTGGAAGCACCTCATCGCCGTTCAATCGCTGCCCGAAGCGACCATGAAATCCGCAGCCGGCCGTTTCGGAGCCGGAAGCTTACTTGTGTAGATTCGGGGACCTCCCAGGTTCAATCAGTTGGTGTCCGCATCCACACGCGCACGCGATGATCAAGGTCTCTGAGGATTGTTCCCTAACATGTAGTAAAATGAAGGACTAACGCCGTCGGGGAGTGGCTCAGCCTGGTAGAGCACCTGGTTCGGGACCAGGGGGTCGGAGGTTCAAATCCTCTCTCCCCGACCAATCTTTTCTCTAATCATTTGAAGCAGATAGCAGTGGGTCAACGACGAGCGCTTTCCCGCTCGTGTTGCCGCTGTGCCCAAAATTGTGCCCTGTCCCTCGTCAAAACCTCGTGCACTCGTGGAATGAATGACTTGCAGACGGGCTTGATGCGGCGTATTTCGATAAGATTCTTGCCATGATCTCGGCCAGAATCATGTCACTCCGATGTCTCCTGGGATGGGTGGTCAGTACTTTCCGTTCCCGAGAGGACCTGATCCTTGAAAATCTCGCTCTCCGTCAGCAATTGCTGGCCCTGCACGCCAAACGACCTCGTCGTCGTATCACTCCCCGGCACAAGCTGTTTTGGGTTGTCTTACGACGATTCTGGTCCGGATGGAAAGGACCTCTCATTTTGGTTACGCCCAGAACGGTTGTCGGGTGGCATAGGGCTGGGTTTCGTTTGTATTGGACCTGGATTTCAAGAGCCAGACGAATGGGAGGACGAAGACGGGTGAGTAAGGAGGTTCGTGCTCTGATCGCTCGCATGGCGGGTGAGAATCCAACGTGGGGAGCGCCGCGCATTCACGGCGAGCTGTTAAAGCTGGGTTTCCATCTGTCGGAGGCCACGGTCTCACGATGGCTTCGGCGAATCCCGAGAACCCCAGATCCCGCAAAGCGATGGGAACCAGCTGTCCCTCGTCAAAACCTCGTGCACCCGCAGAATGAATGACTTGGAGAGGGAGCGTGATACGGCGTGTTTCGATAAGATTCTGGCCATGATCTTAGCTCTCGTCACGTCGCTCCGACATCTCCTCGGATGGGTTGTCAGTGCTTTCAGTTCCAGAGAGAACCTCGTCCTCGAAAATCTCGCTCTCCGTCAGCAACTACTGGCTCTGCACGTCAAACGACCTCATCGTCGACTGACTACCCTGCACAAGCTGTTCTGGGTTGTCTTACGAAGGCTGTGGTCAGAATGGGAACGGTCTCTCATCTTGGTTACACCGAGAACCGTGGTCGGCTGGCATCGGGCTGGCTTCCGGTTGTATTGGACTTGGGTTTCACGGGCCCGACGAGTGGGAGGACGGAGTCGGGTGAGCAAGGAAGCTCGTGCTCTGATCTTTCGCATGGCTGCTGAGAATCCAACCTGGGGAGCGCCGCGCATTCACGGCGAGTTGCTCAAACTGGGCTTCCGCCTGTCGGAAACTTCTGTCTCGCGATGGCTTCGTCGAATTCCGAGAACTCCAGATCCCGCCAAACGCTGGCTGACATTCCTCCGGAACCATCGCGAGGCAATTGCCGCTATGGACTTCTTCACTGTACCCACGCTCACGTTTGGCGTCCTGTATTGCTTCTTTGTCATCGGCCACGACCGGAGAACAATCCTGCGGTTCAACGTAACCCGGAGTCCGAATGCTCTCTGGATCGTGCAGCAACTACGGGAGGCATGGCCGTACGTGCCGGCGCATAAATTCCTTTTGTTCGATCGCGACTCAAAGTTCGGAACGGATGTGATTTCGGCTGTAAGAGAGTTGGGAAGCCAACCCACCCGCACGGCCTTTCGCAGTCCGTGGCAGAACGGTGTCGCGGAGCGCTGGGTTGGGAGTTGCCGACAAGACCTGCTGGACCATGTGATCGTCTTGAATGAGCAGCACCTCAAGCGGCTTATGTCAGAGTATGTGCGCTACTACCATGAAGATCGGACGCATCTCGGACTCGAGAAGGATACGCCAACCGGTCGATCAGTAGCGATCAGATGTGGGACTGAGGGCACAATCCACTCCTTCCCTCGAGTGGGTGGACTGCACCATCGTTACGCTGTTGCAGGTTAGCCTCCGACAATTCTGTCTATCGGGGTCAACTCTTAATCGTCCCATCAGAACCGCGCGGGCGAGCTCTCGTCGGGGGCCGAGCCTGTGGATTGGAGTAACATCGGGCTGGAGCGACGAATCACGAAGCAATGGGCTGACACACCGCGCGGAGGAAAACTCTTATCAGTTCGTGACGTTTTGACGAACCACAGCATCGACCTACTTTGCAAAACCAAAGTGGCAGGTAGGGCCGGGTGTCCCGAGCAACACGAAGCGCGACGTTCCGGATATCGCATTCGATGCTAACGAAAACACCGGTCAGTATACATATTACGAGGGCACATGGTACAGCGGATACGGCACCAGCTATGGACCGCCAAACATGTCTGGATATTGGGCGTTGGTTCTTGAAGCGCTTAAAGGAAAGTCTACCGGCAATGTCGCTCCTCTGTTCTACAAGCTCGGTGCGTCATCTTCCTACGCAACCGACATGCACGATGTGACCATCGGCAACAACGGCGCTGGCATCGGTCCCGGCTACAAAGCCGCCAAGGATTGGGATTACACCACCGGCTGGGGCAGCGTAAACGGCACCAAAGCTCTGGCCTACTTCGAAGCGAACCCGTAGGTAGTCGCCCGGCAGATAGCCTTCACCAGAAGAATAGCCCATTCTGAACCTCGGGAAGTTCCACGAATGCAGAGCATTCCGCGTCGTCATTACCCACATGATTGACCCGAGTGCTCACTGGATAGCACCGCATCAGCCGAGCATCGCAGGGCTTCAGGAGTTCGGACGCCGCACTCACTTCTTTCATTCCCGCACGAGTTCATTTTTGCAGCGGGGATGCAGACACAATCAGGTGATAAACTGCAGGACCATGACCCGACTGCGGGTTCCATACGGCAATTTCGCTTTTGTCTCCCAGATTGAGCTTCCACTGGCCCGTACCATAAGCACCGGCGAACCCCGATATCACAATTTCATTATCTTGCCAGCTTTCCACATTGAGGGTCACTTCGTCCCAGTTCTGGGGAATGATCCGTCCCGCTGCCCACCGAGCTGTCTTATCTCGGACAGCGATGAAAGGGGTGTCAACGCTCTTATAGGACGTGTGCAGACCCAAACCAGCGCCTTTGATCCTGATGGTCTGATCCTGTTGCGGCAGGATCGCAGATACCGACACAATTCTTGGTGGTGCTTCAGGGCTTGTAGTGAAAGAAGGCGACAATTCTTTGTGCCGCAATACGCGGAAAGTACTGATCGCAATGGCGACGACTATGCTGACAACCGCTGCGAATTTGAGCAGAGGTGCGAATCGTTGGGCTCTGGGACGATAACGTGTAGGCTCGACTGTAGTTTGAGTCGTTCGGCTAACCGTCGCCTCGGTTCCCCCGAAATCTTCGGTCAGTTGCCGGGGTAAATCGCCGCTGTTATCGTTTTGCGGACTGACATCTAAGATCGAAGATGTGTCCAACAACCAAGTATCGATTTCGCGACGGAAAGCGTAGACCGCCGAACGCCCACCGCCCGGAACACGGCGGATCGGCAAGTCCCGCGTTTTTTCCCAGCGTCGTACAGTGCGAAGGTCGCGACGTAAATACTCTGCGATTTCCTTCCATGAATCGAGACGCCCACCAACCGATTGGGACGGAGGCACTGGCATACCCGGCGTCATCTCCTCAATTAAAGAATGCCCGTTATTGCCCCGAATTGCCCGTTACTGCCCCTGTACTTCGGAGAAAAGTATAGGCAATATCCGTGCTTTGGGCAAGATTTATTGGGTGGGGTTTAGAGCTCGACGAGGACTACGCACATGCAGAATGCCAGTCGCGCAAAATCCACGATAAAAAAGCTCCCTGTTCTCTCCCGAGTAGCACTCTCCGTGGGGCTGCGTAACATTGATGCCCGTGCGGTCTCTGTCGTAATGCGGTGAACAAAATTGCGATCTCAAGTAGGGATCGGCGAAGGAAGCATGCCCAGCATAAAGTGACCCCTCAGAAAACAGGACTAGACAGGCTGACATTCTACTGCGGTTCCCAAGCGCCTTTGCCGATTGCAAATCGCAACCAGGACGCAATCAGATTTTACGTTACAAGCGCGGGAGGTGGGGAAAGTTTCCGATGCTTTGCGGGGGCATCGCTTATGGAACACGATCATCCAGCGAAGGTCAAGATTGCGGCCTTGACCTCCGAAATAGATGCTATCCACCGCGCCAACAGTTTGTACTGGGCGCAAGGCGAGGCGGCTACCTTTGGAGCGCGAACCCAGTATCATCGCAGGCTAGAGCGGCTAGAAGCAATCCGAAGCAAACTTGTCCAACTGCGAGCGGCAGCAGTCCAGAAGAGCACTTTCTCTAGTTCATCAAGCCGCTAATACCAGATCGCTACAGCCAACCCCTTCTCATCCCGCTCTGGCGAGCAGACGCAGCTTGCTTCACCTCTGTGCCGTCCTAGCGCAGTCCACGCCGCCGCAACTGCGTCGAGAAGGTCGTCTTTCCCGACTCCTGCTGGTCGGTTTAGAAGATGTTGCTGAATGTCGGGGAACACGGTGTGGAGAAGATTGAGCCTTTCATTCCTACCCGCTTCGGTCTTCTTGTTGTAGGCCATCGGACGCTGCCCGTTCAATGCCCAGAAGCAGACCTCGGGGTGAACCTCGAATGCCCATTGCTGGCGCTCCGGCGTGATCGAGTCGTCCACTTCCTTGATCTTTGCTGCGATTCCCCACGCCTGTCGGCTCAAGCCTCTTCCCGTGATCCTCCGATTGGCGGCGCTGGCTTCCGCATGGCTGCTCGCCCGCAATGCTGCCCTGTGCTACGCAAAAACTCTGTTCATGCTTAGGAATCGCCAGCTTTCTCAAGGCTCGCAAGAAGATTTCACTTTCGCCTGAGCATTTACAGATCGTCGTCGGCCAAGAACCGGCCGTAATCGTGGTTCTCCAGCCAATAGTAGAGGTGAACCTGATAGAGGTACGAAGCAACGATCTCTTCGCCCAGTTCGTGGGTCTCAGTGCACAGGAAGGGAACTTGTAGACCTGCGAGCACTGCAATCAGAGACTGGGTAATGCGATTCGGGCTGAGGCTGGCATAAGGGTACGGGGACTTCACCTGGCTCAAGGCTGCCGTAATAACCAACAGGCAATGTGGATGCTGGGCCATGAGCCGAAGACGATTGATGAAGACGGACCTGTTGGTGGTACGTGAGCGAATCAGGTCGGGAAGGTCCTTCCGTTCCACGACGCAAACATCTTCCAGCCCAGCGACCGAGTAATCCCCTAGCTTGAGCGCCTTCCTCTCAATGCCGGCGAACCACCCTTCAAAGCGGGAAAAATCAAACGGATTCTGCTCACGGGTATCAACGAGAAAAACTGGCTTCGGAGTCCTGAGTTGCGTTCCGCCGCGTTCCGCCTGGGCTGGAATTACCGGAGGTGGTACCGGGGCCGCAGTCATCTGCCATTCCAGCGGAGCAGTGATCAAAGTACGGCGTCTTTTCATGGTCTTCTCTTTAAGCGGCGATTCTGTCCAGCCGGTACTCGTGATGCAGTCCACCGAGGATGGACTTCTTTCGCACTCGATAGCCATGCGGCAACCGATGCCTGGTGGGATGCCGAAAGCGCGACGGTTCAGGGAGCGGATCAGGAATTCCCGGTCCGAGACTCAAGTGTGGCCGCCCGTGGTTGTAATGAGTGACCCACTCCCTCAGCAGACTTCGCAGGTGCCGCTCATTCAGGGGGATAAGGAAATCTAGGCACTCCCGTCGAATGGTGCCAATCAGCCGTTCACAGTAGGCATTGGCTTTCGGTGCGCCAATGGGGGTTCGCATTGCCTGCACTCCCAGGAACCGTACAGCCTGGTCAAGATCCCGAGAGAAGATGCCCGAGCGGTCATGGATGACCCAACGGTAGCGGTGGTCGCTGGGAATGGCCTCGCGGAATTGTTGCAGTGTCCATGCCGCAGTCGGATGAGCCGTGACATTGACGTGCACCAGCTTGCGGGTTCCGACCTCCATCAACACGACCACATAGATCACCCGGAATCTGGCGGTCACAGCAACCATAAAATCGCAAGCAAGGACTACCCGGGCATGATTCTGTACGAAAGTGCTCCACCGTTGTGAGGAGACTCGCTTGTTCTGGGGCTCCAGATCGTCCGGCCAGTAGGTCCGTATCGTCCGCGGGGAGACATAGATTCCCAGCTTGAGCGCCAGTTCTGACGCGACCCGAGCCTGACCCCAAGTCGGATTCTCGCGAACCATCTCCGCAATTAGTTCTTGTAGGCGCTTTGGCAGTCGTGGCCTACCACCGCGCGACTTCCAGCCCCAGAAAAGCTGGAACGCCCTGCGATGCCATCCGATCAGAGTCTCAGGCTTGACGACAACCAGGGCACTCCTCCAATCGAACCACCGAGACAGAAGCACGAGGCAGACGCGTGCCGAATCCGTGAGCCGCCTGGATCTCGTGTTACGCTCCTGATAGAAAGCTAACTGTTTGCGGAGAAATAGGTTCTCTGCAACCAGTGAGGTCCGTGAGTGCAGGGCGGTGCGACCCAAGCGGACGGTCTCACCGAGCAGAGTCAAGGCGATACAAGAGAAACGGAGAGCAAAGAGCGATCGCTGGCTAGTCATGCGAGGCTGATTCTACGTGACCTCTGGCGAGACCGCCGTGGCGAGGCGAAATCAGGCAACGGAAGGCCACGGAGGAGAGCCAGCACAACCTGAAATCTTTCTGAGAGTTACGCGCCCGGATGAGGTTTTTGCGTAGCACAGCGCTGAATCGGAGCAAAAGCTGAAGCTGGCCGGGCCGGCGGCGCATGAGGCGATGCGGAAATGCGGTGGACTTGGCGTCATTTCAAACTCGCTAGAAGCCGTACTTCGCGACGACACCTTTCTCGCGCTTTCCAATCACGGCAATCGCCGCATGTTGCGTCGGCAGCAGCAAGCCGACCCGCGCACCGGTGAGCTTGTCGCGAAGATCGATTTTGGTATCTTCCGCGGCGTCCGAGACCATCACGTACACGACGGCATCATCGAGCACTGTGGGATAAATGAGTACGCCGGACGAAAGATTGGCGTGAGCGGCTGGAAGAATATCAAACATCGGCGTGATACCTAGCCGTCCCGAGACGTAGGCGTACAAATCGGCCGCCGGTTGCGTCCCTTCCGCCAACTCGACAGGGTACGCAGCCCAGAAGATGCGTCCTTCGCCATGCGGAATTTCTTCCAGGGTCGATCCATCGTTGAAATGCAGCGCATCGAGCCAAGTCTGCTTCTGCGCGTCGAAGGAGAGCATGAGGATGTGATCGTTCAGTTGCATGCGGGCGTTGTGGTAGGCCAGCGGCTCGGTTTGAGCGTCGAGTTTCAGTTGTGCGGCGCGGCCGGTGTGATGCCAATGCTCGTCGTGGTCCACTGGCCCGGTGATCAGAAGATTGCCGCCTTGGCTTGCGTACTGCAACAAGGCCTGCCATGCCTTCTCCGTTAAGGCTTGTGCGGAGGGCAGGATCGCCAACTTCGGCGTCCCGAGTTTTTCGATTTGATTCTCGGCTATCGCGTAGGCGGTCAAGCGATCGTTGTACGCCAAGGCACGCACCGCTTTCTGTTGTGCCTCCAGCTGCAATCCCTGAATTGCGGAAAACTGCGCCGCCTGGGAAGTGACGACGGCAACGGCGGGAAGCTGTGGATTGCGGAGATGCGGGCCGAAGGCTTTTGAGAAAGCCGCATACGCTCGGAGTACACCAGCTTCGGGCTTTTCGGTGGCATCAGGGAAAACAGCTCCGATCGGCGTTTCGTTACTCTCCGTCATGTATGAGTTCGTGTTCCAAAGCCATTCAATGGCACCGGAGCCCTGAATGTACGAAGTGGCAATCTTGCGTTCGAGAAGGGACGCTTCGTTCTCAGACGTCCGGCGAGCCGTTTCGTCAAGGTTCAATTCTCGCTGCAATCCGGTTTCCTGAATGAGCAAGGCTTCTCCGGGCTGTTTGGCCAGAAGCGAGTCCCACAGCACGTAGTCGTTGAGCCACCAGGAATGGTTGGTGGTGAAGTCCACAAACTGGCCCCAATAAGCAGGCGAGAGACGATCCTGAATGCCGCCCTCGTCCTGGCCAACCGTGACCAACTGCTGCGATCCTGAACTGCGAATTGCGTCGTGCATCGTCCGGACCCAATTCACGAAAACGTCCTGGGCAAAGAGGTAATAGTCATAAACTTTCAGCGAGTTGTGTCCGGTGTACACGCCGCGCGGCGCGAACTCGATGTCTTCGGGAAGGGCGATGGTTCCCGAAACTTCGCTGACTGAAAGATTCCACGTGGCAGCCAGCGCCGCCCGATCGGGATAACGCCGGTTGAGCCACTGGTTCCATCTCTCCAGTTCAATGGGATCGCCATTCGGGCGCATGGTCCACAGATGATGAGAAATGCTGGGCTCGTTGATCAGGTCCCAGGCCAGCCATGGAACATCGTGGAAGCGCTCAACCACTGCGGAAATCAAGGTCTTCTGGCGGCGAACCGCTTCCGGATCCAGGTAGGGGTTCACGCCTCCCAGAATCTCGGGCAGAAACGCAAGAAAATTGAACTGCACGGGCAGTCCGTTCTTGCGCGCGGTCATGAGATAGGCTTCGAGCGTACGCAGAGTACGCTCGTACGGTTGACCATTCTCATCGCAGAGCTTATCCCAACCTGTCCACCAACCGGTGCGGATCATATTCAGACCGGCGGAATGAATTTGCTCGAGATCCTGATCCCACACGTAAACGTTGGGGCGGGCGAAATAAAGACGCTGAAACTCGCTCGACATGTAGGTGGTTCCCACGACAGCCAGGGGCTGACCGTCGAGTTCGAAATAATCGTGGTTTACGGTCATTCGAGGGCCGGAGCGCAGGAAGGCTAAGTCGCGGACCCAGAATCCTGAATGATAGATGGCCCTAACCTTGTCGCCTTCCAGCAATTCCGCTTCGATGATGTGGAGGCCCCGGGTTCTCGGAGCCGGCAAAAACAGAGGTTGCTCGGTTGGAACGGTTCCGGCTGCTTCGGAGCGGGCTTGCGGCTGATCTAGCGGGTAGCTCGCGATCTTGATCGTGAGTTGCGCGCTGGATGGAGCGATCGAGTGCCAATCCACTTCCAGTTGGATCGGTTCGCCGGGGAAATAGAGAGGGAATACCGGGTGGACGTTAAATTCCTGGCTGCCGCGCAGGGCCAGCGCGGCCAGCGACTGGACTAGTTCGGCCGCTGCCGGACCACTGTAGAAATCCGGCGGGAGTTCGCAATTCAGAAAAACCCAGCGCCCACCGTCAAAACCATTTCGCAGATGGTCGATCTCAATGGCGGGAGCGGCTAGCTTGCGGCCATCCTTGATGCCCCATGCGAGCGTGTCCAGGCGCGCATCGATGGAACCCGCGGCTCCTCCACGACGATAGAGATCCACTTCGCTTAGTCGAATCACGGGACTGAAGGCTCGTCCCCAGGCGAAGCGGGGGAGGTTCAACGGCACGTCGCGATTCGGCTGAAACTGCAATCCGTCGGAGCCTGGAGTGGTCTGGTACTGATCGATCATCAGCGCGCGAGCGAACCGCACACTGTAATCGCGCAGCTTCCAGCCATTGGCATCGTGATACGCGGAGCGAGTGAACGGCCTGCCGCCTAACACGAGCAAGTTGCCCCCGTGCTGGAGGAACGCAAGGATATCTGGCCAGGACTCCTCGGGAAACGCCGATCCATACGGCAATACCAGCAGCCGGGTGGCAGGGTCTTTGAGTAGAGTCGCAAGTTGTCCCGCAGGCGCAACACGAGCGCCTGGCAGCAGCGCCGCGAATTGGCGGGCCGAGGGGCCGGCCGCATCTGTCGCCGGAAATCCAGATTCGCTAAAGACGACGGCTGCGGAGAACTGATCGGCGGCGAGAGCGCCGGTCTCGAGTGACAGCAGAAGCACGCAAACGATCGGGAGGAAGAATGTTTTCATGGAGCTGCCTATCGTGCCCTCTTAGAAGGTAACCGGGGGCAGTCTGCGACAGATGTTCCCGAATAGTCAACCGAATAGTTAAACGATTTTCTGTTGAAAGTAATCGATTATTCATGCCAGATAATCGTGGTATTCTGAGCCTCGGCGTGGTGCGGTGCTGGACCAACCGGGGAGTTCCAGGTTCAACCGCGATTTCCCTTACATCCGTGTATTGAGCGGTCGGCTTGGCTAATCATCTCCTACTTTGAAGAAGATCCGGAGTCGGAGGCCACGGAAGCCGAGGCGCTGCTGGCCCGGATTCAACATGCCCGAGACTCACAGGCGATCTCGCACGCATCGCCCGCCTCCCAGTTTGACAACCGATGTAAGATGACGGCAATTCAAATAAGGAGCATTCCTTCGTGAAGCGCGAAGCGACAATTCTTCTGGCGGCTGTCTTCACACTCACCTCGATGGCGATGTCGTTTCATGGCACCCAGTTTCATGACACCCAGGATGACACGCAGCCGGCAGCCAACACGCTGGCCCGCACGCCGCCCATGGGATGGAACAGTTGGAACAAGTTCGGGTGTAACGTCAGCGAGGATCTGATTCGGCAGATGGCCGACGCCATGGTCACCTCGGGCATGAAGGATGCCGGGTATCGATACGTTGTCATCGATGACTGTTGGCAGACAGGTCGCGACAGCACTGGCAACATCGTCGCCGATCCGGTGCATTTTCCCTCCGGCATGAAGGCGCTCTCCGACTACGTGCATGCCAAGGGACTGAAGTTTGGGCTCTACTCCGACGCCGGAACGAAGACTTGTGCGGGCCGCCCCGGCAGCCGCGGATACGAGTTTCAGGACGCGCGCCAATACGCGGCCTGGGGTGTGGATTATCTGAAGTATGACTGGTGCAATACGTCAACACAGGATGCGCGCTCTTCTTACGAACTCATGCGTGCCGCGTTGGACGCGTCAGGGCGCGCGATTGTCTTCAGCATCTGCGAATGGGGCAAGAATAAACCGTGGCTGTGGGCAGCAGGAGTTGGAAATCTTTGGCGCACGACCGGCGATATCCAGGACCGATGGCAGGGCAAGCAGGAGTGGAAGCCCGGCGATTGCTGCAATTATGGCGTGCTCGACATCCTGGATCAGCAGGCAGGACTTGAATCATTCGCCGGGCCGGGACACTGGAACGATCCCGACATGCTCGAAGTCGGCAACGGCGGAATGACGGTGGTGGAATACCGCGCGCACTTCAGCCTGTGGGCGATTCTGGCCGCTCCGCTGATCGCCGGCAATGATCTTCGCGGGGTGAAGCCGGAGATTCGCGAAATCCTCACGCAGGAAGAGGTCATCGCGGTCGATCAGGATGCCGCGGGCAATCAGGGCCGGCGGGTGCGCAAAAACGGAAACAGCGAGGTCTGGTCGAAGGCGCTGCAGGATGGAAGCCGTGCCGTGGTTCTGTTGAACCGCGGAACCGCGGACGCCGAGATCAGCGTGTCTTGGGAAGACCTGGGTTATCCTGCACACTTGGCTGCCAAAGTTCGCGACCTCTGGCAGTCGAAAGATCTGGGAGAGCGAAAAGGAAATTTCGCCGCCACTGTAGCGCCGCATTCCATCGTGATGGTAAGAGTTACTCCTTAGTGATGGCCAAAATCTACTTTATTCGTACTCTCTGCTATCATCCGCCTTGTTCGGATTTCATTGTTGAAGTTCGTGGTCTATCTTTTCTGCATCATGGTTTGTCGGATAGTGGTTTTTCTCCCCCTGGCCACACTCGCCCTTGTCGCACAAGGGGACAACCCCGCTGCTCAAAAGAAGCGGATGAGCACCCAGAAGCGACTCCAGCAACCCGGGTGGTGGCCCAGGAACGCTGCGCCCGCGCGCAGCGAGTACACGGGGCCGGCGGTCTGCGCCCAGTGCCACTCCGATATCGCCAGGACCCAGAGAGACTCCGCCATGGCCCGCACTTCCAGCACCGCCGGCAAATCTTTCGTTTTCAGCGACAAGGCAATTTACCAGCGCTCGCCTTGCCTCGATGTGAACCTGGCTCGGGGAGCGGTGTTGATGGTCTTCGGGGCGATCGTGCGGATACTTGGGAGACGCCTGAGCACCATTCGTCCAGTCGTCCGCTTCTCCGCAGGCGGCGTCGACCGCGCGGAGGGAAAGCGGTGATGATTTCCCGCCTGTTAAGCTCCGAGTCTGCCGGCGATGTGTTGACAGCTCGTTTTCGGAGAATGTTCGGGGCAAGCCCGCGTATTTTCCGCGCCCCCGGTCGCGTGAATGTGATCGGCGAGCACACCGACTACAACGACGGCTTCGTCATGCCCGCAGCCATCGAGTTTTATACCTGGGTTACGGCGGCACGACGCGGAGACCGCGTCCTGGAGGCCTACTCCGAGCACTTCGACGAAAAGATCAGCCTGTCTCTCGATGCTTTGGCTGGCCCGCCCCGAAGACACTGGAGCGATTTCATTCGCGGGGTTGCGGCTGTCTTGCAGAATGCCGGATACAATCTGGCCGGGGCCAACCTGGCCATTTACGGCGAAGTCCCTCTCGGCGCAGGGCTCAGTTCTTCGGCCTCTCTGGAGGTCGCGACCGCGCTTGCCCTTAGCTCGCTTTCCGGAGTCGATGTTCCTCGCTTGAATTTGGTGAAGCTATGCCAGAAGGCGGAACACGAATATGTAGGTATGCGCTGCGGAATCATGGACCAATTCATCGCCGTCTTTGGCGTTGCCGGACATGCATTGATGCTGGATTGCCGCTCCCTCGAATATCGACTGCTGCCCGTACCTCGCGATTTGCGCCTGGTGGTATGCAACAGCATGGTCAGACACGAACTGGCGTCTGGGGAATACAACCGGCGCCGGGCCGATTGCGAGGAGGGGGTGAAGCTTCTGCAACCGCACCTGCCGGGAATCCGCGCCCTGCGCGACGTTGCGGTCGCGGATCTTGAAACCTGGAAGCAAGTGCTGTCGGCCACGGTCTATCGTCGTTGCCGGCACGTGGTCATGGAAAATCAAAGAGTCCTGGCGGCCGCCCGAGCTCTTCAGTCTGGCGACGCTGACCGGTTCGGGCATATGATGTACCGGTCCCACGCCAGCCTGCGCGACGACTATCAGGTGAGTTGCAGAGAACTGGATCTGCTGGTCGACCTGGCCTCGTCCAGCTCAAGCGTCTACGGCGCTCGCATGACGGGAGGCGGCTTCGGCGGATGCACGGTTAATCTGGTAAGGGCAGATGCCTCCGATTCGTTCAAGGAACATATTTCGCAGACGTACCGGGAGGTAACCGGTATCATTCCAGAGATTTACGTTTGTGAGCCTGCTCAGGGCGCGCAGGCCTGGGCAGATAGCGAGAGTCAATAAGTTACGGTCGTGGCGGCGACAACACTCATACGGATACAAAGCTGACGGTTAAATGGAACTGGGTAATCTTTATCGAGACCCTCATCGCCGTTTCAATCCGCTCACGCGCGATTGGGTCCTGGTGTCGCCGCATCGCAACGAGCGACCTTGGCAGGGTCATATCGAGGCGGCCGCTTCTGCTACCACGCTGACGTACGACCCGACTTGCTATCTCTGCCTCGGCAACGAACGGGCAGGCGGAGCACATAATCCCAACTACGAAACGACATTTGTCTTTACCAACGACTTTGCGGCGCTAAAGCCCGAGGTCAAACCTGCGAGACAAGATGACTCGGGGCGCAATTTGCTGCTTTCGGAGTCTGAGGCCGGCATCTGCAAAGTGGTGTGTTTTTCACCCCGCCACGATCTCACGCTCGCCCGCATGACCGTTCCGGAAATTACCCAGGTAGTGGACGCGTGGGCAGAACAATACGCTGAGATTGGTTCTTTGCCTTACATCAGGTACGTGCAGATCTTTGAAAATCGGGGCCAGATTATGGGATGCAGCAATCCGCATCCGCATGGTCAGATCTGGGCCAACCAGACCATTCCCAACGAGCCTCGCAAAGAGCAGGAATCGCAGAAGGCATACTTCGAGAATAACCACGCTTGCCTGCTCTGTGACTACCTACGATTGGAAACACAAGCGGGGACACGCATGGTGGTCGAAAACACTCATTTCGCGGCTGTCGTGCCTTTCTGGGCGGTGTGGCCCTTCGAAGTGCTGCTGCTCTCCAAGGGGCACACTGGCGACCTGGCATCTCTTGATCCCGCCACGCGCAACGGGCTGGCCGACATCTTCAAACAGCTCACGACGCGCTATGACAATCTCTTCGAGATATCGTTTCCCTATTCGATGGGTTTCCATCAGTCGCCGACCGATGGTGACGCGCACCCAGAATGGCATCTCCACGCGCACTTCTATCCGCCGCTGTTGCGCTCGGCCACCGTCCGCAAGTTCATGGTCGGTTATGAAATGCTAGCCAGCCCACAGCGAGACATCACCTCCGAAGCGGCGGCGGCCACTCTCAGGAACCTAACCCCGATCCATTATGCCGAGCGCAAACTACGCTAGAGCTGGCTGGAACGCACGCCAATCTTCATCCAGGGCTGGATGCTCTCCCAGCACGACCGCCGGAACCGGGAGCCGAAAAACAAGGCTGATCGCCGCAAGAACTACTTGCAGGCGAGTAAGGGCAGTTAAAGATAGGGCCTCCGGATGTAAACGGAGGCCTTTTCCTCGCATTTTAGAACGAGTACTTGACCGAAAGCTCCATGATCCGGCCACCCGGATACGAGTTCTTGTAGTTTTCCTTACCCCAGAGCGAAGCATAGTTGCCGCAAGCTGACGCCTGACCCGGGATCAGCCCAGCGAGGCCAGCCTGACACACGTTGCTCTGCACCTGCCCCGTGTTCAGGGCGACGGCATGGGTGTTGTAGTCCATCGTGAAAGGCAGAGCCAACTGGTTGCCGCCGCTGAATTGGTACAAGGGGTGGTTCAGCCAATTGAATGCGGAGAGGGTGAACCGCACCGTCTGCCTCTCGGTAACATGGAACGTCTTGTAGACGGAGAGGTCGCTGTTGAATAAAGAGGGGCCGTGCAGATAGGGGAAATCGCGCACGCCATAGGTTTGATAAGCCGGCGCAGAGAAGCAGTTCAGATTGGCGCGCAGGAGCCCGCTTGTCCCGCTCGCCGGATTGCACGTCAGATCCGGCTGAATCGTGAATAAGTTGTTGGAGTCCGTACCGTAGTACGTCTTCTGGCTCAAAGTATTTCCGCTGGGCAGCGTGGACGGATAGTTGATGTACTGCACGCCAAGGCCGAAATTCGGACCGTTCACATTGTTGATTGCCTGCAAATCGCCGCCCTTTTGCCAGTTCGTGATTCCGGCGAGGGTCCATCCGTTGGTGGCGCCGGTGAGCACTTTGTTGCCGTGAGTAAATTTCGGCAGATTATAAGCGTAGGAACTGTTGAAGACATAGGGATGGTCAATCCCTTCCACCCCATAGTTACCGCGCAGAGAGAACGGGTCTTCCCCAAGATCGGTACCCAGAGCCTTCGACCAGGTGAAGTTGAGATTGAAGGTGAGCGGTCCGCTCTGCTTGACCCAGCTGGTTTGCAAGCCGTTGTAGTTCGAATAACCCACGTGCGTGGCCACGTAGATGCTGTTCGTCCCGTAGATTTGATCGCCATGGAGCGCTCCCGGACCAAGGTAGACGCCGAAGGGATGATAGTCGGCATAGGTGTTGGCGATGGGATTGCCCGCTAGGTCATGGGTCACATCCTCCGGATTGGGCGCCACGATTCCGGTGATCGGGTCGGGTTTGAACAGAGCCCCCAGCGGGGTCTTGTTCTGATTGATGAAGTCACCGTTTTGCAGCGCAGCGCCACTTTGGCCGCCCATCAGGGTGTGCTCGCTGTCATTGCCCACATAAGCGACTTCCAGCAACGAATGTCCGGGAAGTCGATGGGAAACGGTAAGGTTCCAAGCATAGGTTAGCGGGATATTATAGTCGGTGTTACTGAGAGCGCTCACCCCCTGAGGCGTCCAGGTAGCCGCAGGCACGCTGATGGAGCCGATCTGCGAAAGCAGCAGATTCGTGCTGCCCGGCGAGGTGTACGTAACGATTCCCTGTCCCGGTGCCAAAGCGCCGGTAAAATCGTTGTACTGGTCGTTCCAGCGATACATACCCCAGCCGCCGCGCAGCACAGTCTTGCCGGTTCCAAAAATGTCCCACGCCATGCCGAAGCGCGGCGAGAAGTGGGCAAAACGATCGGGTTCGCCGCTGTTCGGCACGCCGGGGTCGTTGGCATGCCAGCGCAGGCCGGGATAGTACTGGCCGGCAACGAAATCGGAATTCACCAGACCGGGAATGAAGACCGCCATGCCGTTGCCGCTGCGGTCATACCAGTGGCCCATGTGCTCCCAGCGTGCCCCAAAATCGAGTGTGAGCCGCTTGGTTATCTTCCAGTTGTCGCTGACGTAGCCGGATATCGTTTTAGCACCGATGTTGTTGTTGGGTGAGCTGTTGGCCTCCGTGTAGCCAGCGCCGCCCGCAGCGACGCCCATCACGAAATTGGCTACCTTGTTATTGGGGGATCCCAATAGATTGCCGGTGAGAAGATCGGGGTTCAGGCCCCCCCAGCTCGTGATTGCCCCATTGGGAAACAGGGCGTTGCCCTGGTACTTTCCAACTCGCGCGTAGTAGGCGCCAAATTTAAGGGTATGCGCTTTGTACACCTTGGTGATGTTATCGCTAAAAGAGGGGTTTTCGCTGCGCACAAAGAACTGGCCGCCGCTTTCAAATATGTCGGGTTGCGAGAAGTCGGGAAGTTGGTTGGGGCCGCAGTAGCCGCACTCGAACGAGGGAATCATCTGGATGTTCGCATTCGAGGCGAACAGGGTGGGGTAGGGATAGCCGAGAGTATGGCGGTTGACGAGGTTTAGGTTGGTCGTCTGTGGCGAATTTGACCAGCCCCACGCGGCAATGAACTCTTCGGTCAAAGTCGGGCTGAAAACGTGCAGGAAGTGGCCGGTCGCGGTCTTGGTGAAATCAAGCGCCTGCAGTCCCCCGCCGGGGAACGGGATGGCGTTGCCGGGTGTCCACCACATATGAGCGCCGTTGCCCTCCTCCAGCTGCGAGTCATTTCCACTCTGGTAAGACACAAAGAATTTTGTGTTGTCGCTGAAGTTGTAGTCCACGCGTGTACGCACCACGTAACCGTCGTGGGTCGAAGGGAATACCCCCAGGTAGTTGTAGCCGCCATTGTTGCTGATCGCCGAGGCGGTAGTCAGGACTCCTGTGGTGGGAAAGACTTTAGTCAGCGCGGCGGACCCAGGATCCAGGAATTGCGCTGGAATCTGGTAGCCCGCAGCACCGTTATCCGGCACCACCGTTCCATCCGGCAGCACCGTGCCAGCCAGATTGTTGCACCAGTTGGTGTTCGTCGAATTGAAACCACCCGGGCAAACCACCTGATTGGCGGCCGTCGGCGTAAAATTGCCCGCCAGCATGTCAGCGGTGGGAATCGAGGACTGCAATCTGCCGCCGTTGCCGAGATTCTGAAGGTAATGCTCATAGCCGAACCAGAAGAGCACTTTCTTATGCGTGCCCGGAACCGGTCCGCCGAAGCTGCCTCCCGGATAGTAATAGTGATCCGGACCCTTGGGGGTATCGCTGAAATTGTCGGCCCAATCGTTGGCGTTCAAAGCATGATTCCGAGCGTAGAAATAGCCCTCACCGTGAAAAGAGCTCCCGCCGGATTTGCTGATATTGCTAACGACCACGGGTCCCAAAGGATTGTCGGCGCCGAAGTTCGTGGACGCCACCTTGACTTCCTGGGTCATGTCAGGATTGACCGTGGCAATCGAAGTGCAATTACAACCAGGATCGATGATGTTCGCGCCATCCAAAAGTAGGTTCGTTCCGCCACGGTTCGGTACGCCGTTCGTGTCCAGACCGTTGCCGATGGCGCTGCCCAGCGGGCTCATATTGAGGAAGTTGAAGCCCGATCCCGAACTGAGGTTGTTGCCGCTATTTGAGACGCCAGGCAGTGACCCGAGTAACTCGGAAATGTCACGCCCTTCGAGAGGCAGACGGTCGATGTCCTTGGCCGTAATCACGGCGGATCGTTCGCCGGATTCTTCGATCAGCACTTCGCCGGCGACTGCTTCCACGGAAACCACCTCGGCGGCATTGCCCACTTCGAGCTTGATGTCGGGAACCGAGCTCAAGTCACCGGCATTGATTGTGATCTCAGCATGCTGCCAGGTCTTGAAGCCATGCATCTCAACCTTCACGGTGTAGGTCGCCGGCAAAAGTCCGGTAAATGAGAAATAGCCGGAACCATTGCTGGAGGTCTGGCGCGTGTCTTGTGTCGCCTGGTTGACCAGCGTGATTTTGGCCTGGGCCACGACGGCGCCGCTCTGATCGCGAACGGTGCCATTTAGGTCACCGGTGATCTGAGCATGGGCGAGCGGCTCGACTTGGAGCGCAGCCAATACCGTCAAAACCGTTAGGGTGAGTGTTGAGAAAGCGAACCGGCGGAGTTTGCGAGCGAATGACAGCGTGGTCATGAACCCTCCTGAAGTGGGCCCGTTCCGCTGGCCGGGCTTCAAGGCCCCGTGCGGCGGTGACGTTTTCCGTGACGACCACGATAACGATTACGTTGACCGTAATCGTTATCGTTCTTGCCGCTGGCATATTTAATCCTTATGTACTAGCTTGTCAAGAGATTTCGTGAGGATAATTCAATAATTTCATGGCGGTAGCTGATTATGCACTGGCCGGAGCTAGGACCCCCAAACCCCTATACGCGTCAAAAGCGCCGTAAT
>Ga0302325_10006375_pt1 | contig 26536 bp, 44 predicted proteins | sample Palsa_T0_2_FD_201948 | JGI IMG/M metagenome (GOLD analysis project Ga0302325, IMG submission 201948) | Peat permafrost microbial communities from Stordalen Mire near Abisko, Sweden - Palsa_T0_2 | ecosystem: Environmental > Terrestrial > Soil > Palsa > Peat permafrost | place: Sweden: Abisko... | reverse complement strand
GCATTATATCCATGCCTCATCACTCTTCTTCCAGGCCGTTTTTTCGAGCTTTATCACGGACTACAAAATAACCTTGATCGCGACCTTCTTGAGATCCGCCTTTTAAACCACATACATCCCACTCTGTCCATTCCAAGCCGGGTATCGTCTCTGACTCGCTCTCCTCGACACATTCTTGAAATGTCAATACACCGTCTGTGTTTCCATCTGCGGCGCCTCGCTCATCTCCCACTCGAATCAATGGCTCTACGTTATCCGTCGGCACCGATTGGACGTGTTTGACAAAGTGAAGTTGATCGTGTAGTGCAGAGAGAAGCTTGCTTTCTTCTTCCGGTGATTTTGGAGGAGGAAGACCGGAGAGATTGAGAAGATGTTGTAGTGTTTTGGATGTTATAGATGTATCGTCATCTGCTTCTGTTTGTGAAGATCCAGTCCGATGAGGTGGAAGCAGGTCATTCAGCTTCCAACCTGGCGATCCGATAAACTCGTCAAGGTCAACGCCCGACTCGTCCGATATGTCTGGAATAGTTGGTGGCTTCAGCTGTCTCGTCCCATTCGCGGAAGAGAAATATCTTGATCGTACAGTATTCGAAGGTACCGATTTCCTAATACATATTCCTCCGAATTGGCTCGGCTTGCGTAGGCAAAGCAAAGTGGTAGCCCGAGGCAGCTCTGTCAACATGAAGATCGACACACCGAACGAGATGGCAGTGATAAACTCATGTCCGGCTTTAGCCAAACTTCCGGCAGGATTATTTCAAGTCAGGGCCACGCGAATCGCCCGTCAACGAGCCCTCTTTGAACCTCTCCCACGATGCTTTTTACTACGTCAATATCAAGATGACACGTTGTGAGTAGCAGAGCCTACAATGGACTCTTCCTTGGCGGTCGGAAATCGCGTGTCCACCGCCGCAGGCACAGGCACCGTCCGCTTCACCGGCACAACCAGCTTCCAGGCGGGAAAATGGGTAGGCGTCGAACTCGACACCCCTACGGGAAAACACAACGGCACCGTCCAAGGGAAATCATATTTTTCGTGTAAACCCGGCCATGGAGTTTTCGTCCGGCCTACCGCGGCAAAATTAATCGATGTTTCGCCCCGGAAAAGTATTGACGAGACAATCAGGGGGGATCGAAAGGTACGCACCACCATCCCGACCCTTACTGTTTGGTGTTTGTGGTTAATTGTGTGATAGGTGTCGTCTATGCAGACGTCGCCGAGGTCGCGATCACCTTCAGCGGGAGGGAGATCCGTTTCTGGTGGTTCCAGGGCCGAGTCACCTTTCAAAACGCCTGGGTTGCCTGCTTCAAGGTTGAATGTTCCGCCCAATACGCAAGGGGCGAGTCGTAGGCAATCGTCCCCTACACCATCGCCGCAGGTGACTCCTCGAGGAAGCGCTGCTCAGCGGGCAAGTTTATCACCTGCGACGTCTCTAGCGGGAACGCCTTCATTTCCTCGAATGGATCCGTTGAGGCTGCGCAGATCTATTGCGGGTATATCACCGACAAGACAACATCTTATTCCTCAAACCCCAGAGTTATCCCCCGAGAAGTCACCTGAACGATCTCCTGAACGCTCCCCTGAAAAACTCTTACTCAATATATCACCGTCAAAGTCTATAATAGGTGACTCCCCCGAAAAACATTCACCCCCATCCTTCCGTCGACGACTTCTCTCATCTGAATCTCCCGAAAAACGAAAAGATGCCGCCCCATCAACACAACTAAACTCCCGCGGTCCCTCAGCCAATTCCCGTGAAATCGAAGAATTGACAGCAAAACTGCGCATCCTCGAAACCAAACGCATCGAAGACCGTCGCCGACTCCGCGAATACGAAGCCTCCAAAGAAGCAGAAGGCAATTTCGAAAAACACAAAGAAAAACTGCAAGCCAAAATGTCTTCCATGCAAGAAGAAATCAAGTCCCTCAAAGCCATTCTCAAAGACACTGAAACGCAATTACAAGAACTGCAGCAGTCCGCGGCAGAGAATTCAGAGGTCCTGGAGATGGCGACGCTGGATAGGGAAATGGCGGAAGAAAGATGTGAGGTATTGCAGTTGGAGTTGGATTCCCTGAAGGAGAGACAGGATGAACTGGTTGCGGAGAATGAGTACTTGAAGAGCGAGAATGAGGAGTTTATTCGAGGGGCGGGGGTGGGGGAGGGGAGTGAACGGACGTCGGGGAGTTTGCAGCTTGAACGGCAGAATGAGAGACTCAAGGAGGCTTTGGTGAGGTTACGGGATATCACAGGGACACGTGAATCGGAACTTAAAAGTGAGATTGCCGCGTTGACTGAGGAAATTGAACAGTTAACTGCTATTAAAGGCAAGGACGAGTCTAGAAATGTTGTTAACAGTAGATCGGTTCGATGAAATCTCTCAGCAATTGGCCCAGTCAGAAGCGTTGATTGAAGATCTGAAGCAACAACTCGATACTGCGCTCTCAGCTGAAGATCTCCTCGAAGAACTCACGGAGCGAAACTTATCTCTGACCGAAAGAATCGATGAGATGCGCACTACAATTGAAGATCTAGAATCCCTGCGCGAACTGAACGATGAATTGGAAGAGAATCATCTGGCTCAGGAACGAGAACTACGAGAAGAAGTCGAAATGAAGGATAATCTCATTCGTGAACAGAATAAACGAATTCAGACGGCGGAGGAAACTAATCTCGATTATGAAAGCACGATCATGAGGTTCAGGGAGTTGGTGTTGTCATTACAGAGGTAATCCCAATTTTTGGAATAGTCTAACGATAGTGATGTTGAAAGTCTGCGGCAGGAGAGACAGACTTCGGAAGAAGAAGCAAAGAACTTGAGTTCTCGCTCTCGAGAAATGATGGATTTGAATCTCAAACTCCAAGCTACGAGTACCAAGTCCCTAGCAAAGGCCATCGACTTCGAATTACGAAAAGAACATGCTGTGGAAGCGGAGGAGCAACTCAATATCGTCAAGGTACTCTCAACCAAGACCCTACTGACTTAAGGCCTATCTCCCTGACTCGTTCGAATCAGAAAGATCCTCCATCCAAGGTCTTTTAAGATTCAAACGACTGTCCTTCAAAGCGCGAATTCTCCGTACATTCCTAGTAGAACAACACACCGCCTCGGCAGACCCGAAATCCAAACCCGCATCCTTTGACGCCGACCACGCCATCGCACGGACCCTAGTCCTCGAACAACTGGTCCAAATCCAGAGTCTGACATCTACCTTTGCACAATACTTTTCCAAATGCGAGTCCAAAGAATTCGAAGGCGCAAGTGCTATTTTCCACGAACTCGATCCCGTTGAGAAGAGTCTAGATAAATGGTTGACGAACCTCCGTTCGGGGGAAATGAACGAGCTTGCCTGCTCGGAAAATCTGCATGGGTCGTTAGCTATGTTACATCATCTTGTGGAGATATTTATCAAGGATCCGGTGAGGGTGGTGCCGTTTATATTGCGAGGGGTGGTCAGTGGGATGGAGGTTTGTTTGGAGACGGTGCCGGCTTTGGGGGCGGTGCTGCGTGTGCAGATGCCGCGGGATGTAGACGTGGAGGATGGCTTGATTTATGACGTTCTGAGGAAGAGTGAGGGCCTTACGCAGGCGGCGGTGTCGGCTAAGGTTTTGGTGGGCAAGTTGGGGAGGGGCGTCGATGAGATGAGGAGTAGGGGATTGAGTTTGGAGGCGAGACATGTTAATTCGTTTGAAGTGTGTCGACAGGATGTCAAGGCCGTGACGGAATGCTACCGGAAGGTTTTGAGATGTCTCTTCGTCTCTAATGGTAGGTTATTTCGGAGTTGTCCAAGGTGCCGCTCTATTCAGCTGCGATCGATTCTCAAGCACTGCAAGCATGTCTCAACACAGTGTCAAGAGAATACAAAGACTACGGACCAGACATCTTTGATGGTCTAACCAAGAAACTCGCCGCTCTCTCAACGACAATAGGGACATTCATACAACTAGTCAATGATTTCGAAAAGACCATCGAACGTACCTCCCTCTTGCTATATCTCTAATCCTGTTAGTCGATCTCCCCGCCGAAGGACCCTGGATCCAACGTGCCCGCGATATCAAAGCAACAAAACAAATCGACAACGCCCTGGACCGTAAATTCCACCTCGCCCAATCCGAAATAAAAGACCTAATCCTGCAACTCAAGCTCAAAGAGAAATCTCTCGAAGAATCCAACGTCAAAATCAAGCTCCTAGACTCGCGAATGGGCAACGTCAAGAAACAAACTGACAGGATCTCGGCACTGGAAAAACAAATTGCCGAGGCCAAGGCTCGGGAAACACAGTTTGAGGAGGCGATTGAGAACCTTAATGGGGATCTCAGGAACGCGGAAATGGAGGTCGGGAAGTGGCGTAAGGCGGCGAAGGAGGGGAAAGTGGGAGTTCCGAGTCAACATAATCGGAGTGAGAACTTCAGTGGACCTAGAGTTGAGGAAACGAGACTTGCTGAGCAGGTTTACATCCCGTTGACAAAAGCTGATTGTTAGGTGGAGACATTGCAGAGTGCGTTGCAGTACCTGAGACAGGAGAATACGAGGATACAGTTGAGTGGTGCGACGAGTTTGCATACTTGGCTGAGTGAACCACTTTTCCCGCCGCAGAACGAGAACCGGGTGCAGGCTGAGGGTGCGTGTGCTGTGCTGTTATCGGACTTTCGCAAGTTTATGTCTTCCTGTCAGATCGTGGATGCGAAGAGTGTGGAGATTGGCGGGAAGGGATGGAAATCCAACAAAGCGACAGCAGGATATGTCGTGCGGAAGCAACAAGAAGCATACCGACGGCTCTGTGCGAGGAAGGACGCGATCCTAAATGATATCAAGGCGTCATAACCATAGTCAACGTAGAAGGCACGGAGCATAATTACGAGTTACAACGTAATAATAATACATACCATAACCAGACGTATCCATAATCAGAGTGATACAAGCGGTACTAAGTCTTCCACTGTTCACAGACTACATCATGTCTGTCCAAGGGAATAAGCTCGTGGCTTGAGTGGGTGGGTGGGTGTCTGGTGTCTATGTTGGGGGCGGCGAGTTCCGCCGATCGCGGCCATTAGGAGCGGGATGGGAGAGCAAGGGGCCCGCCGCCCCCGACCCCCCGACCCCCCACCCGCCGCCCCCCACGGGCCACCCCAACGCCCCCAAAAATGCACTCGGCCCCCTTCGCCCTCCTCGGCTCGCCCCCTTTTTCCACCACCGTCGCCCGGCCCCAACCCGCTGCGTCCTCCCTTCCTGCATTCACGGCTTCTTCGACACGCTGCTTTGCCTTCTTGTCAACATGGAGGACGTTGATACGCGTGCGCTGCTCACGAAATTGCCGACAAAATTGAAGATGTTCGAATGCAAGGTTCTGCTTGGCTGCAAGGAGAAAGAGTGGACTGAACTCGGGTCTGCTGTATTGTCTGCGCGTGGTGTATGCTGATAGTCTAGCTACTGGAGATCACGAAGGAGTTTGAGTTATGCACCGTTTCATGGGCAAGTTATAGATACGAAGAGGCAACAACCGCCGCACTCGAACGCATATCCCTCCTCAGAACACTCGTTTCACGGATAAAGAAAAACGACAGGTACCGTCACGAACTAGTCAAGCGGATGATCACCGTCAAGGCAAAGAAACAAACCGAGCTCGAAGTCAGAAGACGCCACAGAAGCGGCGGGGGAGAAACCCCCAATGGTCGCGTGAAAACGATAGCTACAGTCAATCTTTCGACTATGTCGCCGGACTCGCGGACACCGTCTCCAGAGACTGGGGCGCCAACGTCGTCTCAGGCAAGTCCGGTATCAGATCATCGTGAGCCGGAGCTTGTCATACCGAAACCATTCCAGCATTCACGGCCTAACTTTGTGCCGTCTGAAAAGCCTCCCCGAATGGCGTTGTCGCCGTCAGTGCAGCCTTCAACAGAGATATCAGATATATTTATGGCTCAGACTCAACGTAGTATTGCATTTGAATTGCGCTGATTTAGAATATGTGGCGGCTTTCAAGAACCTACAGGAAACTTTACGACGGCGGGATAGTGAGATCTACGGGCTGCAGAGTAAGGTTATCGAGTTGGAAAGTCAGTTGGAAAGGTACAGACGTGCAGAGGGAAGGGAGAATGATGATAATCGAGGGAAAGGATACAGAAGATGAAAATGGGTTTAGGGTGAGAGACTTAGGTTGCAACGTTTCTGGACTGGGCTATGTTTTGTCGGTGAATGATGTATGTATATAGGGCAAAAGGAATGGAAAGCTCGAGTTTTCACTAATTGAAACAAAGGATTAGTGTCATCGCAAGATCTCTTCTCGAGATTACAAGCTTCAGGGCAAGTCTGGCGGTGTAAGCGATAGTGATGCACTCTCATTCTCTCTAAACTACACTATAATTGCCGATATTCCTACTTGGACATTAATCACTAGCTTTTAAGAATGGATCGCCTATAATCAGTCAAGTCCTTGAGTAGATATACCTTTGAGTAAGTAGCCATAGCAGCCTCCTTGAAAGCCTCACTTAGAGTTGGATGAGCATGAGTTGTCCTCGCAATATCCTCCGAGCTAGCACCGTACTCGATCGCAAGCGTCGCCTCGGCAATCATCTCCCCAGCATTAGGTCCAATAATATGTACTCCCAAAACACGATCCGTTTCCTTATCCGCAATAATCTTGACCATCCCCTCCGAATCCATATTCGTCTTTGCTCGACTGTTGGCGCTGAACGGGAATGTCCCAATATTGTACTTTATTCCCGCTTCCTTGACTTCTTGTTCGGTTTGGCCGACCCAGGCGACTTCGGGGTGCGTGTAGATGACGCTGGGGATGGCGCCGTAGTTGACGTGCCCGTGGCCAGATTTGATGTATTCGACGGCAGCGATGCCTTCTTCTTCGGCTTTGTGGGCGAGCATGGCGCCGAAGGTGACGTCGCCGATGCAGCGGATGTGGGGTTGGGAAGTGCGGTATTCGGAGTCGATAACAACACGGCCTTTGTTGTCTGTTTCAACTCCGACGGCTTCTAGGTTGAGATTCTCTGTGTAGGGACGTCGGCCAATGGACACGAGGACGACATCGGCATCCAACTATTGTTAGCAGGTTTAGACATTGAATCGTACAGTTTCTGGTTTTCCACCTTTGGCAGCGTCAACTTCTAGCAAGACCTTGTCATTCTCGACTTTTCCACTGACGACCTTGGTGCTGAGCTTGAACTTGAATCCTTGCTTCGTGAGCATCCTTTGGAATAGTTTGGCCATCTCGGCATCCATGCCAGCTCCAATGGAAGGTAAATACTCAACAACCGTCACTTCAGCTCCAAGTCGGCTCCAAACGGATCCCTAAGGTCAGCTCCAGACATCAAGAGAACATACCATTTCCAGGCCGATGATTCCGCCGCCGACAACAATCATCTTCTTTGGCACCTCCTTTAATTCCAATGCTCCGGTACTTGACACAATGCGTTTCTCATCAAATTCCAGCCCTGGAAAGGGAGTTGCCTCGCTCCCAGTGGCGATAATGATATTTTTCCCCTTTAACGTACGTTCTCCTCCATCAAGTAACTTTACATCGATTTCATGCTCGCTCTTGAAGCTACCGCTTCCTTTGACATACTCCACACCATTCTTCTTGAACAGAAACTCGATCCCCGAGGTTAATCCCTTGACACTGGTATCCTTTGCCTTCATCATATTGGCGAGGTTGAGTTTGACATCATTGACATCGATGCCGCGGTTCTTTGTGTCGTGCAAGATCTGGTGATAGAGATGACTGTTGTTCAACATGGCCTTTGAGGGGATACATCCGACATTCAGACACGTGCCCCCCAATGAGCCACGCTTCTCGACACACGCCGTCTTCAGACCGAGTTGTGCGGCCTTGATGGCAGCGACGTATCCGCCTGGTCCGCCTCCAATGACAATGACATCGTGTTCGCCGGAGGCTTCGGTCGCATATCCCCGTGCGGCATAGAAAGAGGCCGTTGGGGCGAATCGCTGCGGTAATGAGGCGACGACGGACGACTGCAGGTTAGTCTTGCCAGGACATGTGGACGCTACTCTAAAGGCAGATCGAGGTAATGTGAGTTTGAGCATTGTTGCTCTGTTTGATTGCAGGCAATTGAGAAATCGGCGCTATCAACGTACGTTTGCCGAAGAAAGACCAACGCAACTTTTTTGGGAATCTCCCCAGCAATCGGCGTCCCGCCCACTTTAATAAAGCGGCTTCCGGCTTTCTGGAGTCTCGTGATCCGGTTGCTTACGCTAGCACATGATGAGCTAATGCACCTTAAAACGAGCAACGGCAAGGAACCAGCACTTTCTTCGAGTCCCTGGGATTTATAAACATGGCTTCTGTGCCACCGAAGATCTCGTCCCAGTCGCTGCTGGTCCATTTCCCTCGGAACTTGTCGCCGCAGCCAATCCATGTCACAATCACACAGCTTCTGCCTTCCACGAGTCTGCTGATTCATGCCACGACAAGTCGTAGTCAGCCACGCTTATCCGATGTCTTTGTCGTGAGTATGCCTCGAGGGGCAGAAGTTCTCAGCTCACGGCTGGAGGGTCTCGGTGGACTAGAAGATGACATTGACCGGCTAGCCAGACTGTTGTGTATATCTCTCTGAGACGAGTCAGCTGATTGCTAGCAAAACGGTTGCAACGGCAGTGTTTTGTCTCTGGGGACATTGCTGGAGTGGCCTGGGATGGGAAGAGCGAGGTTGTAGGGACTCTGTGTCGGGCTGTTGAGCAGGCAATTCAGTCAAACTCGCCAGCAGTCGAGGCGACTTGAAGATGGTCGGCTCCGTCGGATGGTATGTTGCGGCGCCTTTGTATGTGGGGGAGGAGCGAGATATGGAAGGTTAGCAGTACCCTCAAGTATGACAAATTCAGAAACATCGACTGTTCATTTTGTCAATAGAGACATGAGGATCAAGACGAAGCCGCCTAGTGAGCTCAGTAATATCCGTCAGCTGAATAGCAGCCAGACTGGAGAAGAGATCTGATCAAGTACAATAGGGAATCTACATATTCCATACCTAATGACTGCTATGAAACCCTTGCAGTACATTCATCCTCACTGCGTCTCTAACTCTAATTTGGAAATATTTTACCCGTTCCTTCTTCTATAACAAACCCCAAGGCCACACCAACCTTTATCTCCAGTGCAAACGTGACAGGAAATACATGACTCGTTAGGTACTTCCACCACTGATCTGATCAAGGATTCCACTCCTTGAACGCTGTTGCAGAATAGTCGGTACAAACCACTTAGAGTCCGCAATGTATCGGGTCGACTTATTCTTCATCCATTGTGCATTACTCCCATCTCCCGATCGAATGATAGCTGTATTCCAGCTTCCAGTCGTAACAGTCACCGGAGACAGCTTACTCACCGGAATCGAAGACCCTCTTCATCCTGCCTCTGCCACAATTTTCGATGAGTTCACATAACAAGCCGACATCGGAGGACTTTTCAAATCAGATAGACCCCAAAATGTACTCGAGATCCTCGAAAACAATGCATTCAATGGTGTGTAGTCTTATAGATGTCAGATATTCTCGATTCTCTAGTATCCCACTTTTCCAAGCGAAAATACACTGTAGGTTCTAAAGACATCAATTTCGTTCCTCCAAGTTGTGGAATCACATTGATCTTGCATTGCGCGGAATAGGCAATCTTTGATGAAACACTGTTTGTGATGAAAGGACCTCCCATGCGCAGTGTTGCTAGTCGCACGGCTAGAATTCTCAATGCGTACAGGAATTCTAAATCAACTCACCTTATTATCGATCACTTTCATGATTGATCAGATCAGATCAACGCGAATCATTTCGTCGGTTGTTTTTTGTGCTGACAATTCCGTCGTCTCTCGAGCTCGTATCTAATTATTCTCTTCCGAAAAATTGCTTTCCACTTAGCTTCCAGTTTCGTCGCGAATGACACAGCTGGCCCAGCAACCGCCACCAATTCGAGATCTACCGGAACGACCCTCCCGAATAGAAAGACGCGACTAGCTCAGCTTTCACTTGCTCCGTTTGAAAATACTCCAAGGCTTTTAGATCCAGGCAATACGTTTGAGCTGTTGCCGGTGTGTCAATATCAAGTGTGTGTTGCCTGCCACAATCACTTTGAGATGTCGTTCGTTGATACAATGCGTATATCGGAGCATTACTCCGCGCCAAGTAACAAAGGCCAGATCCCAGGGGACTATACCGGAACATGAATGATAGATAATTCCTTGGAGACACCCGCTGCTATTCCGAATATTTTTGAGTGGTCGTTGCTATGGTGGTTTGATTGTCCGGTGCAGTGCATCGTCAGATGGGAATCAGACCGATACTTATTGCGTCATTGAAGTGCTTTTCGTGGGAATGTTGTTCGAGAATAAACGTGCCCAGGAGTCGCTTTGAGATTAGACCCGTTCTCCTGAAGTCATGAGTACTAGTGAATAGCCATGGATTTATGCTGCGCCGAACAAACTCTGAATGCAGGTCCAGGAATTATTTACGCGATATGTTGATTCCAAGCAATTGTACTAAATCTGTTATATCGATCCGATGGCCGGCGCCTCTCAAGTGAAAGTCAAATACGCGAATATGTTTGACTGCAACTTCTACTCCAATGCTTCATCGGCCACCAGAGATCTTTAATTTCCAGTACTGTAAGTTGACGTCCAGGTCCCGTCCATGATAGAGAAGTTCTGCCGGGGAACAAAGAAAATAAGACCGATGGCACAGTTCTCACCAATAGATCGTGCCGGGCTTGAGATGAACCGGAATTGTGAAGAGTCTGCATTAAATGCTGGAGGATTTTGAAGATAGAGCCACTTCCATCGTCTATATGGCTTTATCTAACATCCTTAACTTGCCATGAGATAGAACCGAGGACAATATTGATGACGCCGGCCGGGTAGTATATCGCCTCAGAAAACAGGTTCTTTCGATTTGTCATCTAGCCGAATTATATAGCCTTGCGCTTCTGATCGATGGCCTCGCAGACAATATCTTTTGAGTTGTAGCGCTGTCGAGAATTTCGAGCCATGGAAGTGCTTCTTCGATTGGACGGAGGTTTTCGCTTGGGAGTTTATCTGATTGATTCGGTACTCACAATTTATGTTCAAGTTTCTCTCTGTATGGAAATATTGATTCGTGTCGATGATTGAGTGAATAATAGGAAGGTATATTGTATTGAGTGAATAATAGGAAGGTATATTGTAGTGTGATAACCAGATGAAAGTCGGTGTTTGCGAAGATTTGGATGGTTGGGATGCTAAGTGGGATTGACAGCAACCGTTTCTAACTCGTGCAGATCTCATGGAAAGTAGGCTCGTTCAGGGGATCAGATGCACCTCCTCTTGTCTGATCCTAGGAACCTGAGAAAACGATCACCGATTATTAAAGAGGGGTCAGGCTGGCACCGCGGCTTAATTGTAAGGTAATGCTTTACTTCATGCAAGGGTACAAGCATCCCAGCATGGATCCCTCAATGCATGGATCCATTGCTGTACTTAAATCCTGGGGTATCAAATATCTATCGAATGGAATATTCCCGCTCATGCTCCGCCCCCCACCACGGTCCATCCAACTCCGCCGGGCCTTCCGTCAAAGTCGAATGATTATTGATATAAGCCTCCGCCGGAGCAAAGATCTTGATCCCCCGTAAATGGGTATCCTTCCCATTCTGATGATTCGCAAGAATAGCAACCTGCACGAGGAAAGCCTTAAGAATCCCACTACGGTCAGTCTCACGTCAAGAATGCGCTGGTAGGCGTTCAAAGTAATGGGGGATATGCGGGAAAGGGGGCGGACTTTCGACCGTAATCGCCTACTCTGATGACGGTCCAGCCTCGTGGTTCGCGGAGTTCGATGACTTTGACTTCGGTTAGGTCGTAGAGAGTTGTTCCTGCTGAGATTACGATTGTGGAGGGAGTGTAGGATTCGTCGATGAGGTAGTCTAGGTATATACAGATCCACTACTCCCATCAGACGTGGTTTAGCGGGGGATGAAGACTCTGATTTGAACGCGTTTGGGGAAGAGAATGTTGACGTGGTGAGGCTGTGGACCATCTGATCTAGCAATCAGGGACGAATAAGTAAGATACTGACTGCCAATAAAGTTCAGGGGCTTCGGAACGGAGTGCCTCGAGTCCATGGCCAGGTTTGGCGGAGGACAGTGTCCATAAGGCTAAATGGCCGATATCCCAGACATCCTCTGCACGGTCAGACAATGAAGCAGAAGGGATACCATCGATAGAGAAGTCTGTATATGAAGGATTGTCTTCTTGGTCCTCAAAGGTTGCTGGGTCCGGCGGAGGCCGTTGTTGTTGTTGCTGTTGTTGTTGTTGCTGCGGATCGTTCATGACAACTTTCCGTGATCTACGCGCGGCGATTTTCTTCATCCGCAAGGCAACCCGCAAAAGGCACACAACAAACTGCCGCTCCGCCAGCAGTTCTCGAACACCACGCTATCCGCCAACCAATCCCCCTTAAGCAGAGAGGATACACCGAAAATATGTCGCGCCATTCCAAGCGCAACACAGCATCCTCATTCTTCACCGCCTTCGAACGCAGGCTCCTCAACAAAGACTATGGCACGCTAAAGGCCCGTCTTGGAAGTTCCTCCTTCCGCACCTTCGACGCCTGTAAACTATGTCTTGCCCGTGCCCGCCAGCCCGTCACATGTCCCTCTAACGGCGACCTCTTCTGTCGCGAGTGTATCATGGAGAATCTCCTCTCGCAGCGCCAGGAAATCAAACGGTTTGAGAAGGAGTTGGAGAGGAAACGACTGGACGAAGAAGAGGCGGAAATTCTCGAGGATGAGGCGGTGCAGGAACGGGCGGTGAGGGAGTTTGAGTTGGTACAGATGGGATTGAGCGTTTCGAAACCAGGGAGTGTGGCCAATGTTGTTGGGAGGGAGAATGGGAAGGTGGTTGTTGTGGAGGAGAAGAAGGGCGAGAAACGCAAGTTTGAGTTGGATGAGGAGGAACTTATTGAGATTGCCCGGGCCGATCGAGAGAAGGCCAAACGGGCACTGACTGAGGAGAAGGTGCGAACCTATGATTTAATGGGAGATGCTGATTGTAGTTGGCTGCTTCGAAGAAAGGGGGATCGAATTTCTGGGTTCCGTCCTTGACACCGTCAACAGGACAATCCGACATGACGGAAAAAGAACGGAAACTATCCCCTGTATGTCCTGCATCGGATCCAGACCATACACATCCCTTATCCCTGAAATCCCTTATCGCAGTCAACTTCTCCGAAGATCCACAGGACAAAACAAAAGATGGTTTCCCGCTACGAATATGTCCGTCCTGCAAAAAAGCCTTAAACAACCATGTCAAATCATATCGTATGTTTCTTTCGCATGTTGCCTGATTGTAGTGGCTCCTGTGTGTGGACATGTTACGTGTAAGACGTGTACGGATTTGTTGAGGGAGTCTGGAGTTTGTTTCGTGTGCGATACCCCGTTTAAGAAGAAGAAAAAGGATAAAGAGGGCAAGGAGAAGGAAGGAAAGGACAAGGTGGGAGATAAAGATGGGTTGATAGAGTTACAAGTCGAAGGGACTGGATACGCCGCTGGAATTAAGGGTCCCGAGGTATTACTGAAGCGACAGAATTTCGGCAATTGAGATATCTCCTCGGGTTCACAAATATCCTCATCCAAGGCGGATCTATACTTAGAGTCTGATTGAGTCTATTCCAATAAATACAGCTCCTAATTTGAACAAACACTCTACGCATATGCTCCAACTAACAATATCCCAAATGACACCAATGAGCCCATTATCAAAAAGCGTCTATGCGCCCTCAATCAACAGGAATAATCCCATCGGCATACGGCACGACAATATCCTCGCTCATCTCATCCTTCTTCCTAATATCATCCAAAAGCTCCTTCAACTCGACATCCTCGCTGAGATCCACCTTCCTAATCCACAGGAAATGTTTTTGCCAATTTAAAATATCCTCTCTATCCTCGTGCCACCAGGTCTCTGGATGCGGATTACCCAACCACCGCATCAGCCGTTTGGGGTCTTTGTAAGTTTTACTCACGAAGGGTGAAGAGGCGAATAGGGTCGCTAGAATCATCTCGTCGGGAATTAATGTGTTTTCCGCCCAGACCATTAATAGTTTCCCTGCTTCTGAGGTTCGTAACCATTCGACTGCTGAGGAATGCAATACGATCCATTGAGAGGTCTTGTATCGTCTGGGATATAGTTGCTTGTATCCGTTCCAGGGACGCCATTCATACCCCTGATTCTTGAACCCGAATTGACATTGTTTGGGATTTGGTTCTTCGGGAACGAGAACACATTGGAATAAATGCTCCGTTCTCATTTCCAATTCCCATTCCTTGCCGGTATCTTGACCATCGCTCCAGTAAATCCAGTTGGATCCTGGTTTCCGTTCCAGTGTCTTGTAGATTGTTTTCGCCGACTTGAGTGGGTAATCTGACCCAGACAGATTAATCACATAGTCAAACGAGATGAGATCGAGGAGGTCGAAAAACGCCCGCACTTCGACCCACAGAAGTGACATATGCCCCCAAATAATGGAAAATTGCGTTCCCATCACTGCGACATTGGGTTTATTCAGCGCCAGAGTCTGGATTTGTTCCTGAAACTCGTTCGGCGAAGCTAAATCTATGTGAATGTAGATGAACACCGTCGGGTCATCCAATGCTTCCACCAAGGCTTTGACGTTCTCAAAGTACTCATGAACCAGTAAAATATACGCCAAATTGTAATGTTTCTTCTGTTTTCCCGCTTGAAGACTGTACTGTCCCTCGTAATTCAGGAACGGCAATGCTGATCGCGAATCGATGGTGCGTAAGATTCGTCCGCCGTGTCTCCCTCTCCATTCCCCGGGCTCACGTTTCGCGACAAACGGACGCCACGTATCCGTTTCCCAAATATTCCCTTGGGCAATCGTCCAACAAATCCCTCGGAGCGGCAAATCTGCTTTATATGTATTTGTGATGGTCGTCTCGCGTTGGTAATGTCTTATTCGATCGGGATGGGAAAGAATCTGGTTCACGGACCAGTCAATCAGTTGGACTACTTTCGTTGCCGATCCGGGATACAAATCTGTCTCGCCGTCCGGCAATTGGAGCGGTAGATCTGTGAAAAAGGACGCGTTGTTAAGACACGTACATAACTTGAATCCACTAAGATGCATAAACGGACGATCTGGAGGAGGATATTCCGAACTACTATTAACACCCCGAGCCCATAAATTAAGGGGAAATACTATCCATCGTGCATGCGTTCGAAGGGATCTGTTTCGACGGCAGGTTTTTCCGCCGAACCGTGAGTCGCAAGCTCATTGGCAAAAGCATTCTCTGGGTCTTCTTTCCATTGATCTGTCTTGGGTTGGTCGGCGAATAAATCCTTTGCTGGCCGTTTTTCTTCCCATTGTTCTTTGGTGGGCTTTTTGGCGCCTTCGCCTTCCTGGGCTGGGTTTTTGTCGGCTTGCAAGGGCATTTGTTTCGCGTTTTCCAGAGGCCTGTCTTTCAAGGCTTTCTCTTTCGGTGCTTCATTTTTCAGTGCTTCGTTTTTCGGTACTTCATTTTTCAAAACTTTCGCTTTCGGTGCTTCATTTGGCAGTGCTTCATTTTTCGGTGGTGGTGGTGACTGCGGCTGCAGCTGTTTCTCAGGAACCTGTAGTGGCTGTTGCTGTAGCTGCTGCCGCGGGGCTGCTGCCGCCGGTTGTGATTGTTCTTTGGGCTTCTGGTCTCTTTTATCTTCCTCATTTATCGGAGCCATTCTCGGTCTATCGTTCTGGTTTATTTTTTGTATTTCGGCTTGATTCTGTTTCCCTCGATTACTGTCGACGGCCCCCGTCTTTTTTTGTAGGAACTCTGGTACTGGATCGTCCATGGGATCGTCCATGGGTACCTCAGCATGATGTCTTCCCAGCGCAATAGGATTATGCTTCGTATCCTGCATCACTACTCATCAGCGATTGTCCTTTGCGACCAGCAGCAATATACCCCAATAAAGACAAGCGAGCGACATCAGCAGTGTGAAAATCCATATCCGATTCCTAGCCTTCTTATTTGCCAAACTCCGTTTCCGAGAATCCCACATCTTTCCAGTCACAAAGCCTCTATTGAACCCCCTTGAGTAGCGTGTCTATCCTTCAAGGCCTGCCTTCAAAGACGCGATTCCTGTGTGTCCTGTAGTAATTGGCAGTCCCAATTTTTTCAGGGGCGCCATCAAAAGTTGTTCCCAGGGACCGTGCGGGTAACATTTACTAAGCGGAAATTTATGGCTGCCCGTCCAGCGAGGTAGACCAGTCATGAGCCAAGGACATGCCGCTCTTAACAATAAAGTTGCGCAAGGGCCTCTCTTACCTTTTGTACGCACTTCGTGGCGTGCCTTTTGTGCGCAGCAGAGCTGCTGCTGGAGTTTCAGGGGCTCTTTTGACTTTGATTTTGGGTAGGTTGCATGTGCAGCGAATGGGATGGGCGAGATTATTCACTCAAGGCACCAGGGGATGCGCGCCAATCAAGCCCCTCGATGACAGCTGGAAAAGGGGTAAACTTCAACAGGCTTCAAATACAAGATGTCCATGTCCGATACCGCTATCATCCTTAAACAGGCTAAATTATCGCGACAGAAAATTGGATTTTTAATGCAGACTTCTATTTTTATGCACATTTGCCTAACGGACCGGCGGATTTATAGTTTCCGCACTGGGAATGGGATAGGCGTCGCTCGGCCCAAATGGGCTCGAGGAGATGAACGAATTAAACCTTATTAGTTCAGCCTACATGCATAACCCGACACCCCTTTTACATACTTTCAGTGACACTGCGTTCGGGCCGGGGAGAAGCGCCTTTATCGGCTTTTTTCACTTTTACCTTCCTTGTTTGATAGCCCTGAGCGCATCACAGTGCTTCTATGAGCTGTTCGAGTTGTTGATCCCTGGTTGCTGGGAGACTCCTGTATGGTTCACAAGATGAGACTCGAGAATAAGATGAGGAACGCATATCGTCGGTCCACGAATGGGACGAATTGGACTGTTTTGCACCTGAGGATTGCGCAAATGGCGCTACTCATGATTACCTTGTTCCTGATCCTTCCCTCCTTTTTCTCGCGTTTCTCACGCTCCACACCAAAAATAGAGTATCTCCTAACATGCCATCGGTTTTGCTGACGTAGTAGGTTACCCGTGCTTGATAGAGCCCCGGCCACGGGCGAGGAAATATTCCTAGTCCCAACTGGCGACAAATGCATCGACCCATACCTCGAACCAGGCTACTTGTCCTTCAGCACGCAATCCACCAACCGCAACTACTGGACACCCTTCAACGCCGAGTGTCCCCCCGCGCCACGCTACATCCAAGACGTCCTGGACCGTCGCTCCCTCTCCTGGCTGCAACATAAAACGGTCCTAATAATCGGTGACAGTGTTGACCGGAATAACGTCAACTTTTTCTGCAGTCTCGCCAACTCGACGAATGTGCGTGTCACGAGCATGACGAATTTCAATGAGACGGTAATTGGTGATACGGATTTGGATCCTACGAATAGGGATCCGGGGGATTTGTCAAAACCGAGGATTTGTAGAATTGATGAATATGATTTTGAGATTATCAATTTCTTTCATTTTGGGTTGTTTGAGACGGAACTGTGGGAAGAGAAGAGGGTATATACGCCCCCAGGGGTGATGGAACAGAGGATTCCGATGTTGAAGAAGTTGATGGAGGATTACGGGAGAGAACCTGATATGATATTACTCGCATCGGGTAGTTTGGTATAGCGGATTGAGCTGATGATAGGGTTGTGGGATTTAGCAGGATGGGTTAAAGAAGATGCATATGCCAAAGCAGGGACACATCCCAATATCAGCCCAGAAAGACTAGAACACTGGATCCAACGAGCCGAGCGATTGCTGGATATGGTAGATGAGATTTTCCCGAACACTTTTCTAATGTGGCGCTGGCTGCATTACTGCTTGGTAACACTCTACCTCCTACCTGGCATCAACTTCGAATATTCCAAATGAACAATGCGTATGAACACCTCTTACAGCGTAATCCAATGGTGCATAAGTTTGCATGGGGGGAGTTATTGACAGGCCATATGGAGGAGGGGATTGATAATATTCACCCGTCGAAGGAGGTTGGGGGTGTTATCTGGTCAGACATGATTTTGTATTATCTCAGTCGGCTGAGAACGTTGGGATGACATTGACAGAAGCAGGGGTTAATATTCGGGGAGAGGGCATTAGAGCAGATGGGCTTGGTGTCTGATATTATTATCATTGTTACTGGATCATGAGCGTACGCGGGACCATATAAAATACTATCGTTCTATCTCTTCTGATGGATTTACTCTCGTGAGAGCAGACGTGAGAAAGCTTTAAGGAGTCAATTACGGCTTTTAAGCCATTCCCCAGTTCAATCTCCAGGTTTCCGAGGCCGACCCTATTGTCAGATACACCTAGAAGTCCGAGTGATCTGAGCAGCAAGTGAAGCATACAATCGGAGCACTCCAGCTGCAGGCGGGATCACACATTGTGACAGCGAGGAACTGATTTATCTTACATTTCGTTATCACATATATAGGCTTCACTCTGAACTATGTACGAGGATATAAATCAAGACGTGCAAGGGGACAAATTACTCTAAACCGAAGCATTCCCCGCAATATTGAGATCTCTCATCTGCTGCAAAACTTGCTCAACCCTCTGATCCAGCTCACCCTGAAATCAACTAAATTCAATTAAAAGCAAGAAATACCTGAGCATAATCCTCCCGCACCTGCGGGTCCAGATATTGTTGCACCTGCGCCATCCGTTCATATCCCTCCTTGCAGAATCGCAGTTGAATCTTCACCAACGCCTCAAAACTAGGATCCAAGTACGGAACTCGCAGATCAATCAATTGCGGCAATTCAGCCGTTAATTGCTCATTCAAATCCTCATAGATTTCTCTCGCCATGGCAGCTTCTGTCTCTGCTCGGGGGAGTTTAGTAGCATCGTCGCTGGGCTTATCGACTAGTCTTTTCACCTTGGCTCTTAGAGAATCGTAGTCCATTAGTTTGTGTGATCGTTTCTTGATGGCCTCGTTGACATCAGGGAAGTATGCGCAAAATCGTGATATTGGTTCGAGTACACATGTTCGATATGGACCATCCTGCAGATGTCAATTGAGAAATCTGGGAACATACTAATTCCTTGACAGTTTCGGCATCGATGTCTTCCAGTGCCTGTCGGTAGTAAGCGCTGACATTATCTTTCGTGCCAGCCTCGCCATAAAAGGCATCTATAGTTTCCGCAATCCGTGTCTGCGAGGCAGTCATTGCTATTTTTTAGATATATAGCAGAGGAAATCACCTCTCAATGAGTCCAGATATCCTTTCGCTTCCTTCTGTAAACGGTTTGCGGCACTCTCTAGTGTCCGGTAACGCCGCTCTTCTATTTCAAAATCTCTGTCTATCGTCTTTTCCACCTGCCCGACCTTCATCATAACCGACGTCCCGGCGCGGTTGACCGCTTTCTTGAACCCTGCCCTTCGACAGCATTAGTAACTGCTGGAGATAGACAAACCAGCTCATGGTATCTGAAGTCCGCCGGTGCCGGGGACTTTGTTGACGTCGATCTTGTCTGGGCGAAGTGTGGAGTCTCGAATGCGGGCGGGGCCTCCGCCGTTCTTGTGACAGGCGCCACAATTCGAGCGACAGCAGCAGATAGATCGACTCATGACAACGTAACCAGAAGAACCTTCCACACGACGTTGATTATGCTACGTATAAAACATCAGAGCAGGTTACAAACAACGCCAGTTCTATATTGCCACAGCCCAAACTTGCATGAATATCAGGACCATCTACTTAAGCTCTTCCATTGCTCTGCAAAGCAGCCTTCCGTTTCGCCAATTCCTCCATCTTATTTCGTCGATTAATCACCCCCGTCAACGCAATTCTAACATCCGAGTTCTTCGGGAACGCCTTCATATCCGACAAGTCATAGTATGACGGTGCAATCTCCAATAACCATTCCGGCTTGATATTAGTAATTGTCCTGATAAAATTCTTGGTCGTCAACACGAATCTACAATTAGTTTTCGACTCTGAAGAAGAGGAGAGGGGAAGTTACTCATTGTAAATGACCCATTCGGGAAGCGTTTCGAGAACCGTTGAGGGATGGAGAGAGACAATTTGTTGGTCTTTGACTGTGACGTAGTGTTTTGCTCCCTGGGCTTTTTTGGCCACTTGCATAAAGAACCCACAGGTTAGGGCACGGCGGATATTGGTGTAATATGTTGGATCCTCGAAGGGCGTAGACATCATCTCCAGATCATTTCGCTCCATGACTCGTTTCAGTTGTGCACGGACATTGTCTGCCGATAACAACGAACGGTGCGAGAGGTAGTGCTCATAACACCAATTCGGGTCCATATCCACTAACATGTTAGCATGATCATTCTGAGGGGGCAAAGAGACGTACTTGATTTGAATGCATGATACACGTTCAGGAGAGTTAGATGATCTCCTTCAGGATGAGCAAATTGTTTCTTCATCTCATCTGCTTGGTTTCGTTTACTAGCAGGCCTGATAAACACGCTAGGAACAGACAGCAGTGCAGTCAACGAGAGGATTTCGTTACTGCAGTAGAATTCTGGACTTGTGACGAGCATGACTGCTAGTTGTGGATCAAGTGGGAATTCAGCTGCTAGTCTTCCCAATGCTGTTAATTCACCATCGTCGTCTAAACATGCGAGGTAGTTCAATTCCTCCAGCGCTCGCATCATCGTCTCGGGAGCAGGTGGATCCATGAAATCAAATCGGACCAGATTCTGGATTCCCAATTTTTTGAGTTCCAAGACTGTTGAGCCCAAGTTTGATCTAAGGATCTCGGGATATGTCTGTTCGATAAGTTCCTTCTTGAATGCTTCCTCCGTGTAAAGTCGGAAACATTTTCCAGGCCTCGTCCGTCCAGCGCGTCCGGCTCGTTGTTGAGCACTGGCCTTCGAAATAGGCGAGACGAGCAACGATTCGACTCGGATACGAGGATTATACACTTTCTGCTTCGAAAATCCAGGATCAACGACATACACGATTCCATCGATCGTAAGACTCGTTTCCGCAATATTCGTACTAACAACAACCTTCCTCCCAGGTTTACCTCCGGGTCGGATTGGACCAGGTGCGGGGTCGAAAATCCTTTGCTGCTGAGCAGGTGGCAACGAACCGTATAATGGGTATGCTTTGAGCGGCCCGACATCCGCCTCCTCCATCAATTGATCTGCTTCGAATGATAGTTTTCGACATGCATCCTCGATCTCCTCTTCACCCGTAAGGAATAGCAATACATCTCCTGGAGCTTCGTTTGCGTGGATCTGTAGAACTGTGCGAAGCGCGGATTCGAGGTAATCTTTCTCGGCTTCCGGGGTATAGTAGATTGTGACGGGGAAGGTTCGACCGGGGACAGCCAGGAGAGGCGCATCGAAGAAGTATTTCTGGAATTTCTGGGCATCCAATGTCGCAGACATAACAATGACTTTTAGATCTGGTCGTTTCTGGCAAACCTACAATTAGTGGTTGAAAACAGGCAAGGACGTACATCTTTCATTAATCCCATGAGAATATCAGTCGCCAACGTCCGTTCATGTGCCTCATCGAGAATAATACAAGCATAATTCTTCAGTTCCGGATCGCTCATAGCCTCACGCAGCAACATTCCGTCCGTCATGTATTTCAGAATTGTTTTTGGTCCTGTGACATCCTCGAAACGGATACTGTACCCCACCTCTTCACCCAACTTGACGTCTAATTCATCCGCAACACGTTTGGCCACCGACATAGCAGCTACTCGACGAGGTTGTGTACATGCGACTTGGCGATTTGTAAGATGTGGTAGTTCGTCATAGAGAATGAACTGAGGAATCTGAGTTGTTTTTCCTGATCCAGTCTCTCCAACAAACACGAGAATCTGAGACGAATGATACATATCTAGAAACTCTTGTCTAACACAGTCAGATCATATATTGCAAGGAAAATACCTTTGAGCATGAACAGGGAGTTCTCGACGTTTCTGTAGGATATTGAAATAATTTCGACTTAGAGGACGAAGTGTAAACGGATTATCCGGACCATCTTCCGCCTTCGCTGCTTGCGCAGCCGTTGTCTTTCTCGGTACAAAATCCCGTAGAGGTCCCCTGGCAGCCTGTACATTGGGTGTATAGCCTTCGTCGGGAAGCATATGCGCAAGGTACGGATTATTGTAGGCGGCGAGCAGTGGATCATCAGGGTCGTTCTGAGTGACTAGCGGCTGATTTTTCCGCTTCAAAGGTGCATCTGCGGCATCTCCATTGGTCGGTGTATAAGATCCTTCGCGGTTCTTCTGTCTCTTCGGCGTGGAAGTCATTATCGAGGCTTCAAAACTAATGTTTGGCCAGAGACGCTCAATCAAAAATTTGACGCTTTTTTTGGCGGACTTAAACCGTTTTGATCCTGACTAAGAGCTTGTTTCGTTCTAACGAATCATTGGCTCTGAATTACTTCATCCGCCGCTACCCCTTTTAGGCTATTATGGGCACGGATCACCTTGGCTTGTATCTTTTCTCCGTCCATTTCACGAATTGTACACCTCAAGAGTCGCTTTACATCTTCAATGGACATAATAAACATCAAGGCCCTCGTCGACCGTTTGGGTGCCGACGAGGCGGTACGCAAGATGGCAGCGTTTCAACTGCAGAATCAGATCCTGGTTTACCCCTGAATTTCGCAGTACTGATTACAGGATAATACCTTCGCGCGAGACTTTGTCGCAGAAGGCGGGCTCGACAAACTGAAAATACTAATCAGTGAGGCAGCAGGAAATACCCTCGCCTATGGACTTACAGCGTTTGCAAAGCTACTACAAGTCCCGGATGTACAGGCCGAAGCATTTGGAATGGTGGACGACTGGCTGATTGAGCGAGTACCCACCACCGTTAACTGATATTGACGCTAGATCATTGATTTGGTCATTGCGCATCCTCTTGTGAATATCCTTCGTCCTGCGACGTTGATCTTGGTTGTTTTGGTTTCCCGACGAGACCTCTCCAATCCATTGGCCCCTCAAACTCCTTCCCTCGCGGCGGTCGTTGCGCAACAACCTACTCTGGCGCAGGTCCTCGTAAGCAGGCTGACCGCTGCAGATTATGCTCTCTGCGCAAACAGTCTCATGCTCATCAACGCTATCTCACGGGATGCCATGAAAACCGATTTCAAGGAGTGGACAAGATATGTTCGGATAATATATTCTTATGGCGCAAATCGGAATGTCTCTGTAATCTCATCTATGGGTCTTGATTGACGGTAGGTATTGATGTATTCTACGGCGATGAAAGATCTCACGGGGCCGATTTTGGATTTTCAGAATCTTGCAAAACTACTGGCGAAACGATGGCGAGATTATGCGGTGGATAGAAAGAAGAAAGATTGTCGTAAAGTTCTGGGATTGTTACAGCGCGCTGTGTCGGAATCTGCTGAACTCGCTGGAGAGTCGACTTCATCATCTGTGCCAAAAGAGGAAGAGGGGGAGGATGCGAATGCGCAACATGCCAATGGTCACGATGAGGGAGAATTCGACTGGTCAAAGTTAGGATTTGAGACGAATGATCCGACTACTGAGATAAATGCCATGGGATTTCTCGGCCTTTTGGATTTCGCATCCTTCGTCCAAAGAGACACAGAGTCGTTTAATAAGGTGCCACAAATAACCTTATCAAAGCTGATTTAGATGGTACTGGAACAACTCGCCAAACCAAATCACCTGAGATGTGCTATCGCCAAGACGTCCGTAGCTATTACCTCGCTCCTCTACGACCAATTCTCTCTCTCTGCAGCAGTCGACACCCCAGCCCAAATTCCCTCCCCATTGCTCGACAATGAACCCACCCTTGATCCCGACGAAGTTTTCCAACCCCTCTATCTCCAGTGGCTACGTATTCATTCTGCAGCAGTCAAAGCTTTCCTCCGTCTGTGGCGCGATACCGGCGCCGAAGGCCCCGACGACTTCCCCAAAATCGTCCAACTCGTCGGCGTCCTCATCAAAAGAACCGTCAAACGCGGCACCCGAGATCTCGAGATCTACGATGTAGAAAAAGACATGGACCTTCAATCAAGTGATTGGAAGACCCTACGACGCGAACAAATGGATGCAAGAGAACGAGAACAACAAGAAGAATGGGGCGAACCATTGAGAATGTTGGCAGAGCGGCTGCAGAAAGAGGCTGAGGAGTTTATTAGAGAACAGAGAGTTAGCTGTCTTTTACAGGGTGAGTGGTTTGATAATTCGGCGGGCCCGTTGGCGGTGAGAGATGGGGTTACGGGGAGAGGGAGTGTGGATAAGGAGGGGAATGTTGCGCCTATGCCATTGGATCCGAAGCGGGGTGTCGTGCCGTTGAGTAGAGGCGGAAGGTGGAGGTATGTCAGATTGAAGGGAGATCGGAAGACGTTGTGTTGGGGCGATTTCGAGGCCAAACGAGAAGGAAGAAAAGTTCGTCTCGATGAATTGAATGAGCAAGGTACATGCGCCTATAAACTTTGGCTGATGGGAAGTGGATTTAACAAAAGTCGCACAAATATCCTTTACCACACCAACAGCTGTGGCGGCAACATCACACCCGGCCGCAAAACCCGCTATCTCTCTCGGCGTTCCTCCCTCAAGGAATAAAACCACAGCCCCAAAACAAGAAAAAGAAAAGACTCCAATCTCAATAACCCTCCTCCCTCACACCGCCCAAGAAGGAACCATCGCCTATCCCCTCCTGACTTTATATCCAACATCAAAGACCACTTCAGTGGAATGGCGCGACGCTTTGAGGTTTTTGGTTGGACTTCATCCTGGTAACGAAACGGAGGCGTTCACGAAACGGTTGGCGGATGTGGGAGTCAGAGTCAAACTTCTTGATATTGTGGCTGGTGGAGTGGAGATTCCGAAGACCAAACCTGTGATTGAAGGCGCTTCTACTGTTCCCGGTGCGACAGGGAAGGTTGCGATTACTGGAGAATTTTGGTATGATAGTATGGATGGTTGAATCAAGTGCAGTATATACCTTTAATAGCCCATCCCAAATTGTATCTTCCACGTCAAAGCATCCCTTTATATTCTACTCTGGCAAGACGCAAGTCAAGCCTTATTTAAGTGTTCGCCACTCTCTCTGCCCCGTTCTCTCTGTGCACGATCAGCCTCAACAGCGACTCTCCTCTCAGCAAGACTTAAATCCCCCGTCTTTTCCGCAAACGACACCAAAATATACCAAATCGGAATCAAACTGACCAAAACAATCCCCGCAATCCCATAAACCCTCTTTCCAATATTCATAAGAATAACATTCAGCACCACAAACCCACCCATGATCAAGAGACAAATCAAGTACGTGTGAACCTGGCAGAGAAGTCGCTTGCGCGCAGAGGGTGGTTGTTCCGGGTCATCATTTCGAAGGAGATGCTGAATTCCGATGGCGAGGAATAGACCTGTTGCGAACAGGAGGAACGCGATGGCAAGGAGATTGCCTAGGTAATCGTAGTTTTCGCGGGTGGGTGAAAGGGACAGGAGAGTTCCGAAAGAGAAACCTCCCGCGAAAACACCGACATTTGCAAGCGAGCGGGAGATGTCGATGTAGGATTGGGCAAAGGTGCGATGGACCTGGAAAGTCAGACTATGGGTGCAGCGATGGGACACTTACGTACATGATGGTCTCTGTGCCTCGCTGGTTGGTGGCCCGGTGTTTGGGCGGCAGGGGATTATAATGAGGCCTGTGCGCAAGACTGTGTCGTCATCTCGTCCATGACTTCCTTTCTTCTCATCCCATGACAATTGTATCCTCAAACGCCGTTAAACAGTCGCGCGCGCCCTGAGCTAGACCAGAGGCACAAGGGACTACTTTCCACTTGGGGATCCGCTAATCAACGACAAATTGTCCATCCTAAATAGGCTGGGTAATGAAAAGAGGTCCATGCGATGACATTTCCGATCTCAATCAAATAGACCAAGAGAACAGTCGCCTTCATTTGGACGGATAGAGTCTTAAATCAAGCAGGTCAACACCCAAAAATATCAACCGAGCCTCTTGACATCGACAGTGTCCCTGAAAGTTCAGGGGCATCGTCGCGTACACAGTCCACTTTTTAGGGCAAATAGCCCTAAAATGTAAACAAACCTTCAATTTCTCGATACGCGTATCCACCATCGGCAACGACGCCATCAACTCGCCCGAAACACACCACAAAAGATGGTCAGAGCAACACGCACCTCGACTACCGCAGGAACCCGTCGGTCGGCGTCCGCAGTGCCAGTCTCCAGCCCTGTCCAATCCTCTCCCAAACGCAGACGAAAAGTAATCGCATCACCGCCTCCTGAATCAGATGATGAGGGAAGCGACACTAGCATTATGACTGCCGTGACGACAAAGTCTACTTCAACAGTGACTTCTACAATAAGTTCTCGGGCGCCACGTCGGTCAACTGCCAGAGGGCGAGTATCATCAACAAGACAACCTACGCGTCGAACCACGCGGAATACCCTTTCCACAGCAGAGATACAGGCCGAAATCGCTCCGTCCAGATCGTCAAGGA
>Ga0302325_10006374_pt1 | contig 26536 bp, 22 predicted proteins | sample Palsa_T0_2_FD_201948 | JGI IMG/M metagenome (GOLD analysis project Ga0302325, IMG submission 201948) | Peat permafrost microbial communities from Stordalen Mire near Abisko, Sweden - Palsa_T0_2 | ecosystem: Environmental > Terrestrial > Soil > Palsa > Peat permafrost | place: Sweden: Abisko... | reverse complement strand
TCCGACGCGAGTTGGATTCTGGAGCGTTTGCCCATGGCGCGACACAGCGAGATCCGTTCTATCTCGAATTCCCTGCTGTAGTGGCGCAGGAACTCGTCAAAGAATGCCAACAGATATATGGCATCGTCCTGCGTCAGGAATTCGATTCTCATTTGCCCGCCGTTACCCTCATTATGAAGCGATCGCCACTTGATCTTCCTGGCTCCCCTCCTCAATGAGGTCCCGAAATGGCTTGAACTTGTAAGTCTGCAGCAGGTGGGTAACGCGATGCTCCATCTGCTTCAAATTCGTGTAGTGGCGGAATCGCGATTTCAGGCGAGCTGCAATTCTTGGCTGTTCCGGATCCACTTCCCAGGGATGAAAATACACCACCACTCTCTCACCTGCGGATTCGACTTGGCGGAAGGCCCAGTCCGTGAAGGAGAGCGGCATCAGGCGCAAGTAGCCACCGCCGGCGGCGGGCAGCGTGGCTCCAGCGATCTTCACCGTCGTCGGCGGATACTCGGGCAAGACCGAACCATCGCGGAAGGAATGCTGGTAAGGAAATCTCTTTGCCCCTGGAAGACCGTAGAGGTCGTGGTGAACGGGAAAAACGCTCGAATCGTAAGCGAAACCCAGTTCCTTCAGGATTTCTGGAGCCCACAGGCTCTGGCGCGTAATGGACCAACTGGGAGCGCGGTAGCCCTTAACCGCGGTGCCTGCCGCCTGCTCGATCACAACAATCGCTCGTTCCGTGTCGGCTTTGAATTGCTCCGGTGTGAGCTTATAGATGCACTGGTGCCAGTAGCTGTGGCAGGCGACTTCATGGCCCTGGGCCCGCACTTCTCGCACCAGAGAGGGAAAACGTTCAGCGACCCAGCCGACAAAGAAAAAAGTGGCCTTCGCGTCATAGCGGGCAAAGAGCTCGAGCACACGGCGAGTGTTCCTTTCGACGCGCGAAGGCCAGCTATCCCAGGAGTCCACCCGGACGTAATCAGCGAAGGCTTCAACCTGGAAATAGTCTTCGACGTCCACGCTAAGGATGTGATAACGATCCGGTGAAGCCATGCGACGGAACCTCCCGCAGCACCAGTACCCAGAAGCGCTCGTTCGAGCCACCGCAAGAATAGCGGCGCGAAACCAGGTTCCTTTACTGCACACTCTAACTACAGTTTACCACGCCAAAATCGATAGTTTTGGTTATTCAGCATGAGACTCACCCTTGCAGCATGCGTCGCCGAGACAGCCGCGGTTGCCATAATGTGACCCCCCAGGTGTGGCACTTCCCTGTGCAATCTCGTTTGAAAATGACTTGCGAGTTGACACAGCAACCGTCCCACAGGACGGCGGGCAGATTGTCGCCTTGCAAGAATATGAAACCAGAGCCCGTGCGCACCGAGAGAGAATATTTGAGAAGCCGCGTACCCTTTGATTCAGTCGGGGCAAAAGTATTAAGCGAGAACGCGATGTCCGTGCAGACCCGAAGGTGTATCACAACGTCTTTTGGAAATGGAGCTCGCCCGCAAGATACACTCGGATAGGGTCCTCAAGCGTCCCAAGAGAAACGCCAGTCGCTTGTTGCTTCATCAGACCAACTCTTCCGGCTTGGGCTTGAGCGTGAGCAAAGATCTTCCGTGGACCTTTGACCAGGAAGTATTCTGGTGTGGTTTATCGGTTTATCCGGGAAGAGAGACGTTGCAAGCGCTAGGGCTTCTGCCTCATGGACGACCTCATCGGCAGGCGACGAGGTCCCCCTACCACGTCGGTATCGACCGCCATGAGCTGGCTTACCGTGGGAGTCCACCGTCGTCAGCAACTGGCAGTCGCCGCGCCATGGGGAAGGATTCCGTGTCGAGAGATTGGACCCAAGTGCCATATGGTAACTTGCCTTGCAGAAAGCTGAAATGCTATGGTCCGGGTGGAAAGCTCCGCTTTGAAACGTTAAGGGAACTGGAATCGATGTCGAAGTCGAACCTGAAGGAACGGCTCGCAGCCTATGTCCGGGTGGTCACGAAGCGACAACCGGCAGCGAGAGGTCTAACGGTATATCCTGATGACGCGTTCCTGGTTTCCTTCCCCAGATCTGGAAACACCTGGACCCGCTTCCTTGTCTGCAACCTGATTAATCCGGATGATCCGGTTAATTTTGCCCAACTGGAATCGCGCATCCCTGAGATTTACGATGTCACCGACCGGAGTCTGCGCGCTTTCCCACGACCGCGCGTCATCAAGAGCCACGAATGCTTTGATCCCCGGTACAAGAAAATCATCTATATTGTGCGCGATCCCCGTGACGTCTTGGTCTCGTACTACGAATTTCAGCTGAAGCGCCAAGTCATTTCCGACGACTGTAGTCTGGAGGAATTTCTCCCGCGTTTTATGGAATCTGAGATCGAGCCCAAGATTGGCTCCTGGCGAGATCACGTTGTCAGCTGGACCGCCACGCGCGGCGGCCAGAAGAATTTCCTGCTCTTGCGCTACGAAGATATGCTCACCAATACCCAAACGGAAACTACCAAGATCGCCTCGTTTCTTAACCTCGATTCCAACCCCGAGCGCATCGCCCGCGCGGTGGCCCTGAGCACTGCGGACCGTATGCGCAGGCTCGAAAAACAACAGTCGCATCAGTGGAAGGCGACCAGGAAAACTCGGCAGGACAAGCCGTTCGTTCGCAAAGCGGAAGCCGGCGGCTGGAAAGCCACCTTGCCAGAGCGATGCGTCGCCCAGATCGAGTCGGCATGGGGAGACGTAATGCGCTCGGTGGGCTATGAACTCGTGACTGCAAACGAAGCTGTGACCTGCTGACCATCGGGTCGATCACCACGGCGACCACGCACACTGCGCTACCGTAGTGCACCTTTCTCGGAGTGTCGCCTGAATCAGAGAGGCTCGCTCAGGATGCACAAGTCGCCATCGGCCAGATTCAAGTCCAAGGGAGGTAGGGAACTCAGCAGGTTCCGCGGATCGTTGCAGAAGATCCTGTCAGTTTCGCGGTGCACGAACCCAGCCTGCAACCACGCTTCCCCGGTTACTTCGGTTGAAGACGCAGCTACGATCTCGCAAATTTCGGGATCCTCGGCGGCACTGCGGACGGCAAGCGCACAAATTGCCTGCCAGGACTCTCGATCCTCACTGTCCATCCGGATGTCGACGATCCGCATCTGCCTGCCAACCTGGGCGAGCAGAAAATAGCCTCGTAATTCTTGCGCCTGGCTGACCAGAAACCCGGAAAAAGGGGCAGCCGGGCAGCTCAGCAGATAATTCAATGTAGCAGCGCTTCTCCGCGGTGACGTGGATCTTGTCACCTGCCCGGCGGCGCCACCCTCAATTGATGCCGTGAAACTCGTGACCTTCAATGCCTGCCATCCCTTCGGGGCGGACGGAACCCCGGTCAGAGCCAGGACCGAATTTCTTAAGAGTTTTATGGGCGTCTTCCAATTCTTTTCTGGCGTGGTTCGAAACTGTAACCAGGGCCGAATCACCCGGGCATACCGCCGCAGTTCGCCGCAACCTTTGTAGCCCAGTTTCGGGAGAAGGTTCCTTGTATCCCGCGAACCTCCGACGGTCAAAAGCACTTCGGCAAGACCCGCTACTTTCCTCAGCAGGTGCACGCCGGCCCCGACAGCGGACCGGCTGGCCGTCCAGTCGATCAGGTGTATGGCTCTGACCTCGGTCTCGGGCGTCACCAATCTAACCGGCCAAACTCCCCCATGAGCCACGATTTGGCCCTCTTGTTTGACCGCCAAGCTGCGGGAACTGGTCCACTCGGGATGATCGGCAAAGTACTTCCAACGTATAACCTCCGGACGAAAAGAGTTGAGCGTGGGGTCTGCATGGAACGATTTCACCAGGAACCTGATTAGATCTTGTTGTTCTGATGCCTGTATCGGAACAAATTGGAATGCCATCGTTTTGCAGCGCTCTGAAAGAGGAATTCTAGCGGCGTTTGGCGACTAGTCTGGGATTTCCGAGAGGGGCGCATCGCCCCACGGTTAGACTATAGCAGTTATGCAAAGTGCGCAGACGGTCGTGTCCAGTCGTGTCCAAATGACTTACCGTTTTTCCTGGGTGCGCGACTTTAAAATGGGTAGATTATGCTCGTCGGGCCTCCCAATAGTCCTCGAAGTTACCACTAAGCTGGCAGCAGCGGAGTGCAATAATGGCATTGGCTCCTCGTACGGTCCAAGACATCCCTGACCGTTTGAGTCTGCCAATGACAGTTTTGCATGAAGCTTCGACGACCCCGGAGCCGACAAACAGCTCCTGTTTGCGAAACTTGGCGTAGCGCATGCGTTCTTTGTTGCCTTCAAAATAGTCGGCTTGGGTCTCAATGTCCTTGGCCAAGCCGGAATGGGAGGTCTCCAGGGCACGCAGCGAGGCGACCAAGTCTTCGATTTTCCCCTCGTCCAGCCTGTCTTTCTCCCACCATGAGCCAGCGCATCCGGGCGGGCTCATCTTGGGGATAGAGCTTGGTCGATAAGCTCCCGAGGTGCTCCCGACTGTGATAGAGATCGACAATGTGGATGGCATCGGGGAAGTGCAGAGCGGCTTGGTTCCAGATCCATTCTGAGCCGTCGCCCAACACTACTTTCTTGTCGGCCCGGGCCCAGCCCCGCCGCCGAGGTATGAAATGCTCGTCCTTGAAAGTTCCTTTACCGTTACCCTTCATCCCCAAATTCTGCTAGGTAGATTCCGAAAATCACGTTGAGTCCGTACCGTTCGAGATCGATCTCCTGGAGACACTTTCCCTCAGCGATGTCGTACAGAGCGATGTGCGTGCCTTGTTCCTTTTCGGTGAAGCCATGTTTGATCCACAGGACATTTTCCGTGAACTTGGTCTTGCGCACCCGCGTGAACCCAACCCAGACCCTGCGCTCATCGAGAGGCAACACTCCGCGGCACCAGCCGAGCAATGCCTCACGGTGCTGGCGGGTCCGGTGAATCTCATGGAGGTCGACGATTTGGTCGATTTCAAGGCTGTGACGGTTGGCAATCACGATTTTTCCGTCCACGGTCGTGAAATAAATGCGGTCACCGATATCCAAGCCGTCGTGGGGCTTCTCAACCTCAATGTTGATGCGCCTTCCCGGGCTCGTCAAGCAAACCGCGTCCTTTTGGATATGCCGGGTGACCCATACTTCTTCGCCCAGTTGAAAGACTGCATTGGGATGAGACCGGTGGGGCTTCGTGCTATCTATTTTTCGATAATCCACGTCGCGCGAGAAGCGGGACCAAGGGTCTTCTCCCAGCACACTCCATTCCTTCAGCACCTTCCCCGCGGGCGTGCATTTCACGACCATGTCCAGGCCCGTGTTTGCCACCAGAAGGTTGCCGTCATGCGTCGGCATGACATGATGGAGATCGTTAAAAGAAGGCAGAGTTACGTAACCGGTGCGCTTGAAGCCGGGCACCTCAAAAACCAATACCTCGGTAGAGGTGCATGTATAGAGCTTTTTCCCGACCAGTGTCGCCGACTTAAAGACATGGGATGATTCATCACCGGCCCGCGCCTCGGGGGGACTTTTGTATTCAACCTCCAAGGTGGCGATCGCGGCCGATGTGTCCAGGCGCAAGATCAGGGCAGCTTCATATAGATGTTGCTCCTCTTCGGCCTTGAACAGCTGTTTTCGCTGTCGACCTCCTAAGAGGTATAGGAGACTCATCGTCCCTGGGACCTTCCCCGAGGCGATCGTTCCCTGGTTTCGTGCTCTTGCTGCTGGTCTGGTGGCAAGGGTGGTCGTGTGAATGAAAGGAGTTGGACCTCGCGTGTTACCTGCGAAGGACTTCCTTTGGCCAGAGAAAGTTTGTCTTGTCGCATCGTCGCGCTAGGATTCATTCAGTTTACACAGCCCTTCACTAAGACCGCCAACTTTTCAGCCGTCAACTGTTTCAGCGACGGCCAAAGCCGCAGCATACCCCGGATGAGTAGGCAAATCGCGCCGCATCCAACGGCTGGCCTCGGATGCGTTGGTGACCAGCAGAATCCCGCTCTCGCCGGCCGCGATCGATACGTCAACTTGATCAAGCGGCAACGACAATCCTTCCCCTCTTGCTTTGATGTACGCCTCCTTGCGAGTCCAGCAGCGAAACAGAGCGGCGTGCAGTTCGTCCCCGGAAAGGTTCCGAGCGACACTCCGGGACCGAAAAGTAACGTTCGGACAGATTCCTGGCATCCGGTTGGGACGAATTCTTTCCACGTCGACCCCAATTTCGCGGTCCCTGACTGGAGCCAGCCCTGCCAGCAAATTGTATGGGAAACGTTGAAGCGCAAGGCACTGCTGTATCCACCCCGGGTTTGCCGTACCCCGCCGCTGCTCGAAACGATAGCGGGCCGCACGCTCGTTCCTCCGCCGAGAGCAACTTATAAAGGCCACACACGGCGGTGAACAGGAGATGCCGCGGCCAATTCCACGCGTGCACCTCGTTCGGCTGCAGTTCCGGCACGACGCCCTCCGGCGTTATATTGCAAAGCTCGCGAACCGCGATTTTTATGGTAGGGCCCATCACGACAGAATCCCAGCGCCAGCAACCCATTTCGAGCCCGGGGCCGGCGTCCCATCGGCGACGCGGCCTCACTCGGGTGGGGGCAAGAAACACCAACCCTCAATTCTACGTTGCCAACATTTCGGGAAGTACAAGCCGTTCCCTGCTACTTAAGTATCTTCGGTAACCTGCTGAAAGGTGTGGCCGGACGACGGCATCTGATCCCAGCTGGGTTTTTGCAGTGGTCCAAACTAAGCCTAGTCGAAGAAGGGATCGGTGGACAGCCTAAAGCTGCGGCTGCGATGGGGTGGCAACGCAAAGGATCGAAACAGGCGATGCACGGTGGAGAGGGAAATGCCGCCGGCCTGGGCAGCCTGCCGAATGCTCCGGTGCGTGCTTGCGGGAAATGGTGCGCCTGAGCAAGGCGGCAATCTGCCCGTCCTCGCAGCGGCGTGGCTGGCCCGGACACAACTCCTCGTAGAGTCCGGCCAAGCGGGTGCTCGATAAACCGTTGTCGCCACTTGCCCGCCGACCAGAGCACCAGTTTGGCACGCGCCACCAGAGCGTGCGGCAGACTGTGAGAAGCGGCCCGACTGTGCAGTTTGGTTTGTTCGTCCCGGACAAGAGTAAGAGTGGCCTTGGGCGTCCCGTGATCATGCAGGGAGCTGATCCCAAGTCCGATACTTATGCTGGTCATGCTGGTTATTTATGGACACTACACTAACAGGCCAAGAAGGGCCGTCCTCGCAGAGCCACCGCGCACAACGTTCCAGACTAGGTACTGTGACCCGATGGAGAGTAAACTTTAAAAGTACTTATAAGGAATCGTGGCCGAGCATACAGCTGGGGCGTGAACGAGCGGTTTGGGTTCGATTTTCCAAGCAACCAGACGGGTAGGAGTTACGTCGATTTTTGCAGAGCGGTTTGCAGCCGGTGCGAACGGTGCAGTGGGGCTTGGGCTTGCGCTGGCCGATGGGCAGGCGAGGCGCAAGGTACAGCCAACGTGGGGTTGACCCCCAAGACGCTTCGGCTGAGTAGCCAGCGTTATCGGCAAGGGAGTCTGGAGCGGGCTTTGGACGAGCGGCCACGACCTGGGAAGGCAATGTTGCCAGACACGCAGCGGCGCCAACGGATCGTGGCGTTGGTGTGCGGTCCGCCGCCGGCCGACCGGGTATTCCCGAGCATCTCCGGCTCTGCGCGACAACGAATGATTTCCGTTCTCAGCGAATCCCCACCGTGGCAGCGTCCGAAGTAATTCTGAAAGGAAAGTGCATGTGTGGAATAGCAGGAGTGGTCGAAACCCATCCTGAGGGCGCGGTGGATAACGCCACCGTTCACCGGATGTGTGAGGCCATCGTGCATCGCGGGCCCGACGACGAGGGGATCTTCGTGAAGGCTGGCGTCGGACTTGGCATGCGCCGCCTTAGCATAATTGATCTGGCGGGTGGGCACCAGCCAGTTTTCAACGAAGACAAAACCATTTGGATCGTTTTCAACGGCGAAATCTACAATTTTCCCGAGCTGCGTAGCGAACTCGAGAAACGCGGCCACTGCTTTTATACACACACCGATACAGAAGTAATCGTTCATCTGTATGAGGATCTTGGCTCCAACTGCGTAAACAAGCTGCGCGGTATGTTTGCGTTCGCCTTGTATGACGCGCGCCGGGGCAAGCTGTTGATCGCGCGTGATCGCCTCGGCAAGAAGCCCGTACACTATGCCTTCGCGGGCGGGCGCTTACTGTTCGGCTCCGAGATCAAGTCCATCCTGGCAGTGGCACCCGAGCTCGCGAGCGTGAATAACGAAGCGCTCCTGCAATACATGTACTTCGGGTACATTCCCGACCCCCTTACTGCTTTTCTACCCATCCAAAAACTCCCGCCCGGACACTTGCTTGAGTTCGAAGCGGGCCAGGTTCAAGTCCGGCAGTACTGGAACCTGCCGGAATACGGCACACGCCAGCCCCGCAGTGAAGAGGAATGTCTGGAGGAGCTGGAGTGGCGGTTGGCTGAGGCGGTGCGGATCCGGTTGATCTCTGACGTGCCTCTTGGTGCCCTATTGAGCGGAGGCACCGACTCCTCCACAGTTGTCGCTTTGATGGCGCGGGCAAGATCCAAACCGGTGAAGACTTTCTCTATTGGCTTCAGTCACGATGATTTCAATGAAGCCCACTACGCTCGGATTGTCGCGCAACATTTCAACACCGAGCATCACGAACTGATACTGGAGCCTAACGTTTTGGAAACGGTTGAGACGCTCACCACCTCGCTCGAGGAGCCGTTCGGGGATTCCTCGATGTTGCCGACCTATTACGTTTCTTGTATGGCCCGGAAGCATGTGACGGTGGCCTTGTCGGGCGATGGCGGAGACGAGATATTCGCGGGATACGATCGCTACGGGATTAACCTTCGGCGGCAGGTTTTCGAGCGGGTCCCGCGGTGGGCAAGGCATTTGTACCGCGAGCAGGTCTTTCCCCGGTTGCCACAAAACATGCGGGGGAGAAGATTCTCGTACAACGTTTCCTTGCCCTGGCGGGAGCGTTATGTAGACAGTATTTCGTTCGTCCCCACATTTGAGAGAGACATACCACTCTTGTCCCATGAGTTCCGAGAAATTCTGCGCATGGGCGGCAATCCGGAGAACGTGATGTACCGGTATTTCGATGAGGCCGCGGCGACGGACCCCGTCAGCCAAATGTTGTACGTCGATACAAAAACATACTTGGCTGCCGACATCCTTACCAAGGTCGATCGAATGAGTATGGCGACTTCGCTGGAGGTACGCGCTCCCATTCTCGATCACTTGTTTGTGGAATGGGCAACGGGACTGCCTGCGACATGGAAACTTCGAGGAGGCCAACAGAAATACATCTTCCGCAAGCTGGCGGAGCGCGTTGGGGTGCCGCGCCAAGCGCTCAACCGGCCGAAGCAGGGCTTCGCTCTGCCGCTGGTGCATTGGATTCGGAATGAATTGAAGGAACTGATCATGTCGGTTCTGCTCGAGCCCCGAACTCTGCAACGAGGATATTTCAAGCCAGAGGGCGTAAGGCGATTGCTCGACGAGCACTTTCGAGAGCGTCGCGACCAGTCCGAAGGAATCTGGCGCTTGCTGATCTTCGAACTTTGGCACCGCAACTTTCTCGAGAAAATTCGAACGACGGATCGGGGTGCCAACCCGTACCGTGTTACAACTGCGACTGAGAACCTGGCATGAGTTGCCGCACGCAACCAAACTGGGACTGAAGCAACCGAGCCCGCTGGCGGGCAAGTAAACTGTTCACTTCCTTCATCGCGGTTCGTGGGTCGCTTAGCCGTTTCTTGGGTGATGATATGTCGGTTCACCTCCAAGGGGTAGAGCGCATTCCGCTGACCAAGGAGGGAGAATTGGTTCAGATCTATCGGCAAGTTTGCGCAAGCTTTGCTTTAGCGCAGATTTCATACGGTTTGCCGTGTAGACACCGCGGTGGTCATAACGTGGTGTAATCAGGTACGTGTTTTCTCCTAACAAATGTTGAGACCCATCCGGCGTGCAGCTTTACACCTACTACGAAGCTCGGGCGTCTTCCGCCTCGTCGGAGACAGTGAGTGGCGGAAGAATCGCCTCCTGATTCTTTGCTACCACGGTATCTCGCGGAACGACGAACACCTGTGGCGGCCCAGCTTGTACATGCACCCCGAGGTTCTGGGGCAACGGCTGGAAATCTTGAAACGTGGGGGCTACTGCGTGCTGCCACTGGGAGAAGGGCTGCGTCGCATGCAGGCCGGAGAATTGCCGTCCAAGAGCGTGGCTATTACGTTTGATGACGGCGGCTACGAATTCTACACGGAAGCTTTTCCGCTCCTGAAGAGTTGCGGATTTCCTGTCACTGTCTATCAAACGACCTACTACAGCGATTATCAGATGCCGGTTTTTAATCTGGTGTGCTCTTATATACTCTGGAAGCGGCGGGGTAGCATGCTGCACAGCGGAAAAGAATTGGGGCTTACCGAGCCACTGGACCTCAGGACGGAAGCCAGCCGCGCTCAGATTGTTCGAACGTTAGTGCTAAATGCCGAGACGAGCAATTTAACAGGAGTCCAGAAGAACGACTTGGCTACAAGGTTGGCAAAGTTGCTCGATGTTTCCTACGACGAGATCGTTGCGAATCGGATGTTCCAGTTGATGAATCTCTCCGAGCGAAACCAGCTTGCAGCAGCAGGAGTCGACTTCCAATTGCATACGCATCGTCATCGAACTCCTATCGATCAGCATTTATTCCGCAAGGAGATTCAGGACAACCGGCGCGCTCTCGAGCAGTTGGGCGAAAAGGCGATCCATTTCTGCTATCCTAGCGGAATTTATCGGCCTGAGTTTCTGGCTTGGTTGCAGATGGAGAATGTGGTTTCGGCAACCACATGTGATGCGGGCTTGGCTAGTAAGCGAAGCAATCCTTTGCTTTTGCCTCGTCTAGTAGATACCTCAGCCCGCAGTGCGGTTGAATTTGAGTCCTGGTTAACTGGCTTGGCTTTCCTGCTTGCGGTTCGGAAGGCAGCCCGCCAGATTGTTCCGGCTGCTGCCGGGGGCGCATCCCAGGTCCACGACTGAGTTCATTCACTTTTCGCGATGGAAGTCGGGAGGAGTGAATCGCACGAGTATTAGTGCAGGATGGCCATAGCGCAGCCGCACTTGCGTTTACCCGATCGCTAGTCTAAGCCGGGCGAAACATTGGGTTGCGGTGGCGTCGAACCGGGGTATCGATTCGCAACTTAGTTGAGCCAAGGGGTCGTGGCTGGCGCTCACAAAGGACGGAATTCGAGGATAGCTTTGCACATTGGGGCCTCGTCAAAACGTTGGATCAAACACTCGTTGCTCTCCTCCGGGGCTCTGCGGTTTGGCAGCCGCTTTTTCCCTCATTCCGTCGCAATCCTCATGTACCACTCGGTGATGGATGATCCGGCGAAGCATGCCAATACGCTCGGAGAGATCATCCATCCCACTTTGATTTTTCAACAGCAAATGGAAGTGATCGCACGGGATTTCAATCCCGTCTCTCTGGATGACGCACTTTTGTTCGTGCAAGGTAAGAAGCGGTTGCCTGCCAGGGCCGTGGTCGTGACCTTCGATGACGGCTATGCTGACAATCTCGAGGTAGCCGCCCCAGTTCTTAATCGATTCGGCATTCCTGCGATCGTTTACGCGACGGTGGGCTGCATTGACAAGAGCCTGCAACCTTGGGTAAGTCGTCTTCGATATTCGTTCCTTACGACGAAGAAACCTCGTTGGGTCGATGCCCAACAGCAAACATGGGGACTGGGCGACAAATCAGCGCGCGGTCGAGCCTACGAAGCCGCTGCCGCGTGCTGTGCCCGCCTTGCTGGCGACGCACAGGAGAGCTTTGTGACGGACATTGAGCATGACCTCGAAGTGGAGCCAGTGAAGGAGAATCTGATGATGACGTGGGATCAGGCCCGACAACTGATCCGCCAGGGTCACGCGGTCGGCTCCCATGGTATGAGCCACCCAAATCTGGCGCACATCCAAAGCAATGATCTGGAGTTTGAATTGGGTGAATCCAAGAAACGTCTGGAGCACGAATTGGATGGCCCCATCCGCCATTTTTCTTATCCCCGTCCCACCCTGCAACCCCACTGGTCCGCAGCTACGGTCGCCGTTTGCCGAACGCTGGGGTATGCTACAGCGGTTACGGTTGATTCGGGCCCGGTTCGCAACGGTGACGATCCGCTGTTCCTTCATCGGGTCCCTGCGCCCGCAGAGGTTGAGGGTCTGCGCTGGAACCTGGAATGCACATTTCTGGGACGCGCCACGTAACTCTTGGGTGTTCTATGTCATTACGCAACGCGCGGCCTACAGACTCATCGTTAAACATAGCCCTGCGCGCAACGCCGCCGCAGCGCGTGTGTTGGCTGGCGAGCAACTGGCTCGCCGCAATGTCACCGTATGCGACGACGATATTTTTATTACCTCTACCTTGCTCGGAAACAACTAGATGCGATTCTTGATAGGAAACCTGATCTATCAAGACAATCCGATCACCTTCAAGAATATCGAGTCTCGTATCCCAGAAATATATTTCAATCCCGATCACATTATGCGCCGGCTTCCCAGGCCGCGTATCTTGAAGAGCCATGAGCGCTTCCAGTCGCGATACCCGCGGATCATCTACATCGTGCACGATCCTCGCGATGTTTGGGTTTCGTTCTGTCACCGCAATTTGAAATGGCGTGATATACCGGACACACCGGACAACTACCCGATGGATGAATTCGCAGCGCGTTTTCTGCGAGCCGAATTCGACGTAATTTCGGTTCCTGGGGCCGATAACGTAGGCAGTTGGCTGAGCATGCGGGAGGGGAGTGCAACTTTCCTCTGGTTCGCTACGAGGACCTGAAGCGGGATCCCGCCGAGGAACTCGAAGAAGTGGCAGCCTTTCTCGATTGCCACTTTTTTCGCGATGTCAAAGCCACGCCGGATCGATTATCGCGCACGGTGGAATTGAGCACGCCAGACAAGCGAGTCACACGCCGCGAGTCAGGCGCCACCGGGACTTCTCGACGCTCTCGGCTGCAGTGTTCAGGCGGCGCCTTAATCTCCCGGGGTCCTGCCGTTTTTCTTGGGCAGGTCTGCTGCAACAATGAGGGTGTTTTGGAACGATCGAGCCAAGTGCCTTCGCAGCCTGGTGCTCTCGTGTTTGTTCCTCGCGGTCTGCGTTTCACCCTGGATTTGGCGTAATTGGGTTAGCTTCGGAGTACCGATTTAAAAATCGTGCACACTATGCCGAGTTTTTGACTTCCCCATGGGCTTTGTACATAATACAGAAAATCCTTCATCCCTCGTTTACTCGAGCCCCGTACCACGCATGCGTAGTGATGACTTCATCGAGTTCCATGTTGTCTTCGGCGTCTGGGTGTTTTGAAAACAGTTGCATTCCTATGGGATCTCGTTCAGACGGGCCTGCTAGAAACGTGAAAACGCTGGTATTGCTGGTACTGCTCGCCGCTGCCACTGCGGCCATGGCGCAACCCGACAATCGATACTGCAAATCAGGTGACACTCCAGCCTTCGGCGCAACCAAAGATGGCCCCGCCGACCTGCCTACCCGGTGTGTGAATACGGCACTTGCGTCCACCCCGTCCCCCGGCAAAGAGATCAAGGTGTCTGAAAGCAACGGAGTTGACGAAGCCTTGCAATCAGCAGCCTGCGGCGACGTGATCGTGCTGCAGGCGGGCAGGACGTTTGCTCCTTTCAGGTTGCCCACGAAGAAATGCGATGCAGACCACTGGATCACCATCCGTAGTGGCGCAGCAGACTCCGACTTGCCGCCCGAAGGTGTGCGTGTGACGCCTTGTTATGCCGCGCAGGTATCCCTTCCTGGTCGACCCCCTTATCCGTGTCCTGCGCCCAAGAATGCTCTGGCCCGAATCGAGCTCAAGGCAGGTGCGGGTGCAATTACCTTTTCTAAAGGTACGAATCATTACCGCCTGATCGGATTGGAAGTGACCAGGACTGCGGGAACCGGCACTGTGTATGGCTTGATTCGTTTTGAAGATGGGGTCGACCATGTCGTCATTGACCGCTCCTGGATCCACGGCACACCACAGGATGAGACGGTACGAGGTGTCTACCTGGGCGGTAGCAGCTATGTGGGAATCGTTGATTCCTACTTCAGCGATTTCCACTGCATCGCGAAGACTGGCTCGTGCACGGATGCACAGGCCATCAATGGTGGGAATAGTACCGTTTCGGTGGGCGTATACAAGATTGTGAATAACTATCTGGAGGCTGCTGCGGAGAATGTCCTGTTCGGGGGCGGAAACGGGTCGCAGGTCCCCGCCGATATCGAGATTCGCCGCAACTACATGTTCAAGCCTCTCACGTGGCAGCCCGGCCGACCCGATTTCATTGGTCACAATTTTATCGTCAAGAATCTTCTCGAGCTCAAGAACGGGGAGCGGGTCCTGGTCGAGGGCAATTTGATGGAGAACTCCTGGGGTGGCTACTCACAAGTGGGCTACGGCATCCTCCTGACGCCCCGAGGCTCGTGGGCCGCCGTCCAGGATGTCACGATTCGGCACAACCTGATTCGTCACATTGGGTCAGGCATGCAGTTGGCAGCTTCCACACTAGGCGAAGACGACTCACTCGCTGCCCAACGCTGGAGCATTCACGATGACTTGTTGGAAGACTTAGACTTTAACGCCTACAATGGCGACGGGATTGTCTTCCAGATTTCGAGCGGATTTCGGAAAAATCTGCCGCTCAACAATGTCTCGGTGAATCACGTGACCGTAGCTACCAGGGGCTTCGTGAAGAACCTGATGATAATCGGTGTGGCGCCGGAAAATCCTCGTCTCCCGTTTGCAATCAATTTTACTAACAACATTGTTCCTGGGGGCAAATACTCCGTATGGTCGAGCGGGAAGGGGACTTGCCCGAAATCTGGAAATCCGTCTGCTACGTTCGAGAATTGCTGGAGTTCCTCACAAGTAACCAACAATGTGATCATTGACTATCCCGCGGGTCAGGGGCCGTGGCCTCCGGGAAATTTCCTGGTGAAAGATGCAGGCGCGGTGGGCTTTGAGCACTACGATCGTGACGGAGCAGACTACCACCTGTCGGCGGCCAGTCACTACAAAGGCAACGCTTCGGATGGTAAGGCGGTTGGCGCCAACATCGATGCCATCAATGCGGCTATCGAGGGCGTGCGCTGAATCGAGAGCTGTTTGTCATTTTTTCGTTTTGTACAGGAGCCGCCAGTACTTGAAGCCCGCTTTTGCGTTTCGCGGTCCTGTCTGCCCGAAGACGTGCGTGCCGCTGAACTACCGCGCCAAAGAGCTCAACCTCAAACTGCCATTGCTGCAATCCATTTTACCCAGCAATGAGGAGCGTTTGGAACGCGCGGTGGACATGATTCTCAGTACCGGCAAACGAAATATAGTATGCTGGGACTCAGCGTGAAAGCCGCTGCAGACGCCCTGCGCGAGAGTCCGCACGTGCCTGAAGTAAAGCGGCTCCTTGGGGATGGCCGCCAGATAAGGATGAAAGTGTATTACTCGGAGGGCTGATCGGCGCAAACCGACAATACATCGACGAGGTTATTCCTCACATCGGATCCTTGATGTGCTCCGGTCCGGAAAGGTCCTGCACGGCGCCGACCTCGTTATTCTCGAAACTCGTGCGGTCGATCGCGAGACTTTGCGTCGAAATTTGCGCCCGGCTCAAGTGGTGATTGACCTTGTTAACTTGGAGAAAGGCCGCCGCCTCCCAGTACCCACCATCTACGGCGGTATCTGCTGGTAGAACTTGTCGCTCATGAAAATTCTCTGGGTAAAGGCTGGCGGACTCGTTCCTCCAGATACGGGCGGCAAGATCCGCAGCTATAGCATCCTTCGCGAGCTGGCCCGCCATCACACGGTCACATTCTTCTCATTTTACGGGGAACATGCCAACGATGTGCATCATGAACTGGAAGAACTGTTCCCTGTATTCTGTGTTCCTCTAAAGTTGCCTTCTAGCGGCGCTGCCGAATTGCGTGACTATCTCGCCAATTTGCTTTCACGTGAACCGTACAACGTAGAAAAATTCTGCCGACTGGAAGTTCGCGAGAAATTGATCGGCGTGCTTCAGCAGAACCACTACGACGTAATCCTGTGTGACTTTTTGATCCCGGCCGCTGTGATCCCATGGGACTGGCCCGGCCCCAAAGTGATATTCACTCACAATGTGGAGGCGGTGATTTGGCGGCGTCGCTACGAGGTGGCACGCCATCCCCTATGGAAGGCGCTTTCCTGGTATGAGTGGCGCAGGATGAGAGCGGCAGAGCAGCGCTATTTGCGACGAGCCGACCACGTGCTGGCAGTGTCCGAGACTGATCGCGACATCTTCGGCAGTTTTCTTGACCCGCACAAGCTTACAGTCATTCAAACTGGCGTCGATGTGGATTATTTCAAACCAGCGCAGGACACGGAACAGTGTGATTCGTTGGTATTCACTGGGTCCATGGACTGGCTGCCCAACGAGGACGGGGTCGCCTACTTTATCCGGGAGATTCTGCCCCTCATCCGACAGCAAGTACCGGACGTTTCGCTTCGCATCGTGGGGAGAAAGCCCTCCGCCGATCTGGCATCGCTAGCCGCGAGACAGGAAAACGTTGAGCTTACAGGATGGGTGGAGGATGTCCGTCCTTTCCTTGCGCGCGGCGCCGTTTGCATCGTGCCGCTTCGCATCGGCAGCGGCACACGCCTTAAGATTTTTGAAGCGATGGCCATGGGCAAAGCTGTCGTTTCGACTTCAATTGGCGCTGAGGGACTGCCGGTTCGACCCGGCGAGAACATTCTTATGGCGGACGATCCCGACGCATTTGCCCAAAGTGTCGTTTCCCTCCTGCGCGACGCAACTCGGCGCCGTGAAATTGGCCTGGCAGCCCGCAAACTGGTGGCCGAGAACTATAGTTGGGCGAGAATTGCTGAGGATTTCGCCACCGTTTTGGCCGAGGTTGCTGCCAAGGCAGGCCGCGAAGCAAGATCGTTTTGACTCGTCACTCACCTCGCGGAACAAATAAATACTAAGAGTTCTTCTCCGCCGCAATTTGGCAATTTGGGACATGTACCTCTAATCTGCCTCGGGCCAGTGTCCGGTTGTAATCTGTCGTCCCTCATCATGACCCTCTAAAGTTCCTCAAGGATCGCTCCACCCCAACTTGAGGATTTTTCTCATGCCATCAGTTTTCGCGAGTTTTGCGAGCGGCAGCATCTTTACCAAACGAAGACTCGCTTCCCTCGCTTCGCGCATAGCACCCTTAACACTGGCTCTCGTTTTCCCGATCACATTGTTCATTACTTCGTGTTCAGTCGGTCAAGGGGCCACCGCTTCTGCGAATGGAGTCGCGGCTCCCACTGGCGTCGCAGGGGCAGCCCTCACCCTTTCCCCGTCCAGCACGACCGTCGTTTCCGGCGGTACTCAGCAGTTCACCGCCAAGGTCAGCGATACGAGCAATGCGGCTGTGAAATGGTCTACCAGTGCTGGCACTATTTCCAGTTCGGGTCTTTTCACTGCACCCTCCGTTACTACGTCACAAACGGTGATTGTGAAGACCACAACTGTGGCAGATCCTCGCGAGGAAGCCACTGCCCAAGTGAGATTGATACCACCTATCGCTAGGGCAGCGGTCACCCTTTCCCCATCCTCCGCGACCGTCGTTTCTGGCGGTACTCAGCAGTTCACCGCCATGGTCAGCGAGACGAGCAACACGGCTGTGAAATGGTCTGCCAGTGCTGGCACCATTTCCAGTTCGGGTCTTTTCACTGCACCCTCCGTTACTACGTCACAAACGGTGATTGTGAAGACCACAAGTGTGGCGGATGCCAGCGCGGAAGCCACTGCCCAAGTGACAGTAGTACCAACGACCGCTAGGGTAGCCGTCACCGTCTCCCCGTCGAGCACAACTGTCGTTTCTGGAAGCACGGAACAGTTCACCGCCACGGTCAGCGAGGCGAGCAACACGGCTGTGGAATGGTCTGCCAGTGCTGGCGCTATTTCCAGATCGGGTCTTTTCACTGCACCCACCGTTACTTTGAAACAAACGGTAATTGTGAAGACCACAACTGTGGCGGATGCTAGAGCGGAAGCCACTGCGGAAGTGACGGTAGTTCCAGTATCGATAGGTCCGACACCGATAGCTCCGCCACCTACCGGTGCCGACAATCGCTATTGCAGTTCTGGAGATCAGCCGAGCTTCGGCTCCACCGATGGTCCGGCCAATCTCCCTCAAAGATGTATTAATACGGCCCTCTCAAACACACCATCGCCGGGCAAACAGACCCTGGTAGCAGCCGGCGGCGATCTCAATAGCGCTTTGAACAATGCATCGTGCGGCGACGTAATCCTCGTGCAGGCCGGCAAAACGTTCGCGGGGCCCATCACTCTTCCGGCGAAGAGTTGTGACTCAGAACACTGGATCACCCTCCGCACCAGCGCACCCGATAGCAGTTTGCCGGCTGAAGGAATGCGGCTGACCCCCTGTTATGCAGGGATCTCCTCGCTGCCCGCACGGCCTGCATATCCCTGCCCGTCGCCTAGTAACGTCATGGCAAAGATCGAGATCGAGGCTGGCCGGGGTGCCATCACGGTTGCTTCCGGAGCGAACTACTATCGCATGATTGGGCTGGAGGTCACCCGCCAGGCCGGCACTGGCCTTGCCTACGGTCTCGTCACCATGACGGGGGCTGATCATTTGATCTTTGATCGGGTCTGGATTCACGGAACGGCATTGGACGAGACAGTTCGCGGCATTTTCCTGGGGGACAGCACCAACGTTGCAATCATCGACTCCTATCTCAACGATTTCCACTGCGCTGCCAAAGGCGATTGCACGGACGCCCAGACCATCAATGGCGGCAACAGTCTCCTGCCCACGGGGCCCTACAAAATCGTAGATAACTTCCTGGAAGCCGCGGCCGAAAACATTCTTTTGGGCGGAGGCCCCGGATCCACGGTTCCCGCTGACATTGAAATTCGCAGAAATCACATATTCAAGCCGACTACCTGGATGCCCGGAGCTCCCAACTTCATAGGCAAGAGCTTCATCGTTAAAAACCTGTTCGAGATCAAGAATGCCGAGCGGCTCCTGCTGGAAGGCAACGTGATGGAAAACAGCTGGGGAGGCTTCTCTCAGGTGGGATGGGGCATTGTGCTTACCCCCCGCGGCACGTGGGCGGCCGATCGCGACATAACCATCCGGTACAACACGATCAGCCACGTTGGCGCCGGATTCCAAATCGCCGCAGCGGACGAGATTCTGTCGAACGGAGCGCGGGTGGATTCTCTCGCCAGTGAACGCTTCAGCATTCATGACGTAACGGTGGATGATATGAGTGCTTCGGCCTACAACGGAGCCGGTATTGGATTCCAAATCTCCAGCAGCTTCGCGGAAAATCCGCCTCTGAACAACCTCACCATCAATCACGTGACCATGCTCAATGATCCGAAGAAAACCTTGCTGGTAATTGGTTCGAACCTGCATAATCCTTTGCGCCCTTCCAATATCGTATTCACGAACAACATTGCAGTGGCGGGTGAGTATTCGGTCTGGTCTACCGGCGTTCCCTTAACTGCTTGTGCTAAGTCATCACAGCCCTCGACGACGTTCAACCAGTGCTGGAGTTCCTACACCATCACCAGCAATGCCATCATTGCCTATCCGCCCAGCCAGGGACCGTGGCCAACCGGCAACGTGTTTCCCGCAACCACCGCAGCCGTCGGATTCACAAACCTTAACGAAGGTAATTTCGGACTGCTCCCCTCCAGCCCTTACCGGGACCTGGGCATCCCCGACCGCACCGAATTGGGTGCTGACATCACCACTCTCAATGCCGAAATCGACGGAGTCCAATAATTCGGAAACAAAGAGATAGCGGCACGCCACGCAAGCGCGCCTGAGAGCGCATTTCCGGTTCAACCGGTACGCTTTCAAGGGACTCTCGCAGAAAACCGAGTGAGCCGTCTGATCCCGCGGCGAAAAGCCCGAGAGTGGCGGTCCTTACTGAACCCGCAGTTTTCTTCAAAAACTCTTGAGCAACGCGGCAGTCGGCCGATACCGCGAATCGAACTGGTCTGCACGCGATGCGGCGACAGGCGCATTTTGTAGGGAATTCGGGCCGAAGCTGCCAAGCCGAAAATAGTTCTGGATGCTCGGAGAATGGTTCGACCCGGTGACGAACCATTGACTCAGAGCCCCCCTCTTCCCCATCGCGCACCCGCTTAACCCCTGATTTCTTTGCATTCGGAAGCCGAGAGAGCGACAATCTCGCGGTCGGACGGTCTAAGAGCCTAGCCGCGTTCGTAGTTACGATCCAATGCGCTGCGCCGTTTATTTCGCGGCCTTCCCGGTCAAAAATCGCGTCCAGCCGAAAAGCGGCGGCAAATCCCTTCTTCGCTGATGTTCAAAGGTCGCATCTCTTCGATGAAGCCATTTCCCACAGAGGCAGCATTTCCCCTGTTCCCGCTCGAGCATGAAGTCGACGCGGCGGCTGTAGTCTTTCCAGCCTGCGGGGGAATCGTACACAAACTTTTCTCCCGTCGAACTAGACCCTTACAGCCCCGTCCAAGATGGTCGTGTAGCGCAAGGACTCGGCGGGGTAGGCGTGGGACTTCGGAATGCGGGCCATCATTGGTTGGGTTTTTCTTCTTTGACTTCGCTTTGCAGCGGTCGCTGTCCCTGCACTGCAATGGACTGGAGAATCACCCGTAAATCCCTTAGCCCGCAGTCCTCAAACCAACGGAATACCTCCTCGTAAGTGTGTTTGGACTGGTACCAGGGCGAATACCAATCCAGGGTGTCGAGGACTCGTATCCGCGGATCGGGGTGGAACGACATCGGCAGAAGATATTTCATCATGCCGCTGATCGGCTTGCCCAAGAGGGGGATGGAGCAAAGAAACTGGTGGACGCCGTACATCGGCACCGCGATGTGAGCTAGCCGGTAGACGGTCTTGGGTGACATTCGCCGCGTTACCTTCCGGTACAAGTCGCTCATGCGGTACCATTTGTTGTATCCGCTGTAGAGCCAGATTGCAATGCGACCGCCCGGCTTCAGTAGGCTGGGTAAGACCTTGAAAGCCTGCTCGCAATTCGGGGTGTGGTGCAACACCCCGAGGCTGTAGATGTAATCGAAGCTCTCGGGCGCGAAAGGCAGGTGGAACACATCCGCCTGGAAAAAAACCGCTCCCCGGTCCCTGAGATTCTCCGTAGCCGCTTCCCCGGCTCGACTCAGGTCGATCCCAACCACATAAGCGCCCCAACGTGTAGCAACCTCAGCAAACCGCCCCATGCCGCAGCCCACGTCCAGTACCAACTTGCCCGCGAGTTCCTCAGGGGTGAACCCGGTCCTGCGACGGAAGTCGGATTCCGAACGTCGGCTTCCGTCCGTATCCAATTGCGTGTCCCGGAAGGTCAGCCACTGAAAACCGAAGCTTCCTGCATAGTGTTGGGCATCGACGAACCGCACCATCCCCTTCACGACGGGGTAGTGGCGCTGGCACACGGCACAGGTCAGGCCAGTCTCCCCTTGGAGAAGCGTGCCCTTGCAGGACAAGCAACGGAGAATTGCCATTACCTGATCCGTGAGCCGCGTCCACTGTCCTGATTCTGTCTCCGACATAGATTTCTCCCACAAATAGAAAGGCCCGCCCCAACCCTCGGACCTTTCGGTTGGTATTCCCGCTGTCGCAAGCCGATGCTATCATGGCATTCCCCACCAAGATGAGCAGCTGTGGCGTCCCCGGCATTTACCTTGCGCCGTCGCGACTGGAACAACGTTGCCGCTGCGGTGTGCCCAGCCGAGGGTTCCTTCCCTGGCTGGCGGGGGAAAATATCATTCCGCGACCACATGCGATGTAGGTCGCAGATCGAGCAGCTCGTCGGCCAGCCGGTGAACCACTTCTCGTGCCCGTGTGTACGCTGCGATCAGTGGTCGTGACCGTGGCACGCGCCGCCGGCTGCCGGAGCGTCGCCACCAGCCGCATTCAGGCGAATTCCAGAAACACAGACCTTTTGAGTTAGGCCGAGTAGCAATGTTGCGAGATGTTCCCCGTGAGCGCGTTTCGCCAGGCGCCAGGCACATTCTGGCCAACTCCCTTTATGATCGTGTGCGCCGCTTTACTACATCGCGCAAGTCCGCTCCGTTAGATGGAGACCAGTCTAATGTAGGGAGAGAGACTTAATCGGATGTTACAGCGCGTTGCCAGCGGCAAATGCGTTGCCCACAGCCGGGCATGAGATTCAAGGTTATACTGGGCAAAAGCAGGCAATGCAGTGATTCATTCCCAAGACGCAAGGCCCATCTCAACAGGTGCGAGGATGCCTCCTGTGAAATGCTAACCAACATTCAATATCGAATTCTAAAGAGGATCTCTCCCGGAGCCCCAGATTGCTGTAGCGGGGGCGTTTACGAAGGTAAGTCGAAGCTCGCGGTTCTGATGGGGGATGAATTCTTTACTAAGATTGCAGGCAAAGTTGTCATCGACTTCGGCTGTGGCGAAGGAGCTGATGCCATAGAGATGGCCGGAAGAGGGGCCAAGCGGGTGATCGGTATTGATATCCGGGAGGACGTTCTCCAAGCCGCAAGACAAAAGGCGCTGAGTGCGCGTGTTCAAAATACTTGTCTCTTCGTATCTTCGACGACGGAGATTGCGGACATAGTCGTCTCCATAGACGCATTTGAGCATTTCGCCGACCCCGCGGGGATTTTGCGTATGATGAGCTCGCTCCTGCAGCCAGCAGGCGAAGTGCTCATAAGCTTCGGGCCAACTTGGCATCACCCATTGGGCGGTCATCTATTCTCTGTTTTTCCATGGGCACATTTAATATTCAGCGAGAAAGCCTTAATCCGTTGGCGGTCCACTTTTAAGACGGATGGAGCAACACGATTCAGCGAGGTGGCCGGAGGCTTGAACCAAATGACTATATCGAGGTTCGAGGGGTTGATCGCGGACAGTCCCCTCCAGTTCGCCGGCCTTGAACTTCTGCCCATCAAGAAGCTTCGACATTTTCACAACCGCTTCACGCGCGAATTTACGACAGCGGTTGTACGCTGCCGTCTGGTCAGACGATGATCATTCGCGCAGGCGCACGCTCATACATCAGCACATTGTGCAGCCTCGGCAAGGAGACGGCGGGGCGTGCGGCGAAGCGTTCTAGGAAGACCTTGCCCAGCAGGGCAACTTGCTATCAGCATTTTTTGCAATGAACAAGCCAATCATCAACCAATACATGAACGTCCACATCTTCTGGGGTCTGCATCTCAATCCGTTCCGGAAGGTGCCAGTCAAATCTGACGCAAAATCTTTGCTGATCTGAGCGGCCTTTACTCAGTGTTGGGTAAAGAAGGTGCAAACGACACCCGATCCCGAGTGCGGCACAATAGCATTCCCATCGCGAGATTCCTAGACGACGAAATCATCCGAAGGTTCACACCCGGACGGCTGAAGGAGATCGAGAGTTTCGATCCGACAAAGCTCGACAAGGAAGAGCGCGCTGCTCACGAAGCGGTCGACGATTTCAGTCGAGGCCTAAGCGAGATCGGGTGAGCAATGTAGAGATTCCGTTTAGCGGAAGATCGGACTGGTGGTCGACTCAGCCCCGGTTTTGGGTTGAGTGGGAACGTCCCATGTCACGAACCACCGGCGTTGTGCGGTCAGGCGCTCGCCGGCATGGCCTACACGCCAGAAGAAACAGCCCCCACAGGCGCTCCGGCACCGGTTCGCGGCAGCACACTGATCGATAGCCCCACTCTCTACTCAATGCCTCTGCAAAACCAACTTTCTAGTATGCCGGTTTTTTTCGCTGACTCGACGGGTGACCTAAGTTTGTTTCCCAATAATTTCTACTCCGATTGGAGTATACCGGGACCTTGAGGATAAACTCAGGTTGTGCCTCTCACCGCAAGAGGAATGTGGTCGCCTTTGTCCAAGATGGAGTTTGACGAAATCTCGACTCGCGTGCGCCAGGAGGTTTCCAAGCGGTTGGATGTCGCCCTGTGCCGGATTGGGCTGCCGCCGGGCCGGAACGGACTGCGTAGAACTTTCGTTCTTCCGGGGAGATTTTTCTTTTCCGCAAATGAGCTTTCCCAGCGCATTCGCCTGCTGCGAGAATATCTGCCCAACGAAGCCAAGGACATAGTGGCCGAAGCGAACGAGATTTGCGGCCATCGGTTCCGACTCTTGGGGTATCGGGACCTCGACTACGGGGCCGAAATCGACTGGCATCTCGATGCCGTGCATGGTTTGCGCTCACCGCTGATACCGTGGTTCAGGATCAACTTTCTCGATTTTGCCGAAATGGGCGATCACAAGATCACCTGGGAGTTGAGCCGTCACCAGCACCTGGTCACGCTGGCGAAGGCCTGGTTGCTTACCAATGACGAAGCCTATGCGCAGGAGATCCTTTCGCAATGGTATTCGTGGCAACGTGCCAATCCTTATCCGCTTGGAGTGAACTGGGCTAGCAGCCTCGAAGTCGCATTCCGCAGTCTGTCCTGGATTTGGCTGCTGCATCTGCTTGCGGAGTGTCCGGTTGTGCCGTCCAGTTTCCAGAATGACCTCCTGCGCGCACTGGCGTTGAACGGCCGCCATATTGAGCGATATCTCTCCACTTATTTCTCTCCGAACACGCATTTGCTGGGGGAGGCGGTCGCACTTTTTCATATTGGAACACTTTGTCCTCAAATTTCGTCTGCCGAAGACTGGAAGAAGATTGGCTGGGACATCGCTCAGGAAGAAATCCTGCGGCAGGTGCGACCCGACGGCGTATATTTCGAACAATCGCTCTATTACCACGTCTACGCCCTTGATTTCTTCCTACACGCGCGCTTGCTCGCATCACGAAATGGCCTTGAGGTCCCTCCCGGATTCGATCTCGTCACCAGGAAAATGTTGGCGGTTATCCAATCTTTGTCTCAAACCGGGCCGCCTGACAGCTTTGGCGATGATGATGGCGGAAGGGTCTTCAACCCGAGACGTAACCGCGCCGAACACCTGACCGATCCGCTGGCCATCGGAGCTGCGCTTTTTCACGACGAAAGCCTCCGGGCCAGCGCCACCCTGACCGAGGAGGCGATCTGGCTATTCGGTGAATCGGCGCTCAATATCATCCAGCAACCGAATTCACGTTCCAAGACAAAATCTCAGTCCTTCCAGGATGGCGGAGTTTACATTGCGGGAAGCTTCGAGCCGTTCCCTCAACAGATGGTGATCGATGCCGGGCCCCAGGGCACCGGCAGAAGCGGGCACGGCCACGCGGACGCGTTGAGCATCACACTCTCATTCTGCGGCCGCTCCTGGCTTGTCGATCGAGGAACCTTCTGCTACATCGGTCCCGGCGGTGAGCGGAACGCCTTTCGCGGTACGCGCGCTCACAATACGTTGGCAGTTGACGGCCTCGATCAGGCAAAGCCCGAAGGACCGTTCGCATGGAGTTCGATTCCCGACACTCAAACAGACCTGTGGATCCCGGGCACGACTTTCACCTTGTTTGCAGGATCGCATTCCGGATATGAGCGGCTCCCTGAACCGGTGCGGCACCGACGCTTTGCGTTTCAGGTGAACGGCAGTTTCTGGCTGGTGCGTGATGTCGCCGAAGGGAAAAGCTTGCATCTGCTCGAGACCTCCTGGCACTTTGCGCCTGACCTCGAAGTGTTCAATCGTGGGAACGGTTTTGTTGCCACTCCCGCGCCAGGTCGATCGGACGGTCCCCAAGCATCGAATCATCTGACGCTTCTTCCGGCCGGCGATCCGCGATGGAAATCTGAACTGCTCTCGGAGCCTGTTTCGCCAGCTTACGGTGCAAAGCTGAGCGCACCCGTGGTGCGCTCGAGCGCTCGGGTTGAACTCCCCGCGGAACACGCTGTGCTGCTAATCCCTGCTGTTGGCGACGTGGAAAAAGCTGGCGAATTCTCTCGCGACGAACGCCAGCAAGGCGACGTTGGCGAACCGGAAGCAATTTATCGCTACCAGGACCGTCACACCACGCACGGCATGATTTTTCGTGGAGCGCAGAAAGCGGTATGGAGTTTTGGTCCATGGACGAGTGATGCGAGGTTCCTCTATTTTTGTGTGGAGGATCAGCGAGTGGACCATGTAGTGTTTTGCGAGGGAAGTTTCGCGCAGCTCCAGGGCGAGTCCCTCATCTCGCACGACGCCACTCTACAATATCTAGAGTGCGTGAAGCGGGAGGGCCAATATCAATTGGCCTGCTCCGATGAAGTTGCGGCCCGTTCTTTTTCCGGGAGTGTGCTCGGTTCAGAAATAGTGATTTGAGATGGTACGGCACGTTGAATGTTGACGATAGAGGAAGCGCTAGCACATGTGTGGCATCACTGGGGTCATGCAATTCGGAGGCGGTAGGGTTGAGCCCGAGACTCTCCGGCGGATGTGCGGTGCCATGATCCATCGCGGCCCTGACGACGAGGGAATCTACACCGATGGTTCCATCGGGATCGGCATGCGACGCCTCAGCATTGTAGATCTGGCAACCGGACACCAGCCCCTCAGCAATGAAGACGGAACGGTCTGGATTGTTTTCA
>Ga0302325_10006370_pt1 | contig 26548 bp, 31 predicted proteins | sample Palsa_T0_2_FD_201948 | JGI IMG/M metagenome (GOLD analysis project Ga0302325, IMG submission 201948) | Peat permafrost microbial communities from Stordalen Mire near Abisko, Sweden - Palsa_T0_2 | ecosystem: Environmental > Terrestrial > Soil > Palsa > Peat permafrost | place: Sweden: Abisko... | reverse complement strand
AAGACCTCAAGACAGCAGGCTCTTGAATCTCAGCGTGGTACCTCGGAACCTGAGTCGCGCCCCAAATCAGAGGAAACTTGGTTCTTTGACTGCCTCTGTGGGAAGCATGGGACCAATTACGTACACTTCCCAGTTAATTTTGACTCACTGCAGGACGACGGCACTTTGGCTGTTGCGTGCGAGAAATGTGATATCTGGCAGCACGTTGCATGCCTTCCAGATTCTAAAGATAGAGAAGAATTGACTCTACGGAATGGGGCGCCAGAAGGAACCTATCCGGACTACGAATTTGTCTGTGGCCGCTGTAAAAAGAAAGCCAAAGAAGCTAGTAAGGCTGACGCTGTAAAGTCGAAAGACCAAATACGCAAAGAGAGGGAGCGTGAAGCAAATAAGGCTAAATATGAAAGACGCAAGCTCAGGGAGAAGGCGAAGAAAGAGGAAGAACGGAGGAAACGCGAGGAGGAACAGCGGACGGGTATCATTAATAATGGTCAAGGATTTGGAGCTTCGACTGGAGAAATACGAGTCGCGGGTGCTGCTTCATCACCAATCCAGGGGACTGGCTCCTCTGACCCCAGAACGTCAGCATCGGATGGACTATTATACGGTGTTTCCAGGTTTTCTCCGAGTTCAACGACAACTTCTCCGTATTTGCAGCACGGTACTCCGACTCCTGGCCAATATCCCAGTACACATCACCCAGGGGCTCCTTCTCAATATAATCCGTCGCACAATATACCGATGCAAAATGCGCCGAACCATTATTCTTCCTCACCTCCCCAAAGCGTGCAGCAGCGGCCCATCCAAGTTCAAGGTAACTATCCTCAGCAGACTCCGTACAACCAAAGCATGGCGCAACACGTTCATCCACGGCCGCAACAATTTTATCAGCACCCCCCTCCTCAATTCTATTCGTACCCTCCACCTCAGCAACAGTCTTCCCAGACTCTGCCGCCACATCAGCAACCAGCACCACAAAAGTTGCAATCACCTCAGCTCCAGCAGGCCCCACAGCATCCCGCCCAACAGCCTCTCCAGCATCCTCCACAGCCCCAGTACCAACCACTACGCCCAGCGATCCAGCCGTACTGGTCTCCTTTCACGACTTCCTCGTCTCTTCCGAACGGCCAGCAATTTCCTACTTCAAATCGCCCTCCCCAAAGTAATAGCAACACGCCTCAAACCCAGCAGCGAAGCATTAAGCCTGCTCCTTCCAATCAGTCCAGACCATTACAGATTGCTGCTTATCCGGGGTCACAGATGGCACGTCTTCAACCTAATGTCCAACCAAACATTCAGCCCAAAGAAAGCTCGAAAAGTCCGGAGCTGGAAAGAGTGAAGGATGTCTTAGGTACTTATCCTCCTGCGCCAGAAGGACTTCCCACTCCTATGAATAGTTTCTCAACAGGCTCGCAGGTTGAGGCTAACGAAACTGTACCCAAACTGCCACCCCCTCTGCCTCAGAGCGAAAAGCCTGTCTTGGGACATGCGGTACAAGGAAATCAGCCTGCCAACGGTCAACCCAGAAAGCCACAAGAACAAAAAGAGAATCAAATTGAGTCGACGAAAGTCGCCTCTCCTGTGCGTCACAGCAACGAGGATGCGCCGACGGTGAGGGTGGGGAATATTCAAGTGATGAATGGAGAGCAAACAGATGTAGTGGATCCAGACGAAGCACTCAAGGAAACCGAAAGGACAAAGATGGCATTTTTGTTGAATTAGGGCGTGCGTGTACAATAATGTAGATAGACAGGAAGTATAGTGATGAATGGGGCGAGGCCTTCATTATATTTTGCCCGCATCTGTCTGCACGTGAGACGCAGCATTTCATGTACGGGACAGCATCACCCATCAAAGCTCTTGAGAATATCTTCATTTCGATTTCTCGGGAAATTGCTCATTCGATACTTCCCTAACGACGAAATATCTACCCATACGTGACGGTCTGGAAGAAACCCTCTACGCCAGGCGAAACTGGTTTCACACCAGGATCCGCGTGGCCCATCAACCAGACAGCATCTCCATTCTTCCTCTCGAACGATTCTCGTATCTCGTCCGCTCTTTCTCCTCCAACTTCAATCCACGGCCAAAGGGTCTCCAACATTTCATCGAACACGGAGGGTTTTTGATCCGAGTATCTCAGAATGGCAAGAATGGATTTGATCGCTGCCTCCTTCTCAAAAGCAACAACCTCTTTGCTTGCTTTACTTGTGGATTTAGGCGCGAGGATATTTTTAACCGCAGGCCAAACATCCATTTCCACTTTTGAACCCAAAAAGTCTCCTTCCAGTGCCATTAGCTCAACAATGGTCTCCAATGCTGCATTGACGATATAAGGCTCTTTGTCAGTCAATTTAGAACAAATTCCTGGCCAAACTTCCCCCGCCAAAAGCGGTAGGAAGGGATCTTGGTCGCCGTCTTTGACAATCGACGGAATTGAGAGTAACGGCAATGATTTGCGGAGGAGATGGATCAAATTGAAGCGTAGATGTGGTGACGGGTGGGTTGTCAACAGCACCGACTTTCGTGCAAGATTCTGTAGTAGTGAGGCTGTTTTCGGTGGCAGAGGCGATGGTTTAGGATGAATCAGCTCCGTGTGCTTGGGTGGCAAGTGATCTTCGTTCCTTTGGATCGTATCGATCAGTTCTTGGATATCTATACATACTTCGTGGTGAATGGTGTCGTTCCTTATCGGCTCTGAAGACGGCGAGGGAAAAGTGATTGATTGAGATACGACATCGACGATACCAGTCATCACGGCGAAAACCCCTGTAACGAGTTTCTCGTAACCGTGAAACCGGTCCACGACATCGAATAGGCTCCCCCAGATATCATCCATGTACGGGACAATACGGGGACCAGCAAGCTTCGTAACCGTATACAAAGTAGCGAGTACCTGTACGCTCACATCGAAGACATTGAGTTTCAGCGCAACGCTGTTAATTAAATAATCCGTATTTTGTAGAATCAGTGTCTGGATGTTGTTGTATCCCGTCGAAACTGCGATATGCTCTAGAGTCCGCCGCGCAGCCGATTGAATCTGCGTCGATGTATGTGAGAGGAGGGATAATGTCGGATAAAGAATATCAATCAAGCTTTGGCGATAAGCGACGGCGCGAAGATGTGCTGTATATGCAAGGATATCGAGCGCGATCATCAGGTTGGAAGTGGGTATCTCTGTAGCGAAGTATGAGGAGTCCGATTTGACCAACCAATCTGTTGCAAGGAGGTTCAATTCGTTGATCCGTGTTTCTGGATCCTTCAGGCCACGAATTAAGCAGAGTGCCACCCACGCATCTGAGGAACTTCGAAAACCGTCTGTTGACATGTCGAAGACAAAGTTATCCAGTAAATGAGGAGCTGCTGCGGTGCGGCCGATGGCGACAAGCAATTCGCCCATGGAGGTTGTCACTTTCTCGTCCCGCGAATAGTGCAAAACGAGATTATTAGGTTTGTTCTCAGGCTCTTGGAAAGTTAACTGAAGATTCTGAGATGGCTGTATCAATTTCGTCGTTGTTATCTCTTGATCGAAGCGAACCACAGTCTTGATAGTGTTCAAAAGACTTTCTAGAGAGGACTGTATCCATGAATTGTCGATCGCAAAATAGTTAACCGCAGAGATGATACGCTGAAGAAGATTGACTTTCGCCGAGTCGTCAGTAGATGACATCGTCCGTGGAAGTGCGAGGCACCAAGAATGCATACATTCTTCGAGACACGCATGGATGGTGCTTTTCAGAGATTCTTTTGTATGGAGCCGCTTCAGTGAGTCAACGGCGAGGTTTCTGACGGCCGGGAAGCTGTCATGCTGTAAGGACAGAAGTGTCTCTAGTAGCAACGGCTGGCAAATATCCAATGTTCGAGACGTGTTCCATATCAGATCTTGAGATAGAATGATAATCGATTCTCGGACGAGATGATGGCTATGTGTCCGGACAGCGGGGAAGAAGCTCTCGAGGGCAATCTTTATCTGTTCCTTTGTGGCTCGATACCAGCTCTCCGTCATTTCAGTGTGATACATGTCACCAACCTCAACGGGCCGGTCGCTGGGCTGTAGCGCATCGTCCATAACCAGGCAGAGGGTATCTCGAAGGGATGTGACGAGAGCTACGATGACCTTATGGTTTGTCTTTGCGGACGAATTAAGAGCTCGAGCGATCGTCGATACTGTGAGCGGGATAAAGCTGGCGACGATTTGACCATCCCCAAGAAGCGAAACGTATAGCAATGAAAGTGCTCGCAATGCATCTATTCGTAGTTGAAGCAGCTCTTCAGTCCGTATAACGTCTAGAAGCACGGTCGCTGTATGGCCCATCAACGGCCGTAGCTTTGATCCTCGATATGATTCTCGCAGTGTAGCATCGTCATTCATACTGATCTTTGCCGACTGAAACAGAGAAACCAAACAGCCAACACCGACCGCCTTGACTTCTTCGGACACCTTCTTATGTTTTCCTTCCACGATCGTAACCAGCATTAAACAAAATTGTTCGAACATTTGGAGCACAAGTCCGTTGGACCACGCACTATCCAACAGGATGCACAGACAGCCCAGGGCCGACTCCAGAACCCTGTCCGTCCATTCTTCTCTCCGCTTTAGTACCTGAGCAAGCGGGAAGAAGATGTAGTCCGCCAAGGCCGGGTTGATTAGTGATTTGTCGTCGACGGAGAGCAGTGCTGAATGCAGGGCGATGAGGGAATGCTGCAGGTCCTGGGATGTGGTATTCGGTTTAACACGCAGCGCGTAATTGGAAACAGCGATACACAGGGGCTTGAGCCGCCGAAATAATGCTGCGCGCTCTGAATCTGGCGGAGCAGGGAGAGACATGCTCCTTCAGCAACGAAAATGACATGGGTGACTGGCGCGCAAAAGTGATCGACAAGGGACTTTAAATACAGATCACCAACAGCCAAACAGGTCATTCATTCACAGCAAATAGATTCTGTTATAGATTTTATTATTCATGCACACCACATAATCTCTAATCCTCGAACTTAAAGCTTCGGGACTCAAAATCTATCGTCCCGCCCCGATAAGCTCCTCTCTTTTTCTTCTGCTTCTCCTTCCTAAATCCGTCTCCTCGGGTGACAATCAAATCCCGATGAGCCTGAAGGCCATAGTCGTGTGCATTATACTCGTTGGAAGAGAGCTCAGGATGAACGTCGATATCGGACTTAATACGAGAGAAGTGTTTTCTTTGGCCATTTGTTGGCGTTTGAGTTGGTGTGTTCCTACAAATCAGCCATGGGCAATCTGAGGTATATACTTTGCTTCGGAAGCTTGACGATTTTCATTCGAAGGTGTTGGTCTGGAAGCGGGAGGTGAGAGTGTCTTGGAAAGCGCGGGCGAGGCACTTGGTGATACACGCGCCTTTTTAGTTGACTTGATTGGCTTGGTGGCTTTGGTAGATTTGGTAGATTTGTTAGATTTGATCTTTCTTAATTTCTTTGGCGGCCTGCTGTCGGATAAGGACGATGAAGAGGTGGACGAGTCGCTTGAACTAGATCCAGTTAGACCAGAGATGAGTGACAAGGGTACCTCGACTCAGATTCAGATTCAGATTCAGATTCATCCGAAGGGGAGTTAGCATCATTCGAAGAGCTTTCAGAACTCGAGGAGCTAGAAGAGGAAGAGGAAGAAGAAGACGACGCAGATGACGAAGACGATGAAGAGGAAGACGATGAAGATGAAGAAGATGCTGAGGATGAACGTTTTCGCTTCAATGTCTGAACAGCAGCCTTCTTCGGCGTTGGCACGATTGCTGACTCACTAGACTACAAATCAGGACCATTCAACTAGCCGGCATACCTCTGAATCCTCGCTTTCGCTTTCTTTTGTATCTGATTCGCTTGAGTCCTCGCTAGAGCTTTCCTCAGATGATGACTAAAATTACTATCACTTCAGTGCAAGTACGTACATCTTTTTCCTTAGTCTGCTTCGTGGCTTTTTTAACAGGAGCCAAGTCTTCCTCGCTGCTACTGGAGCTATCCGATTCCGAGCTAGAGTCCTCACTCTGTGAAAGACGCTTAAAGACGCTGGAAGCGGCCGCCGGCGAATACGAGCCCAGGGAATCACTTTCGAGTTTGGCTTCCTTCGCAAGAGAAATTGCGCTGGCAGTTAAACCCTTCCATTTCAGAAGATGGTGCACTTGAGCCAGCACAGCTTTGTCGGCGTTCGAGAGGGCCTTTGCCCCTGATTTCGCCATGGCTGGGATGAACTTGTGCAACGCGAAATCTGGAAGATAAAAATTTCAGAATTTCAGGGCAATTTCACGATGAGCGGGCCCCATGTTGATTGGACGATGACAGATAAACCCTAACCCAGAATGCACATCCTTTTTTGGTGAGATTCCCCTGAGCTACTGTACATGTCGAAACCCCTTTATGCCAGGACACAGTTGAGTTATCTGAGAAGAGCATTTCCATTCTCTCTATCATAATTACTTATATCGTATTCATCCCAGCCGACCCGTTATATAACAAATACCATGTCCAGAAATTCGTAAGCCACCCCTTGAAAACTCAAATACATACCTTCTTAATTTCCAGTATTCATATGGACTCCTAACATTTCCGTAAAAAAACCGTCATCATTCAGTCCTTGTATCCCTTGATCCATACTCATCGTAATCTCAATGCCATTACTGGACAAGTTCGTCATCTCTCCGAAAAATTTGTCCGCATCGAACTGTCGAACGCTATCTGGGGTAGCGATGTTAGGACTACTGTCGGAACTAATTGCTTGAACCGAATTAGCCATGGAACTATTTCGCGAGGGTGAATCTGTCGAAAGGCTGCTGTTTCTCGAAGTTTCGACGTTGGTGAAGCGCTGTTCAGGTGCGCGCATGTCAAAAGATGAACGATGGCAAGGACGATGATACGGATTGTCCGTTGATGCCGTGGGGATCTGGGGATTCGAAGGCTTCACCCACATCCCATCCTTCTTTGTCGCCTCTTGTTGATTTGAAGCATCCTTTCCCAGGCCAGAGAAAACCGAGCATTCAGCGTATCCAACATTTACATCATAAGGTCGAACACTAACGACTTTTTCGAGACCATTGAGGTCTGCTTCGAGTTGCATAAGAAAGTGCCCAGCCAGTGGCACATGCTCCGTGAATGTCTGCAACGCGGCGAGCATCATATTTAAATCCCCCTGAAGATCTTCCTTGGTAGGGCCAGAGGCTGGCGGAGTAGTAGGCGCAGGTTGTCGAAGCATTTCCACAAATACTCGCGCTCCGACGTATATACAGAAGGCAGTATAAGCACATTGCTGCGTGACATGAACATTTGATGTTCCCCTAATAGTGGCTGCAATCTCCAGGGCACCCATATGACATCGTGACGCAAGATCGCTTAATCGTAAAGGCAACTCAGTCAATTGCGACTTATATAAAGCGGCTTGATTAAGAAGAATGGTCGCGACGGACGTGAGATTTTGAAGGAAAGCGGTTTGCATGTCCATACTACCGGCCATATATTTGTATTGGGGAGGAATACTGAATTGAATTGTGGCCAGCATATTGTCGAGCTCCCGATGTCTGACCATATATTCTTTCTCTTGATTTGGTCGATTTACATGCACGTTGAGCCGGCCGAGGAAGGCGGTTATGCGGACGATAGCCCCCATGGCACCGATCTTCTTTCGGCTCCCTGACGGTTTGGTGGACGGGTAAAGAGATTCACCCGTTGTCTCACCGACAACACCAATCTATTGTCAACCGTCTTCAAAAACAAGAGATACCCCAGCTTGATATTCATCGTCAGGGCCGGGCAGGAAAGTTGTGATGTCCTCTTCGTTAAACGTTGATGCCCATCCTGTTCCAAGGCTTGCAAATCGATCGAGCATGAATGCAGCCCAGAAAGTCCGACGACGTTCTTCCTGGTCAATCCAGTCTCGACTATCGGCAAGTGTTTGTTTGCAAAATAGATGAGGTTCATCCAATCTCATCAAATTGAAGTATACACTCATCCGAGCGGCTTTACCACAATTCATCCACGCATGGCCAAAATTGGCGTGAAGAAACTCATAGGTACTTAAGAGGACAAGAGTTTGCAAGGTCGAGATTCGATGAGGTTTCAAAGAATCAAGCGTAGTTTCCAAAGTCTCCGTAAGAGACCTTCTGGCACGCGTATAGAAAACATCCTTATACGCACGCAAGGTCTGATCATGGCAGGTAGAGGCTGCAAGAGCCCACACTGCATATCGGAGACACACGGGTGCGCCGATCGAAGGCGGGAGATGAAGGGAGGCCATGAATCGAGCCCTATGGAGAAAAGGGAGCATGGGATGAGATTTTTCGAAGTAGATTTCAACCCTATACATATGAGCCAAGCCATTACGGGGGCAAACAAGTTGTTTGTAAGATCCTCAGGAGGCAATTCTTCTTGCAGTCCAAGACTGACCATGTCCCAAGCCCATGACCCTTCCAAAGGGTCAGAGTCTGGCATTGTCTGATTTCGCGGGCTGATGTCATTCGAGAAGAGAGGAAAACTGTTGAGATCAATGTTGTTGTCCGGGGGCGTAAGATCTGGAAATAAAGGCCCGCTGGTGAACATATTAGGATCGATTCCAGTCGTTGGTGTGTTCGTTGAGAAGGAGGAAAACTGGTTGATATTGCTTGAGGCAGAGCTGGGTGTGGAGAGTGTCTCATAGGGAAGGGGCGATATTCCAGGAGGAGTCGGCAGATGTGTGTTCAGTGGGGATACTGAGTGCTGACTTTGGTGTGTTGAGAGCAACTTCTCCAATTGTGCCAGCCGCTGCTCGAGGGTCTGTGATTTCTGCTCGAGTTTCTTGACATATCCTTGTTTCGGGCCCGATTTTTTCCTTGTCTCCTCATAGCCACTAGAAATGAGAAGGAATACAAAAAGAATTGATACCATGAATGGCCGAGCCGGGTGCAGCTTGCGCACTTTGGTCGAGCCGAATCGCACTTGAGCTTTCGTTTGCGACAAACGAGACAGGCGGTCAAACGCTTTGCCTTGTCATCGACGGCGGACGATGGAGGCGCCATGTCGGTTGTCTCAGGGGAGGAGCCGTTTGAGGTTTTCTGCCGCACAGATGGAGCAATGTTGAGACGAGATGGAAACTGGACGATAAATGGTGCGGGCGGGTTGACGTCCATTATATTGCAAAACGACGTCGCCACGGGCGATGACACCCAGCAAACAGGATGTTGAGTTGGGAAATGTTGTGAAGCCACGGGAACACGTACAATTGATGCGCACACGCTCTGCCCGCCCTCGCCCCTGCCTCGTCCAAGTGACTCTTCTTCTGCTTTGCTTGCGCGGCTGGGCGTTTCGCTGATCCTCGCCGAAACAATTTCCTGAAAGGGATTCCTCCGTCGGCGGAATAAATCTGTCCGACTCAAGTGATCCAATCGCAGCACAGTGCGGCAAAGTTAGGGTTGGGGTTGGATTCCCGAGTTGGGATGTCTTAACGATGCGGCCAATCACATCTGTCTGATGCCGGGGTGAGATTAGCGAGCATGCACGGGCATCTTTGTCATACCTGGGATATCGGGGAACATTCGGCGGGGTGCAGTTTTCACGTTAAAAGACACGTGCGTCTGATATACCCGTTATCTCCGGCTTGAAGTGCCCCCAAAAAGGGACATCTAATCAAATAACCTTCTGAAGCTCTGATGCACAAACAGTTCCTGCGCCATCACGTGGAGGCGCGTGCGACCACAAACTTCAAAGCGTCATCCCGCCATCTCAATTTGTCGCAATGCAAACAGGTGTTCTGATGATTCGCATGATTTTTCGCAATCTCGTCTCAATCAGCGTCTTCTTCGATACACACCTCTGCCAAATCATAAAGATCAGCAGTCAAGGGCGATAAGCGGCCCGCGCCTCCAGGACTTCCACGTGGTGTGGAAATCTTTGTTGAGGTGACGTGCTCCGTTTGCTCTGCGACTAGATTTCTCTTGGTAGCTAAAGGAGCGTGCACGCCAAGCTCACAGCCACCTTCCCGTGCTGACACCTGATAGGCGATTAGAAACCGTACACACAGTCTATAGCTTATGAGCGACGTGGCGGGTTTGTCGACTTGACAACTTAAGGTTGTCATACAAACATCAGAATAATCTCCACCAATCGTTACCGACATCCGTGTGACCGTATACACTGGGTCATTGTAGTCTCGAGGCCAGATCCCTAGGAGCGTTAGCGAGTAGGGGTCTGGACAAAGCGGCTCCCACTTTTTGCCGATCCTTTATTGACACGGCTCCACAGCCGAACTCGACAATAATACTGTCAGGTCACACCTCATTATCAGATAGATAATTCGACGGTGTTACCTTAGGTAGCTTAACCTCGAAGCCTCCCAGCTAATTCTCAACCTAAAGAAAGGTAGGGATTGCGACTTCCCTTCCTAACCACTCGGCCATGTGCAAGTAATAACTGCATTTAAAGTTCACAACAATGCACTTATGTAAATTACCGCTCTGGCTTATGTAATACCCTAATTTTTGCGCTGTGCAGCCCTAAAATCTAGATTCTGCGCAGTGCGGGATGCTCTGCGTTTCGCCATTCGTTAATTCTTACCCTGCGCTCTGGCATTGTCCCTTCGCCCCTTGTGCGCGCGCATTGCTCTCGGCCACTGTTCACGACTTGCTTCTGCACCGAGATTTGCTCGGAGGATGACTGATTCCGTGCGTCCATCATCGAGCTCCGCTCAGGCACAGCTAGCTGCTGCTGCAAATGGCGTGGCTGCTCCGGCAAAGGTCAAGACACAAAAAGAACGTAGCTTGCCTCTCCCTGCATTATTAGACTGACTGTTTGTAGTTGAGAAGGAGGCAAAGAAGGCTGCCAAAATAGCAAAGTTTGACGCAAAGCAAGACAAGAAGGTACTCAAACATGCTTTCTGCTGTTGCTGACCTGGATCCAGAAAACTGCTGCACCTCCCCCCACGGATTCGAAGAAAGCAGAAAAGAAAAAGAAAGACGCCGCCGAGGCAAAAGACATGGCTTTTACCGACACTACCATCCCTGGACACAAGAAGGGTAATCCTTCTTTTCTCTTCTTGATCAGACATTGATTCAAGTTCTCCAAAGTCTGGAACTCGGAGCCCTTGAAAAGTATAATCCGCCCTCCGTCGAGTCATCGTGGTACGAATGGTGGGATCAACAAGGATTCTTCAAACCCCAACTCACAGATGACGGCAACATTAAGCCCGAGGGCATGTTTGTTATCACCCTTCCTCCCCCAAACGTCACTGGCAACCTACACATAGGTCATGCCTTGACTACAGCCATCCAAGATACCATTACGAGATGGTAGCTTTCCCGTCGTTTTGAAAATCGGACTAAATGGTAGGAATCGAATGTTAGGAAAGACGGTGTTGTACCTTCCTGGATTCGACCATGCTGGCATCGCAACTCAGAGTGTCGTCGAAAAACGACTCGCCAAAGACCGAGGGTTAACACGACACGACCTCGGACGCGAAAAATTCGTCAACCTCGTCTGGGGATGGAAAGAAAAGTACCACGCAACCATTAAATCCCAACTCAAGCGCTTGGGTGGTTCTCTCGACTGGTCCCGCGAAGCATTCACCCTAAACTCAAACCTCACTTTGGCCGTTGAAGAGACTTTTATCCGCCTTCACAACGAGGGCCTTATCTATCGCTCAAATCGTCTCGTCCACTGGTGCTGTCAACTCAACACAGCCCTCTCAAACGAAGAAGTCGACCACGAAGAAATCCATGGCAAGACCTGGATCAAGGTCCCTGGCTACGACAAACCCGTTGCCTTTGGTCAATTGACTTCCTTTGCCTACGAGATTCCCTCGACAGGCGAACGAATTGTGATTGCGACGACACGACCTGAGACGATGCTCGGTGATACTGGGATTGCGGTGCACCCTGATGACCCACGGTATAAGCATTTGATTGGGAAGGTTGCGAAGCACCCATTCATCGAGGGGCTGGAGTTACCGATTGTGGCCGATGCAACGCTTGTTGATATGGAGTTTGGGACTGGGGCAGTCAAATTGACACCTGCTCATGATGAGAACGATTATGAAGCTGGGTTGCGGCATAATCTCAAGTTCATCAACATCCTCAATGAAGACGGCACCCTCAATGAAAATGCCGGTCGATGGAAAGTACCGTCCCTTCCCCCCCCAAAATGCCAGGGACCTGACAAACAGGGACAAAAGCGGTTTGATGCCCGACTTTCTGTGGTGGAGGCTCTGAAGGAAGCGGGTCTTTTCGTCGAAGTCCAAGACCACGAAATGACTCTCCGAATTTGCAACCGATCGAAAGACGTTATTGAGCCTCTCCTCAAGCCACAATGGTATGTCAACATGAAAGACATGGCGGCCAAGGCTCACGCGGCCGTTGAATCTGGGGATCTCATCATCAATCCCAAGCTCTCGGAGAACGAATTCAAATGGTGGATGGAGAATATTCGGGATTGGTGTATTTCCCGTCAGCTCTGGTGGGGTCATCAAGCCCCTGTTTATTATGTCAAGATTGAGGGGGCAACGCAGAGCACTGAGGAGGGCAAGTGGTGGATTGCCGCACGGTCCGAGAAGGAGGCCACGGAGAAAGCAGCAAAGAAATTCCCTGGGGAAAAGTTTAGCGTGGAACGAGATCACGATGTCCTCGATACCTGGTTCTCATCCGGCCTCTGGCCATTTTCCACCATGGGTTGGCCCAACGTACTCCCCCCCCAAATCTCGGCAGGAGTTTGTCTTGATCATAGATGACGGACGATATGAAACTCTTTTACCCCAACTCGATGCTCGAAACAGGTTGGGATATCCTCTTCCCCTGGGTCGCGAGAATGGTGATGCTAGGCATCAAACTTACCGGTTCCATTCCCTTCAAAGAAGTCTACTGCCACCCCCTCGTCCGCGATGCTCAAGGCCGTAAAATGTCAAAGTCCCTTGGCAACGTGATTGATCCCATCGAGGTCATCGAGGGGTCCTCCCTTGAGGCCCTGCACGCCAAACTCGATGGTGGTAATCTTGATCCCCGCGAAGTTGCACGTGCCAAGACGGACCAGAAGAAACTGTTTCCGAACGGGATTCCCGAGTGTGGCACCGATGCTTTGCGCTTTGCGCTTTGTGGGTTGGTTACGGGGGGTCGGGACTTAAATCTGAATATTGGCCACGTCAAGGGTTATAGGCAGTTTGTCAACAAGTTTTATCAGGCGACGAGGTTTGCTTTGTTGAATTATGGGGATTATGTTCCTGCTGCTTCGGGGAACGTACAATTCCCCGTCGTTCGCGGGATAACCGAGTAGTTGTCTGGGAAGGAGACATTGGTTGAAAGATGGATTTTGCATCGGTTCAATGAGGCCGCGGCAGCAGCCAATGAAGCCCTCGAGGCAAGAGAATTTCACTTGGCAACCGGTGTTATTTACAAGTACTGGATTTATCAACTCTGCGATGTCTACATTGTATTACCCCCGCCGCCTGCGGCCTACTCACTTACTTTAATCTTACGTGTAAAGGAAAATTCAAAACCCTTGATGCGAGATGGCACACCTGAACAAAAGAAGTCGGCTCAAAATACGCTTTACACAGCCCTTGAAGGAGGTTTGAAACTGTTGCACCCTTTCATGCCCTTCGTCACGGAAGAACTGTGGCAACGACTACCCCGTCGATCCGGCGACAAGACACCGAGTGTCATGCTTGCATCTTACCCCGTTTACGAAGCCGAGTACGACAATGCCGAGGACGCAGCGGAATACGAGAAAATCATCGCTGTTGTCAAGACTGCTCGATCCCTCCTGGAAAACTACGAAATCAAAACTGACGCCAGAGGTTATACACTCTATTTCCAGAGTTGATTGTTAGTCAAAATTCAAGTTCAGGGGGAACAACTCTCCAAGTTGTTCAATGAACAGCTTGTCGCTATAAATCAACTTATCGGGACTAAGAAGGTGGAGAGCGTCAGTGTGACAAACGAAACTGAGCCTGGTTATGCCGTCTCCCCTGTCACCAAGGATATCAATGTCCTCTTGCTCGTCAAGGTCCGAAGCCCCCTTCGTGCTGTCTTGCACTAACCCAGATTTAGGGCCGTGTGAACTTAGCTCAGCATCTTGAAAAAACCGAGGATAAATTGGCCAAGTCAAGGGAAAAATTGAGCAAGTTGGAAGATCAGATTGGGTCGGCAGGGTACAAGGATAAAGTTGATTTCGAGGTGAAGCAGGCGGATGAGAGAAGGAAGGCTGATCTCGAGTCAGAGGTTCAGACATTCCATGATTTACTCGAGTCGATGCGGAAGTTGATTCTTCAAGAATAGACGGCGGAGATGCATTGCTGGCCTCTTGTTGTCACTGTCGACCTACACGGTTCCCACTGCGTCACCTCAGTTATAGAAGTTCATATCTCAAGATAAATTAATTCCATAGGTCCGGGCGATGATTAATCACTCTCTCATCAATGGCCTCCCTCATTTGACAGGCCGATCGATCGGCCTTGTCATCTCCCATCTCATTGATGTTCACATGTGACATGATCGATCTTGGGCCCACCTGTTGGCCCCTAAATGAACCATTCTGGCCCATTCACATCGTCTGCCGTTGCCCAGCAGACGCTCATCTCGGGGACGTGTATTAGGCCCTCTCTCGTCGGTGGTTGTCGAGAGCGGTTGTTGGCTGTGGCTGACTCGTGCGAGATTGATCGGCACCCCTTTTCTGGAATATTTGCTGTGTGCTGGTTGGTGCACCGCCCACGTATTACGGCCTGCCCCCCGCGCCGTGTGCAGCCAACCTGCGTGCGGCACAGTCAGCGCACACAATCAATCAAATTATGTAAATCACCTTCCGCCTGTGCTGGTGATCGAATATCCTTGCTTCAGCTATCTGTCCGGGGTCCCTTTCTGCTGAGCAACGGGCTCACAGACGATGTTGAGGTAGTGTCTGCCGCGCGGCGATTGGCATCCCTCGTTCCCGACTACTGCGAATTCAATAATACATACACGTATCCCTGCAGCGGCACGGTTATACTGGTGGTTCTCGGGTGGCAGCAGCACAACACGCTCCTCGTGCATATCATTTATTTCCCACGTTCTCGGAGCTTCCCTTATCCCGATAAACCACAGTTGCTTCGACTCGCCCCCAACTAACTCCTACCGAACCTTATATACGTATTTATCCTGCTACTACCGCCTCTGCATCCAAATCCGCAGCTGTGCGACAGGGAAGCCAGGAGCATCCAACATAATGGGAGCGTCTCAGTCGTCCCAACCTCCCTCGCGCCACAACTCGACGAAGCATGGACAATCCCCTCAAGACTCAAAACACAAGCAAAAAGCCGCAAGCGTCTCCACGCCCATGAAACAGCAACACCAGCAGCAATCGTCCTTGTCTGCCATCATCGACACTCCCAGTCATCCTCCTGCGCCACCCGTCGTCGAAGTACGCTCTGTGCCGGCCGTAGCAGTGCCTATCCCTGTCAAGAAGAAACCGCGCTCGTTGCCCGCGAGCGGCGAGAATAGCTATGTGGACCAGAATAAGGAGGTCGATCTGCTGCACCGGCTGGAGAAATTTGGGGAGGAGGAGAAGGAGGCAATTGATGATCCGGATGTAGAGGCCAAGTTTGGCATCGCGTGGGCGGCTAGTGATGACGCTATTGAGGACGATGCCAATAAGGGTCCTAAGCGTATGTCTCTTTCCAACTTGTTTAATGAGCAGCTAGATACCCTCTGACAATTGCCTGGAGAGCCGGAGGACGGTCAGTCTATGTCCTTGGAACGTTCACAGACAGAAAGGCGCTCCTCTTGAAGAAGCAGTGAGTACTCTCAGTGTCGCGATTGATGTTAGGGGAAATATGCATAGGATCACCGTCGATGCCGAACCTGGAGGACACCGATTCCGCTTCCTCGTAGATGGGGAGAGTCGTACTTCTCCCGACTACAAGTTGGCGACCGATCATCAGAATGTCGTCGTCAATTACCTTGAACACACCAAGCCCCAAGAGGATGAACCCGAAGTCGGCTCTTACGAATCTTATCATACCGAGCAAGGTTAATGAACTGTTCGTTTGTCGCTGACAATAGACTATCCGGAACCGCCTGAGGAAGTTTGGACACGAGAGATTCCTTCATACTATATTCACAAAAGTAGCAGTTCTTCCTCAAACGGCTCGTCCCGTTCGTCGCACTCTTCGGGCTTTTCTACCCGGTATATGCCTATTACACAGGTTCCTGCTGCACTGGCAAAAGGACACCCCCTCAATCCGCCGAAAGATAACAAGACGGAAGATCAAAGTGTTCTGCCTTTGCCGAGTCATGCTATTCTTGGACACCTGGGAATAAGATCCTCTACGGAAGGGGGGTTAATTGCAACCACTATTACAACAAGATACAAGCATAAAGTAAGCGGTCGATATCCACAGTTAACATTAGTTTGTTTCCACTATATTATATCGTTCGCTGGATGACATGGATTGATTTGGGGCTTGTGTGTTTCGGAGTTCTGGAAGGGCAGCATATATACCAGAAACACTTGTATTCTCTAAATACCCGCAATATGAAACTTATTTTCAACGCATATTAACGTCCTCCACCTTGAGCGAGGCTCGATCCAGCATAATCAGCAATCTTGATGATGACAGTCTTTGTCTCAGAGAACGTCTTCATGCTGTACAATCCACCTTCTCTTCCAACACCGCTGCCCTTGTATCCACCGAACGGGAAGCCAGGCGCTCCAGAGGGAGAGGCACAGTTAACACTGACACTTCCGGATTCAAGAGCCTTTACAACTCGGATCGCCCGATCGATATCCTTTGTGAAAACGGAGGCGTATAATCCGAATTCGGTGTCGTTTGCCTTTGCAATGACATCGTCTTCATCGGTGAATGTATTGATGACGACGACAGGCCCAAAGATTTCCTCCTTGACGATTTGAGCGTCCTCGGGTGCGTCCGCGAAAATGGTTGGCATCACGAAGTACCCTTTATCACCGGCGCGTTCTCCACCGACTAACAACTTCGCATCCTTCTTACCAGACTCAATAAACTTGGTGACATTGTTGAACTGGATCTTATCGGCCTGAGGACCGTGGTTGGTCTCTGGGTGGAGAGGATCTCCGATCTTGGCGGAAGTGAATACCTTTTTGAACTCCTCTTTGAATTGGTCGGCGATCTTCTCGTGGACGTAGATACGAGAGTTGGCCATGCAGATTTGTCCACTGTTCCATTGGATGGAGAATTGAGTTGCAGGCACAGCGACACTGAGATCTGCGTCGTCGAAGATGATTGCGGGGGTCTTTCCGCCGAGTTCGAGAGTGACGTTCTTCAAGTTGGATCGGGCGCTCATCTCTTGGATCAGACGACCCGTGCGGCCACTGCCAGTGAAGGAAATCTTGCGGATGTCCATGTGTTCGGCAATGGCTTTCCCGGCGGGCAATCCGAAGCCAGCGAGGACGTTGACGACACCGGGAGGGAATCCAGCTTCCTTGATGAGACTGGCGAGCTTGATGGAGGTGAGGGGTGCTTTCTCAGATGACTTGAGAACGACGGTGTTTCCTGTGGCGACTGCTGCACCGACCTTGGATGCGAACATCACCATAGGAACGTTCCATGGGATGATAGCACCGACGACACCGAAAGGCTGATGAAGGACGAGATTGAGATATCCGTCCTGAGAGACAGAAGTCTCTCCACGGTTATAATTGATCAATCCGGCATAATCCTCCAATGCACCCGCAGCAATCATAGGCTCCATCCCAACAAACTGCGCAACAGGTCTACCATAAAAACCTACTCACCAAATAGTGGGGAAGTACCGTCCCATGGAGATGGCCTCCAAGTATCCCAATTCCTGAACATCTCGTCGAATCAACTCGGCCAATTTCCTCAGAAGACCAGCCTTGTAGTGAGGAGGACTCTTGCTCCAGGCAGGGAACGCCTTCTTTGCGGCCTCAACGGCCTCATCGACATCGACCTCGTCGGCTTCACATACCTCCGCAACGACTTCCTCGGTAGCGGGACTGTGGAGCGGGAACCTCTTTTTGCTGTGTCCTTCGACGAAGTTGCCGTCAATAAACAGACGTGTCTCAATCTCGTATTTCTTGGACATGTTGTGACTTGCTTGTAGATACGTAGCAATATATGGGCTTGAGAGGGAGAAGGATGTTGGAGGGTGGAGAAGCCGGAGTGATTTTAAATTGGAATACGGGGGATGGCTTTATTTAACGGCCTGCATGCAAGCGGACTCCGGGCGGGGTTGTCGGGGAACGCACACCACTGACCGAATATCTGCCGAAAGCTGTGGCCTCGCCTACCAACTTTCTCCTTTCAATCAACTGGGGCCGGGGTAGTCCCAGGGACCGGGGTGCACGGATTAGAAACCGGAAGTACAGCCGGCTGTCAACTTCATAGAATGTTATCTAAGATGGAGCCACTTCGGTTCGTCTTTCCGTCGGACATGGCCGTTGAGGTGAACACATGTGTGTGAAAGGGACGACCGACAGATTGCCGAGTTGACATGCTCTGATGCTCACTAAATAACTTTAGTCAGCCACATCGGGTTCAGTCTCGGAGCCATTCCGCCATATTTCTATCGCAACCACCCGATGAACCCGAGCACACGCGGGGTAAGTTTGCGGATTTAGGCCCATGGTCACGTTTCGGCACGTTAGCGCGTATTCCAAAAAGCTCGACAACAAAGTACGACAATCATCGTCAGTCATGTCGACCACGACAAGCGCTCCCGACATTACATAGCTCAGCGACATCAAAACACGGAACAACACGGCCGATGTCGTTCCGTCGAACAGAGAGCTTTTTCAGCTCAAACGGACAGAAGGAGAAGGTACATTGATCAGATTATTAAGGTTAATAAATAACAGCGACGTCACGGGCAGCTCAATCGTCCGTGTGAGAACAAGTCAATATCAACAGTCGCGGCAACCGGAACAACCTCATCGACCTCTGCAAAACCGTCAGAGTCAACAATGAACAAATTACAAAATTTTGCATATAAGCCGACGACGCCCGCTCCATCAGACATAAAGGACACGCCGGTGTTGGTAAACCATCCAGCGACTCCGATGCCGCAGAGGATTCCATTATCGGATTTGATGTCCAATACTCCGAGGACAGTAGAAGGTGTTGATGTGTCCCCTGCGGAAGACAAAGTGGTATGGAAAATGTCTCCTAAGAGTAATTCTGCGAGACCCACATCATCGCAGGAAAGTCCCAGTGGTGGTCGAAACACTACATTCCTCAGCATCCTCAGCGACGATAATCAGAAGAAGGTAGCAACCTCCCCTAAGAATGATGGCTGAGTGAAGGTCTCTACTCCTTTGAAAACGAATTCGCGACATATTTCGCTCAAGAGGATTCGGAGGGAAAATTCATCGCCGCCAACGCCATCAATTCATAAATCCCGCCCGCTACCTGGTCCGTCGCCATTAAGTCTCAAACGATCCGCTTCATTTGGAAATCCTTCTTCAGTTGAACATCCGCGAAAGCGACGGACTCGGTCTTCAGACGTGATCTTCCAAAAGAGAGTCTCGTCATTACTGGAACAAGCGCAATCTATGTTTGACAAGGATCCAGCGAACGTGAAGATCGTTGAGAGGAGCAGCTCGCCGCATGATACGGACGCAGAGATACTGAGGGATACTTCCATGGAAGAAGATGAGTTTGCATTCGATGGGGATTTGGACTTGTTGGAGGCGGAATTGGGCTTTGATGCGCTGTCTTCGGACGGTTTGAATAAAATGGACGTGGAAACGACGGAAAGTACGGGGGTCAAGCAGGAAGAATTGAAAGAATCGAATTCGGACGATTTATTTGATGTTACTTTTGATGATCTTGGGCCGGAGGAGTTGGAAGCATTGGATCAGTCGTCGAATGTCATTGTCGCTACGGCACCTGTGATATCGAATGAAGATGACGCGTTGTTCGGAGATGGATATGATGAGTTTATGGATTTGGATTTTGATGAGACGCAGCCCGAGGTATTTTTAATGCAAAATTCCACTTAAAGTAGGCGGAACAATCACCCATGTCCCGAAGATTCACCGTCATCTCAATTCAAGATACAACGTATATCGTGAACGGAACATATCGTCTTCAGAAAACCCTCCAACTCCAAGAAGACAAGACTGATACCCCAGCAACAGTCCACCTTCGAGAGGATTGGCTTACTACTCCGGTCATAGCGAACGACACGATCAACATCATTGGTACTTTCACAAATAATACCTGTGTCATCGACAATCCCCATGGTTTATTAATCCTCCATCCAGACAATCTCGTCTCAAGCACCCACGTTGCCGACTCGTTCAAATGTATCCGTCGTGCCGTCTTACAGGACCGAATCAAAGCCACCAGCGAGACTTCCAAACCCTTGGTTTATGGCTCGATGATCCACGAACTCTTCCAAACAGCAATATCGAAAATGGATTTCTCAACGGGACATATGGAAAGTATTATTCTAGGTCTTGTTCAACGATATATTGAGCAGTTGTACAGTATTGGAATCACACCCGTGAATGCGATCGCAGACTTGAAGGAGAAGGTATGGCTACTGCAAGCTTGGGCAGAGGTGTTTGTGGTGCCTGAACCAACCGTCTACTCCTTCATGGCCGATCATTGCGGAAGTAACGATGCGAAACCAAAAGTATGTATAAACAAGGTCTTGGATATCGAAGAACATGTCTGGTCACCTACATATGGACTGAAAGGAAATATTGACGCCACGGTACAAGTCCAGATCGAGGAGCCATCCGTGCCCACAAGAACACTTATTGTCCCCCTGGAAGTCAAGACTGGAAAAAACACAAGTTTGATGAATCATCGTGCTCAGACGATGTTGTATACTCTTATGATGTCGGATCGATACGATGTGGATGTCAAATGTGGGATGTTGTATTATGTCGATGCCAAGGAGTCGATTCGAGTACGAGCCTTGAGGAATGAAGTCCGAGGGTTGATTATGGGACGGAATGAACTTGCTAGGTGGATCAAGGCGAGAGATGGGCTGCCGGAAATGATACGCAGTGAGAGGGATTGCAAGAACTGCTATGCTGCTGATTCATGCTTGGTGTATCATAAGGTATTCTTCACATGGGGGTTTGTTAATGTAGACTATCGAGGGTGGAAATGCAGAGACAAGTGGTTTGGGAGATTGGTTTGATGAACATACTGGACATTTGGACGAGCAGGATGCTGCGTTCTTAAAACACTGGGACGATCTTCTAACAAAGGAAGAAGCGGATGTATATCGCTTTCGCAACGAGCTCTGGACTATGCTCAGTACAGATCGTGAAAAATTGGGAAGGTAACCCCCACCCAAAGTCATCGTTGATCCGTAGATGTTTCGGCAATCTGGTCATTGATCCAGAAGAGAATGCACTGGACAAAGACGGAGAAAAGATAAACCGTTTCAGATATCGTTTTCACCGTGCCGAATCCTCGACCCTGCTCACCCAATCCCGGTCATCCTTCCTGAACTCCCAAATCAATCTTGGCGATCCAATCGTTGTATCTGACGAGCTTGGTCACTTTGGCTTGGCCAATGGATTCGTCACGGACTTGCAACCGGATTACTTGTACGTCAATGTCGATCGCAGACTGCATGGTGCAAGGATCCGACAGGCAGGATTCGATCCCCTGGATAATCAAGTGTTTAATGGAATTGCCGAAATCCCAGTCAACGGGATCCCGAAGATAAGTTCTCAATTAGGCACTCAGATCAACACTACAACGACCTATCGAATTGACAAAGACGAATTTAAGTCTGGCATGGCCATGGCCCGAAACAATATAATCCAACTCTTGACCAAAGAAGGCGATGTAAAACGACGAGAATTGATTATCCGAGGACGGGATCCAGTATTCAAACACCCCCGTCAAGGAACTCAGTATTCGTACTTGGAACAAAATCAAGAGACGCTGAATATCGATCAGCGTAAGGCGGTGGAGAAAGTTCTGACTGCCGAGGACTATGCTTTAGTTTTGGGGATGCCCGGAACGGGAAAGACTACTACCATCGCGCATATTATTCGCGCGTTGGTGGAGAATGGGAAGAGTGTTTTGTTGACTTCGTATACCCATACGGCTGTGGACAATATTCTTTTGAAACTCAAGAACGATGGTATCAAAATGCTGAGATTGGGGTCTATTGCCAAGGTATGAGATTCCTGGGATCGCAGTTAACAGTAGGTCCATCCTGAGGTTCGTCAATTTGCGGTTGGCGGAACTGTTCGTGCCAATTCTTTTGAGGAGTTACATGAGATATATACCTCTCCCCTCGTCGTCGCAACAACTTGTCTTGGCATAAATCAGTACTTTTCCCTTCATCTCTTAAGCTAATACAGTTTCATCTTCAACAAACGAAAATTCGATTACTGCATTGTCGATGAAGCTTCGCAAATTACGCTCCCGGCGTGTCTTGGCCCGCTGCGCTACGCAGACCGCTTTGTGTTAGTGGGAGATCACTTTCAACTGCCGCCTCTGGTACGAAATGTCGAAGCACAGAAGGGAGGTTTAGATGTCAGTCTGTTCAAGTTATTGTCAGAGACTCATCCTGAAGCGATGACGATTCTGGAACATCAATATCGGATGAATGAGGATATTATGTTTGTATCCAATACGTTGGTGTATGATGGGATGTTGAAGTGTGGAAACGAGAGTGTCGCGAAACGGACGTTGCAGATTCCTGATCCACAGGCTATAAGTCTTGCAAAACCTTGGATCAGGGATGTCCTGTCCGAGCGGTATATCTTTCATTTATTTGGTTTCTGATGGAAGGTATAAAGTGGTATTCTGTGATACGGATCGGGTCCCTGCTTTGGAGACCAAACGCGGAGAGCGAACAACCAACGAGATCGAAGCCGCGCTAATCAAAGAGGTGCTTTTACATCTTAATATTTGTCTAACTGTAGACGGTGGATACACTCCGTAAGAGCGGTGTTCCCGCCTCCTCCATTGGAGTCATGTCCGTTTATCGATCTCAATTAAAACTCCTCTCCCATCTCCTTACTCCCGAACACCCCGACATCGAAATCCACACCGCAGACAGATTCCAAGGTCGCGACAAAGAAGTCGTCATCATCTCCCTCGTGCGCTCCAATCCAGAAAACTACATCGGCGAATTACTCCAAGATTGGAGGAGAGTGAACGTAGCTTTCACACGGGCGAAAAGCAAATTAATCATCTTTGGAAGCAAAAGTACTATCAGGGAGACAAGTCCCTTAGACCAGTTTGTCAAGCTGGTCGAGTCGAGGGGATGGGTGTATCAGCTGCCTTCGGAGGCGGCTATTGCAACCACAAAGTCACCCAGAAAGTTATCCAGAAAGGAGACTATGGCGGCGAAAGAAAATCTTCCGCCGCGAGAGGGATTGGGGAAAATGGGGAAGACGATGAAGGTTGCTGGTGCAACGGTGTTGAAGGGACGCACGATATTGAGAGATATTGTGAATGAGCATAGATGAGCATTATTGGCATAGACTGTTTACATACATGCATTGTAAGTAATGGTAATATTACATCCATTTTTCCTCCGGGTTCGCCTTGAATGCTTCATAAGCTTCGTGATTGTAGAACGACAAGGTCGTCTCATTTTCTAATATTAAACAGGAAGCCAGTTTTAGGACTACCGCATCCAGCTTCTTGAAGGGTCTGTTCATCCGTAAGTGTCCAGTCCTCATGATCCAGATTCATGATCAGATTTTGGGTCTTGTCAGCAACAGCTTAAGCCCGACGTACCTTAAATCCATGTGCCTTGACATAAATCTTCAAGGTGTCATAATTTACCGTTCGGAACGGCTTGAACGAAGGTTGTTTTTGTATTTCTACACTCAGATCATTGTAGAGAACACCCTACCCTCTTTGATTTGCTTTTTGAGGTCCCCGACAGTGGTTGTAGTGAGATCGACATGTGGAAGAACCAAGTTCTTGACAGCTCGGTAGGGGAACGATTTTATCACCCGGATGACCAACAACGAATCGGTCGCTATACTGTATTAGACACTGCGGAGCATGAGCTCACCTGGCCGGAGTGTCGAGGTTAAAGGCTCTGCCATGGCAGAAGGTAGCACTCTAAGTCCTCACACTAGAAGTTCGGTGAGTTTCTCAGAAGATGATCGGCGTGCATCAGCAGGATCCGCTGGATGGATTGATTGATCGTTGCCAAGGCGACGGGGGACGCGCTCCTGTGAGCAAGGTTAGGTCTGGCTATTTAGGTACGCGTAAATAACAACCATCCAGCGACTCATCCACCACACAACCATGGCAGCAATCGCAGACCCCGTCGAAGAAGAGCTCACCGCAGCCGGTCCAATCCCTTTGGCGCAGTTGGAGGTATTATGATATCTAGAACTACTCTAACTAGCAGGGATGTGGAGGCATATCGGCAGGGGATATCAAGAAATTCCTCGAAGCAGGATACCACACCGTCGAAAGTGTAGCTTATACGTATGTCTCGAGAGTATTTTATCTGATTTAGACCGAAACGACAAATTATGACTATCAAAGGCATTTCAGAGACAAAGGCAGATAGAATCATAGCAGAGGGTACCTTTATTCCGAGAATACTGTTGACAGTAGCATCCAAGCTGGTCCCAATGGGTTTCACAACGGCCACCGAATTCCATATCCGTCGCTCCGAACTAATCTGCATCACCACCGGCTCCAACCAACTCAACGCGCTCCTCGGAGGCGGTATCGAAACCGGTTCCATCACCGAAATCTTCGGCGAGTTTCGAACGGGGAAATCCCAAATCTGTCATACCCTCGCAGTAACATGTCAACTGCCCATCGATATGGGCGGCGGAGAAGGCAAGTGTCTTTACATTGACACGGAGGGCACGTTTCGTCCGGTGAGGTTGCTTTCTGTTGCGGAACGGTATGGATTGAATGGGGAGGAGGTGTTGGATAATATCGCCTATGCGAGGGCTCATAATGCTGATCATCAATTGCAGTTGTTAAATCAGGCTGCTGCTATGATGTCCGAGTCAAGGTTCGTGCTCTTATATATCTACGACTGTGGGGGATGGGGACTGATGAAAGATTCTCGCTTTTGATTGTGGATTCGTGTACGTCGCTTTACCGGACTGATTTTGCTGGACGGGGAGAGTTGTCCGCTAGACAAACTCATCTCGCTAAATTCCTCCGACAACTCCAACGTTTAGCGGACGAATAGTATTCCTCTTCATGAGAATAACACTGATGATAGTGGTATTGCTGTTGTTATTACGAATCAGGTGGTAGCTCAAGTCGATGGCAGTGCAGGAATGTTCAATCCCGATCCCAAGAAACCTATCGGGGGAGTAAGACTTTCGGTTTGTCTTTGTTGATAGTAGAATATCATCGCGCATGCTTCGACGACAAGACTTTCGCTCCGCAAGGGAAGAGGAGAGACGCGTGTTTGCAAGATTTATGATAGTCCTTGGTTACCTGAGAGTGATGCTGTGTTTGCGATTAATCCAGATGGCATTGGTGATCCTCGTGAGGATTTACCTAAAGAAAAGCGAAATGATGATGATTAGCCATGTTAGTAGTGCATTTGTTTACTAGAAAGGAAATAATATATTGTTAATGCGGTACTTGGTCGTTGATACACTCGAGAAGGGGTTTTAACTCTGGTGATCTGATTGATTGACCGGTGAGATGGAGATTTCGCCGGGGATCGGGATCGGCATGAGTCACATGGCGCTGAGACGTGGGCCTTGGCATTCGCCACAGCCTCTTCAGCGCAGCTCATCGACAACACTCATTAATCCTCCGAGCGAGGCCGATATCTCCACTCATCCAGCATGATTATGGGCCTGCTGCGTCCTCCTGGATTCGCGGCCTTCGCAAACATCAAATCATGGCTCGTGCGAACCATCAACAGCCGCATCAGCAGAGTCGACCCTCCGAACCAGGCGCCCCACCAATCCGTCGCTCCCGCCACTGTCTCTCGTCCCTTCTCCTCGACCGTTGCTAGACGAGTTCATCCGCGCATTCAGCCAGTTCATGTGCGTCCATCTCAATCACGAGGGATCCAGACCTTCCGTATCCCCCTATTCGCAAGACCGCCTCCAAACTACGCGAAACCAAGGATCCTCCCATCAACGTACTTTTTCCGTCCCACCATCGGAGCATTCCCGCGCAGTCCCTGGTCTTCAGGGATATCCAGATTCCATACCTCCCCCGCCACCAGTGCCGTCGCATTGACGCAAATCGCGCATTCCGTCTCCCAGGCCCTGAAAACCGGAATCCATCCCCGTCCACCCCCGCTCAAAGGACAAATCCTAGCACAAGTGGCGGCTCGGGCGGCATGTCAGACTCAGGATGGACCAGCAGGGTATATCCGCTTTACCATTTCTCCGCCGACATGGACGCCCGTTGACACCGATGTCTCGGATCCGGATCTAGTCAACGCCATAGACACACATATCGCTGAACTGAAGCGAGTAAAATCCGCGATCCTCAAGTTGAGACAGTATGGCGATTTCCCTGTCCGAGGAAGGATTTCTGAGGCCAATATCGATGTCCTGTTCCGCGGAGCGAGTGCCGAGGATGTGAAAAGGTGGAATAAAAATGAGTTCAAGTTGAGGAGTGGACGAGTTGGTGCGGACCAGGTTTTTTGTGCGGGGA
>Ga0302325_10006369_pt1 | contig 26548 bp, 25 predicted proteins | sample Palsa_T0_2_FD_201948 | JGI IMG/M metagenome (GOLD analysis project Ga0302325, IMG submission 201948) | Peat permafrost microbial communities from Stordalen Mire near Abisko, Sweden - Palsa_T0_2 | ecosystem: Environmental > Terrestrial > Soil > Palsa > Peat permafrost | place: Sweden: Abisko... | reverse complement strand
CCCGAACCTGGTCATCGCCCCAGTGGGCGCGGACGGGAAGGTCGACTTCCACAACGGCTCCGCAGGAACCATCCAGATCATCGCCGACGTATCCGGCTGGTTCAGCCCGCCGACGACGATCACCTCGGTCAGCTTCACCGGATCGAGCGCGACTCCCACCATCACGGTCAACGGGTCGGGGTTTGGCACGGTTCCGCCCAGCGCGTCCCCTGGGTGTGAGGCATCGGGGACTGAATATGTCAACGACGACCTCTACATAGTAGACAACACTCAAAATTGGACGGCCGGTGAACCGGGGGCCTGCATATCGGTGGCTAACGTTTCGTGGACCAACACGCAGGTCGTTTTTAACTTTGCGGGTTCGTACGGCACCACGTGTTGCGGGGTTGATTGGGTTCTCAATCCAGGCGACAACGTGACAGTACAACTCCTCGGCGCTACTGACACCCTCACCGTAGGGTATCCGCCGCCGACGATCGCCTTCACCGTGATCGGCATCCCCAATCCCCCGAGTACGGCTCCCCCAACGATCATGGTAACTGGGTCGGGGTTTGGCATTGCTCCGCCCAGCGCGTCCCCTGGGTGTGACACATCGGGGACTGAATACGTCAACAACGATCTCACCATTACAGACAACACTGAACATTGGACGGCTGGTGAACCAGGAGCCTGTATATCGCTGGCTAACGTTTCGTGGACCAACACGCAGATCGCGTTCAACCTTGCCGGTATGTACGGCACCACCTGTTGCGGGAGCGATTGGGTTCTGAATCCAGGCGACAACGTGACAGTGCAAGTCCTCGGTGCCACTGTCACCCTCACCCTCGGCTGAGAGGCCTAGTACCCGGCGTTCAAAACACATCGACGTATCCCGCCCAACTGGGCGGGATACGTTGATACCGGTGACATACATGTATGTCTCAGGGAGGTCGCGTTTTGGCTTGGTTCCAGATGCACCCGAACGGGCCGTCCAGCGGCGGAGCTGCGGCAGGAGTTTCTGGTCTTCGCAACGATGCCAGCCAATTTGCCGTCACCTGGCAACACGGTTGAAGTGATCTAATCCAGTAGACGCGAAGACCGGCTGGAGCCTCGGCCAGCTACCCTTTGGTATTAGCTGCTTGTCTCTAGTCGGTAGGCGCAATGCTCTGCTGAAGCGGCGACGCACGAATGGTTATCCGGGATCGGTCAGAATCGTCGGGCGGCGTTCGTCCCGAGCGCCGGTGAGGAGGCGCACACCATGGGTGATGGCGAACCGGGCTGGCCTGGTGAGAATGCCGACCCCGGCGGCGGCGCAGGGTCGAGCGGACCCCCACCGCCCGCGCCTCCGCCCGGGTTTGGTTATCCGGGCGGGGCGGGCTGGGCGCAACAGGGTCCGCCGGCGGGACCGTACTTCCCTCCTGGCGGGTGGCCTTCGGTTGGCGGACCAACTCCGCCGAGCATGCCCGTCCCGCCGCCGGCCGAGCGGATTCGCCTGGCCTGGCAGGGACGTGGGAGCACCGACTACATCTTTGCCTTCTGGACGGCGTTGGGCTGGACGGTGCTCACGTTCGGCATTTACGGGTTCTATGTCTTCTATCAGCTGGTCCGGCGCCTGCGAGATCACAACGCCCGCCGTCTGGAACTGCTAGACGCGGCGGTCGCCTTCGGTTGGGAGGAGGCTGGGCGTCGAGGGTTGCAGGAGGAACTGACACCTTCATTTCAGAGGGCTTCGTCCCATCTGGGTGTGCTGCGCAAGATGACCGGCGATTTTCGGGACCCGATCATCTGGCTCGTGTTGTCCGTATTCGCCAGCGGCATCGTCCACGTCATTGCCTTCATACTCCTCGACCGGGATCTGGTCAGCCACGATCGAGCCGAGGTCGGCGTCGAATACGAACTGACTGTCATCTACGGACGTTTCGGGCAGTCTCTGCCATTGCCCGACCAGGGTCGGGTCAAGTCCCAGCACAACTACGTGGGCCGCATCGTGGCTACCTTCTTCTCGTTCGGTCTCTACTTCTTGTGGTGGTATCACGACATGATGGTCGAACCCAACCGGCACTTCTACACCAACTGGTCGCAAGAAGATGCCCTAGTCGCTGCCGTCCAGGCCATCCAATAGACCATTGCGTTCGTAGCCTCTGGCGTGCCCTTCAACATTGAGGGATATCGAGCTGCGCCCTTGGTCGCCTGTTCTTGGACAACCCAGAGGAAGGCGTCATCATCCTCTGTAAAGGACCGTTCAGGGAACATCGATCTTCGCGGCGGCGAATGAGGACGCGGCTGAGATCAGGCCTCACTCCCCGATCTGACCGTCGGCGAGCTCGGCGACGATATCGAGGTGACCCAGGTGGCGGGCGTACTCCTGGATGAGATGGAGCAGGATCCGCTCGAGGCTCGGGATGTCGGCGCCAATCCATCCGGGTCCTGATCGGCCGATCTGTGCCAGGTCGTTGGTCTGGATGACCACGCGACTTCGCGCCGCTTGGGCGTGCGACGCGGCCACCAGGTCGTCAAGGGTTTCTTCATCGGAGACGTACCAGCGGCCGTCGCGATCGTCGCCCCACGGATCACCGACATCGCGGCCCTCGAAGCGCCATTCGAGCCAACGCAGCTCGTCATAGGTCAGATGCTTGAGTAACTCGACCGGCGTCCAGCCCGACGGAAGCCGACTTCGCCGCAGCTCTCCGTCGGGCAACGCCTCAATCTTGGCTATAAGGCGACAGCGGAAGTATTCGAGGTATCCGGCGAGCACGTCCGCCCGTGACTCCATGGGAATGCTCGGTTCGGGAAACGGCGGCTCGCTCACAGCAGTCAGCATGCTCGATGGCAAAGCGCCCGACGTACCGTGTCGGGGGCGATACAGGTGAAGGCGCGATCAACAATCCGAGTGTCCCGAAACATGCGAGACCCCACCCCAACACGTCAATCCCCTACCGCCGGATGCGTTATCGGCCCGACGCCAACCCGGCCATCAGAGCCCTGAAGGCCAGGGTCCAGCGGCGATCCCGTGAAGCCTGCGATGTCCCCAGCCAGCCGGCGCTCTCCTGAGCCGACAGGCCCTGGGCCGCGGCCAAGAGGACGTGCGCGATGTCGCGGGGATCACCCTCGATCAGCCCGGCTTCGACGCATCGGCGGATCTTGTCGATGAGGAATTTCCGCGTCGACGCCCCGGCCTTGAGCTCGTCGGGACCGGGTCCGAAGTCGGCGAAGGCCCGCCCGAACATCAGGTCGCTCAGGACCCGGTTCTCGCGCACGAAGCGCCGGAAGGCGGCCACCGTCTGCTCCAGATCCCGGTAGGGGTCTGGCTCTGGGGCCAGCTGGTCGAGCTGGCTCCGCAACTGTCGGAATCCCTCGAAGAAGATTTCGCGGACCAGGCCCGCCTTGTCCCCGAACAGTTCGTACACCGCCGGCGTGGACGTGCCCGCCTCCTGGGCCACCCTCCGGGTGGTAAAGCCCTCTATCCCGTCAGAGGCCAAGGTGGCCATGGCCACGCGCAGGACTTCGTCACGAAGAGCGGGTGTCCGCTGTTTGGACCTGGGCACGGGCCCAAACCGTACCCCTCGCGTCGAGGCCGCTGTGACATTCGACATAGTTCCGTGACATCGTTTCGTGACATTGTTACGATACCTTGCGGCAACTTAGCGAGGAGGGCAGATGCGCCAACTGGTCTATGAGGGACCGGGCCGGGTCGGGTGGGAGGACGCGCCCGACCCCGAGCTCACCGGGTCGGACGGGGCCATCGTCAGACCGCTGGCCGTGGCCCGCTGCGACCTCGACGCCCCGATGATCGAAGCGGGCATCTTCCCAGGCCCGTTCGCAGTCGGGCACGAAGCGGTAGCCGAGGTGGTCGAAGTGGGTTCGGAGGTGACCGCGGTAAAGGTCGGCCAGCGGGTGGCGGTGCCGTTCCAGCCCTCGTGCGGGGCCTGCCGGGACTGTCTCGGTACCCGTTTCGCGGCGTGCGAGCGGCACCGGGCCTCCGCGGGCGGGGCGTTCGGTTTCGGGCCGGCCGGCGGATCCAACGGAGGCGCGGTGGCCGAGCTTCTCGCCGTGCCGGCCGCCGACCACCTCCTGTTGCCCGTACCGGGGTCCCTGCCCAACGAGGTGCTCTGCACGCTCCCCGACAACGTCGTCGACGGGTATCGGACCGTCGCATCCCACCTGCGGGAACAGCCCGGAGCCGAGGTGCTCGTCGTGGGCGGGTTGGCTCAGTCGATCGGCCTTTACGCCGTCGCCTGGGCCGTCGCCCTCGGATCCGAACGGGTCCGGTACATCGACACCGACGCGGACCGTGGCGCGGCGGCGGCCGGCCTCGGCGCGGAGGTGACCATTCACGAAGGCCCGTGGCCGCGCCGCTTCGAGCGCTCCCCCATCACGGTGGAAAACACCGGTAGTGCCGAGGGGCTGGCCTGCACTCTGCGCTCGACCGCCCGTTACGGGAACTGCACCTGCGTGGCCATCCACTTCACCCCGACCACCGAGGTGCCCCTGCTCGAGATGTACACGAATGGGATCACCCTGCACGCGTCGCGGGCCGACTCCCGACGATTGCTGCCGGAGGTAATCCAGCTGGTGGCAGATGGCCGCATGGACCCGGCCCGTGTCCCTACCCGGGTGGTCGACTGGGGCGATGCGGACCGGGCCTGGCTCGAGCCGGCCACCAAGCTGGTGGTGGCCCGATGACCACGCCCAGGACCACCTACTCGGCCGGGGAGTCGGTCGCCTCGGTGACGATGGACGACGGCAAGGTCAATGTCATGTCACTGGCCATGCAGGCCGAGATCCACCAGGCCCTCGACCGGGCCCAGTCCGATGGTCTGGTGGTGTTCCTCACCGGGCGACCTGGGGTCTTCTCGGCCGGGTTCGACCTCGCCACCATCCGGGGCGGAGGTCCGCAGGCGACCGACATGGTCCACGGCGGTTTCGAGCTGGCCGAGCGGATCCTGGCCTTCCCGAGGCCGGTGGTGATGGCGTGCACCGGGCATGCCATCGCCATGGGACTGTTCCTCCTTCTCTCGGGGGACTACCGCGTCGGGGTCGACGGCCCTTACCGGTTGACTGCGAACGAGGTGGCCATAGGCCTGACCATGCCCCGGGCCGCGGTGGAGATTCTCCGTCAGCGGCTCACTCCGGCCGCGTTCAACCGGGCCGTCACCGTCGCCGCACCCTTCTCTCCCGCAGGCGCCGTCGAAGCCGGGATATTCGACGAGCTGGCGGGCCCCACCGAACTCGGTGAACGGGCCGCGGCTGTAGCCGAATCGTGCGCCAACCTCGACCGACGAGCCCACGCGGCATCGAAACTGCGGGCCCGTCGACCGACCCTAGAAGCGTTGAGGGCCGCCATCGAGGCCGACCTGGCCGCGGTCCAGGCGACCGACGGCTCGACCTGACGGCCGAGGCCGCCGACCCGGGATTCGACCCGCTTGACGGATCCGTCGCGGGAAGGAGACCTCTGGCTGACCCGGCTTTCGGTCACCCGCTACAACAGGTCCTGGGAGGTCCAGCACACCTTGTATGACCTTGGTCCATTTAGGTTGACGCTAAACAGCGCGCCCCAGATGCCCCGCTTGTCGTCGGCGGGACAGAACTTCGAGGTCGTTTCACCGTCCTGCTTGTACTCCGCGTTGAGCACCGGCTTGCCTGCCGCGAGGTAGGCATCCCAGTCGCCTCCCTTACCGGCGCAGGGATCGTCGTAGTAGTTGCACTCCTCGGTGAGCACACCGTCGAACAAGGGCTCGTCCGCCTTCTCATTGGCCGGATCGTTCTTTTGAAGCACCGCCAGCCCATCAGCGTGTACCTCGTAGGCGATCCAGCGCTCGAAGCCGGCCGAATCGGCCTGGGTCAGCCCCCAACCTCCTCCCTTAGCCCCGGTGGCGCTCTTGTTGGTGTAGCCGTCGAGATCGTCAGGCTCGACGGCATCCTGACCCTCGAGGCTGCACCAGTTGAAGCGCTGGTTGAGGGCGGCGGCAATGTTCACCGCCGCACCGGTGAGCGTCGAGGAGTCGCCGGCCACATAGTTCTCGAAACCGGCGATGTTCAACCACCACTCGTTCGAGTAGCCCTGCATCTGGTAGCTCTTCGCGGCATTCCCGTAGTCGGCGGCAGCAAAGTCTGAGTCGTCAGGGAAGCCGGTCTGGTAGGCGCCCGCCTCTACGTAGCACACGCTATAGTGGCCAGCCGAATGGATCGCCTGAACGACCGGCGATGCCCCAGTCGGGACTCCAAGCGTGCTACCAGAGGACGTGTTCGAATCGTAAAAAAGGTCGGTGTCCCAAATGTTCGCGCTCCCCGGCGCGGGGTAGGCCGCGCTGGTAGCCGGCAGTCCTGACAGTCCGGCGCGGGGCGGGTCGATTTCCCAGTACCACGAATCCGCCGTAGCCGGCAGAGTCTCATAGTGCGCGCCGCCCGACGCCGACTCGGAGATCGGCGCCTTCGCAACAGCTGGGCCAGCCGTCACAAAGGCGAGCGGCACGGCGAACGCGACACTCGCAACGATGCGAGTCATCGGTCTCATCGACACGACCGAAAGTCAAGCAGGCCCGTCCTGTTGCCTCAAGAATCCGACCGCAGCATTTGGTCACAAGGATCACCGACGCAGACCGTCGGTTCCCGAGCGGAGCGATCCGAATGCCTAGTGGGCCGGCATAGGCGGGGGAGCCTCGCCTCGTTCGCTGGAACCGGCTCGGAGACGGTCACCTTCGGCTCGGCGCCTCTTTCCGTAGGAGACGTTCCACATGATCACCAATCCGAATACGGCATACGGAAGCAGCTGGGTGATGGCCTTGGCCGTGGAAATGCTCATGGACTCCACGATGAGCGCCTTGACCGAGGCTTCGATGATGAAGACGACGCCCCACACCACCGTGATCACCCGGAACACGTGACGGAAGCCTTCATAGCGCCACATATCGGCGAACTCCCGGCCCCTCTTCGTGTCCGGCCCCATGAACGTGAGGGCGAAGCGGAACATCATCGGCTTGGCCGTCGCCAAGGATGCGAGGCACACGACGCCGAACACCGCGGTCGGCACGATCCCCTCCAGCAGCACCAGCTTGGCGCTGTGGCTGACCAAGCCGACCGTGGTACCGACCGCTATGCCGATCAGGACGACCAGACCGACGAAGTCGACCTTGCGGTGCAGGATGAGCCCGCCGATAACCCGGACGGCGGGAAGGACCCCGCTTAAGACCAGCGCGCTCACGTTGGAGAGCCCGGCGCCCTTGAGCCCGTAGTAAGCGACGAGGGGCCCGACGATGTCGAACACCAACGTTGGCAGGAGCGACCGCACCCTCAGCTGTCGGTCGTCGCCGGATGCTGGCGTGGGTTCCGCTTCCGCCGGACCAGTCGCGCTCATAGGCTCGTTGCGCAGACTACTGACCGGCACCCGGCCGACCACCAACGACGATCATCCGTCGCTACGTCGTGCCGACCGAGTCACCTGTATCGTCGCCTCTCGGCGCCGGGTTCCAGATCGAAGCGACTTCGGCTTCGAAGATCGACATCTCAGGCGGTCTGACGGCCAGGGCCGTTGCCTCCCGTACGAACTCCCCCGACGCCGGTAGGCGGAAGTGGGCTTCAAGCGCCCCGGCATCTTCCCACCGCTCGATGAACACCACCCGGAGCTCGTTCTCGACGTCACGGTGAATGCTGTGCAACAGGCATCCCGGCTCCTGGCGGGAACGTTGGACGTGCGCCAGGCCCAGCTGCAGGATGCGATCGATCGTGTCCGGTCGGGCTTCGACGCTGCCGGTAACGATCAACATGGCACGAGGGTACCGAAAGGCGCGATCCTCAATTGTCTGCTCGTGACCGGGCGGCTGGCCGCTGAATCGAGGCTCAGCCGGCGCGCCGGGTCTGGAACGTGCGGCGGTACGATTGCGGGCTGGTGTGCACGGTCCGGTGAAAGTGTTTCCGGAGGTTGGCCGCGGTGGAGAACCCACTGTGTTCTGCAACCGAATCTATCGATAGGTCGGTGGTCTCGAGCAGCCGTTGGGCCAGGCGTACGCGTTGACGCAGCAGCCACTGATACGGGGTGGTCCCGGTTGCCGCTTGGAATCGTCGAGCGAAGCTGCGCGGGCTCATGGCGGCGCGTGCTGCGAGATCTTCGATAGTGATGGGCTGGTCGAGGTTCTCGTCCATCCAGGTAACGGTGTCGGCGAACAGGTTCGAGTCGTCGAGCGCGGGCAGCGGGGACGTGATGTATTGGGCTTGTCCACCGTCGCGCTGCGGGGGCACGACGAGCTGACGGGCCAACTGGGTGGCGATCTCGCTGCCATGGTCGCGGCGGACCAGATGCAAGCAGAGATCCATGCTGGCGGCGCTGCCCGCGGAGGTCAGGATGTCGCCCTCGTCGACGAAGAGCACACCAGGTTCGACGGTCACGTCCGGATAATTAGCGGCCAGCTGACGGCACTCCGTCCAGTGGGTAGTGGCTCGCCGACCGTCGAGAAGGCCAGCCCGGGCCAGGACGAACGCGCCGGTGCAAAGCGAGACGATCCGGGCTCCGCGCCCGTGGGCGCGCCGCAACAGCGCAGACATCTCCGGCGGAGTTTGATCGACATTCATCGTCGGCAGCACGATCACCGTGTCCGCCGAGGCGATCTTGTCGGGGCCGTGCTCGGCGATTATCTGGAATCCCCCTTCTACCGCTAGCGGGCCCGGGGAGAGCGCGCACACGAACAGGCGATACCAGGGGGCGTCGAACATGTCTTCCCACTCGGCCCCGAACACATCGCAGGCCACACCCAGTTCGAACGGCGTGATCCCGTCGTGGACGACCACCGCAACCACATGCCGGCGACGCCTCCTGTGGGGCCTGGCAGGTGCGTTGCCGGCCCCGTGTTGGGGCGACGCCAGATTGGCGGGCGACCCGCCATTGGCAGGATAGTCGCGTAATACGTCATTCATGCCACTTACCCTAATCGGGTTCTTGGCTCAAAGTTGCAGCATGAACAAAGAACCGACAACCCAAACCAATAACCCCGCCGACCGCAGGTGGGACCGGACGCTCGCCCGTCTGCGCGCCACTTCCCTCGACCGCCAGCTGGCGTCGGGGACGCCGCCGGGATGGAACCGGCCTTTGGCGGCCCGAGCCCGCTACATCACCGGGACCGAACGCGGCCAGACCCTCGTTACGGACTGGAAGCACCTCCTGGACGCGTGCACGCAGCCAAGAGCGGCCCGCACCTTACGCACCCCTTTGTGTCGAGACCGGATCCTGGCCGCCGAAGCCGACATACACGACATGCTCGCCGCTATATCCGAGGCCCGACTGGAATCAGCAGCCGGTGTAGCCATGGCCTCACTGTTGCTTCGCGACGGAACGGGTCCCCTGTACAACCGTCACTGCCCGACCGACCTCACCGCCGCCATCCGGAATGCGACGACACACATCCGAAACCGGACGCCGGCACACCTGGCCACGACCTGAGAACTTGTCCGTTGCCATCACGTCCATGACCCGGGTCCTGGACGTGATCAGCGCGGCGTCAGCCGGAGAACCCGCCCGCCTGCGGCCCACGCCAAGTGAAGATCGGGACGACTCGGGACGCCCGCCTTATCAAGGCCGATCTGGTTGAACTTGGCGAAGTTGTGGTTGTCGCTCGCCATGACGGCGTATTGCTCTACGACGCCATCCTCGTCGACGAGGACCTCAACGTCCGCGGGGCGACGCTTGCCCCTCAACCGAATGTCCACCGGCTCGCCGGTGCGCAGGTTGCGCCCCCACGCGAACGACGTACCTACCAGCAGAGTCCCGTCCTGGCGGGTGTAAGCGACCGGGACGGCGTAGTGCCGGCCCGACTTGCGACCGACGACGTACACGGTAATCAGGCGGTTGCCCACGACCCGGCACAACAACGGCGTCCGCAGCAGCCCCCGGACGATCCGGTTCACCAGACCCTGCAAAGCCAAGGTCTGCGCCCTGGCCCCCGACGTCGGTGGCCCGTCTGGCGATGGATTGGAAGGCTCGGAACTCACCGGATGCATGCTACGCCCTCACCCAGGCCGCGCCACCTGACGCCCCGCCCTGCCCCCGCCTTCAGCGATGAATGCGTCGTGTCGATGAGAACATGGTGGCGAAGGCTCAACCGCGACCGCCCAGGCACCGCCCGTTGTCTAGCCACCATGGGCGTCTCGTTTTCCTCGTTGGTGCCCTCGTCGTCGCGTCGATTGGGGTGTTCGGACTGCAGGGGTCCAGGGCGTCTGGGGGTCCTGGCTCTTGCTCGACCAACGCCACGTGCACTCGCGTTCTCTTCATAGTAGACAGCCTCACCTACGTCAACGATCTGCCTGTGACGTTCGCCGAGCTGGCCTGGGCCGGAGGACACCGCGTCTACACCCGAGCACTGGCATCCAGCGGCGAGACGCTCGCCGGACATGTGGCGGATCCGTCGACGGCGCCCACGATCATGTCGGAACATTGGAACGCGGTCGTCCTCCAAGACCAGAGCGAGAACCCCGCCCTTGCCTACTATCTCCGGAGCGAGACGACCCGGCGGCCACTCAGCTGGTTGCCACGATTCGCAAGGACGGTGCCGAGCCGCTTCTATTCGTCACCTGGGCGCACCAGGCGGGATGGCCACAGGCCGACCTTCCCGACTACGCGACCATGCAGGCCGCGATCGACCAGGGCTATCTCGGTCTGGCGGGCAACCTTGGCGTTCCCATCGCGCCCGTTGGCGAGACGTGGCAGACGGTGGTCTCCAGTCAGACGAACGCCGACCTCTGGCAGAGTGATGGCGTTCACCCGACCCTGGCCGGCACGTACCTCGCCGCCTGTGTCTTCTACGCCACCATCTTTCACCAGAGCCCGGTGGGCCTCTCATATCGCGACAACTTGTCGCACTCCGAGGCAACAGGTCTGCAACAGGCAGCCGCGTCAACCGTCCTCAGCGACCCCGCCACCCGGGGCTTGTCCTGACCACGTAGCGCATGGTTGCTCTGGTGTCGGGCGCGCCGAACCTAGGCGTAAATGTTGGGAGGCGAACCGGGACCGCCAGCTCTGCGACCGGTGGCCACGAGGATCCACTCCATGGCTGCGTCCGTCGGGGCGGGTGCTTCGCCGTGCCAGCCCTGCCGGCCCAGAACGAAGTTGACGTGGGATACCGCGCCGTTTAGTCCCGGGTCGGTCTGGCACGGGCGGACGAGAGCGGCCCGGATGTCGTCGGCATGCACGAAGGCGTCGAACCACAGGGCTTCGACCCCGTCCCCGAGGGTGCCGTCGAAACCGCCGGGCGCCGGGCCCTGCCAGGCGGTGTCGTCGAATACGGCGAGCAGTCCGACCGCGGCTTTGCGGACCTCGGCACATTCGTCCGCCACCTCGATCGCGCTGCGACCCCGGCGCTCGGCTACCTCCCGAGCGGTTACCTCGGGGCTTCCGAGACCGTCGAAACGTCCGGCAACCACGTCGGCCATGCTGCCGACGGTATGGGCCGCTACATCGGCGACGGTCCAGCCGTCGCATCGGCTCGGGGTCGACCATTCGGCTGGGGTGAGGCTTCGCAACAGGGTCTCGAAGTCCTCGAGCTGGTCAAGGAGCCCGTCCGACACGACATCTCTTGGCAGCGCCACAATCCCTCCCTGGTTGACCGTCGCAACTAACATGCAGCCTGCCCGCATTTATCTCACACGGAGGCCCGACGGTCAAGGAGACAGAGGTCACAGCGCGCCGCACCCAGGCCCAGCGTCGGGCCGCCACCCGACAGGCCCTGATCGATTCGGGCCGGGCCCTGTTCGCCGAGCGCGGCTTCGCCGGAGTTGGGCGGGAGGAGATCGTCGCTCGCGCCGGGGTCACCCGAGGCGCGATGTACCACTACTTCCCGTCGAAGGAAGACCTGTTCCGGGCGGTCTACGAACAAGTCGAACAGGGCCTGCTCCAAGCCGTAGCCGAAGCGGCATCGGCCGACACCGACCCCGTCAACCAACTGCGGCTCGGGACAGAAGCGTTCCTGCGCGCCGCGGCCACCGGCGAAATTAGGCGCATATCGCTGATCGACGCGCCCGCTGTGCTCTCCACCGAGACCCGGCGCCAGCTCAACGAGGACTACGGGCTCGGGCTCGTCCGCGAAGCCCTGACAGGCGTGCACGCCGCTGGCCGCCTCAGGGTGGGACCGCCCGCCATCCTGGCCCCGCTCCTGCTCGCGGCCATGCACGAAGCAGCCACCCAGATCGCCGAGGGCGCTCCCGCGGCTGAGGTCATCACCACGGTCAACGACCTGATCAGCCACATCACCGCGCCGCCCTGACCCCGCCGCCCCTGCCACCCCGGCCGCGCCGGACGCGCCGGCCGCGCCCGGGTGGAGACGTCCACCCCGAATCCACCCAAGGACCCACCTGGGAGTGGACGACATCGAGGCCGCGAAAGCTGACAATCGATCCATGAACCTCACCGACTACGTCCTCGACATCTCGCTGATCTCCCTGGTACTGCTCCAGATCCGGGGCCGGCGCCTGACCCGACGCAACCTGATCCTGCCGGTGGCCATCTCCGGCTGGGCCGCCGCCAACTACCTGCACGGCATCCCCACCGCCGGCAACGACCTGGTCCTGGTCGGACTGGCCGCCGGCCTCGGCATCACCTTGGGCGCCCTGTGCGGACTCTTCACCCGGGTGAGCACCGATCCCGACGGACATCCGGTGGCCAAGGCCGGTGCCATAGCCGCCATCCTGTGGGTGGCCGGGGTCGGCACCCGTTTCGCCTTCCAGCTCTACGCCTCCCATGGCGGCGGCGCATCCGTGGGCCGCTTCTCCGCCGCCCACTCCATCACGTCGGGCGAGGCCTGGGTCGCCGCTCTTATCCTGATGGCCGTGGGCGAGGCGCTAACCAGGACAGCCGTGGTCGCCTACCGCGGTTACCAGCTCGCCCCGTCGCACTTCATCGGCCGACCGAACATGATGGCCGCCGGTGATCGCGCTTACTGATCCCGCCGGGAACAGGCCGCCGCTCGCGGCGGTAATCAACCTGGCTTCCCTCTCCCTGCTCGTATGGGGTGTCACCACCGAGGCCCACCTGGGCTTCGGTGGTCGGCATTTGGTGGCCCTGGTCGCTCTCGTCCTCGCCACCTCGGCGTGGGTCGGATGGTTGCTGGCCCGCCAGTACTGCTGGCCCGGTTACGCAGCGGCCTCGTTGTTGGTGACGGGCGTGGCCGGCGGGGTGCTGACGCCGTTCGCCTCGCTGGGTCTGGTCTTCGCCGGCGTGGCGGCGCTCGGTGCGACCATCGCGTGGGACTTCGACAAGGCGGTGTGGATCGTGCTGTGCGGCCCGGCTGCCATGGCGATCGCCCTCCCGGCAGCCGGGCACAGCCTGGCCCCCTTGGGCGCCGGGGCGGCGGCGGTGGTGGCGGGCGCGGCCATGGGCATCAGCCGGCGCCAGGCCATGCAGGAAACGGCCCGGGCGGCCGAGATCCGGGTGAGCGAGGCCAGGGCGGACGCCGAGCAGGCCCGGGCCGAATTGCTGGCCGGGCGCAACCACCTGGCCCGGGAACTGCACGACATCCTGGCCCACACCCTGTCTGCTTCATCCCTGCAGTTGGAAGCCCTAGACGCCGTCGTCAGCGCCGGTGAGGTCAGCCCCGAAGTCCGCGAGCAGCTCGACGTGGTCAAGCGGCTGGTGCGAAGCGGGCTGGACGAGGCCAAAGGAGCGGTCCGGGCTCTGCGGGAGGACCTTCCTCCCCTCGTGGAGCTGCTGGCCCAGCTGGCCGATGACCGCGGCGCCGCCTTGACCGTGACCGGGACTCCCCGCCGGCTGGGACCGGAGGTTTCGCTGGCCCTGTACCGGGTGGCCCAGGAGGCCCTCACCAACGTGGTCAAGCACGCCGCGGGCGCCACCGCCGACATGGGCCTGGCCTTCGACGACGGCCAGGTGTCGCTCTCGGTCACCAACGACGTCCCCCCCACCAACGGGTCTCCTCTTTCCACATCGGGGGGCGGCTACGGAATCCAGGGGATAAAAGAACGGGTCCTCTTGCTGGGCGGCCAAGTCGAGACCGGTCCCACCGGTGACGGCTGGAAGGTGCTCGTGGAGGTACCGGCTTGAGGATCGTCATCGCCGACGACCAGCGGGTGGTCCGCGAAGGTCTGGCCACCATCGTCGGCACCCTCGCCGACGTCGAAGTGGTGGGCCTGGCCGCCAACGGGCAAGAGGCGGTGACCCTCACGGCCGAGCACGCACCGGACGTGGTCTTGATGGACCTGCGCATGCCGGTGATGGACGGGGCCGAAGCCACCGCCGCCATCCGGTCCCGACACCCGGCCACCCAGGTGGTGGTCCTCACCACTTACGCCGACGACGAGTCCATCCTGTCCGCCCTGTCGGCCGGCGCGGCCGGGTACCTGACCAAGGACGCCACCCGCGACGACATCCGCCGTTCACTCGAAGCGGCCGCGGCGGGACAGGCCGTGCTCGACCCGGCCGTCCAAGCCGCCCTCGTCCGCGCCGCCCAGGTAGGAGCGCGTTCGCAGGCCGGGCCGCCACCGGCGAAGGACCTGCCGGACGGCCTGACCGAGCGGGAGGCCGAAGTGCTGGCCCTGATCGCTCAGGGCCGGTCCAACGGCGAGATCGCCGCCGACCTGTACGTCGCCGAAACCACGGTGAAGACCCACGTCAATCGCATCTTCGCCAAAACCGGCAGCCGCGACCGGACCCAGGCCGCCGCCTACGCCCACCGCCACGGGATGGCCTGATGGTAGGAATGAAAACGGCATGAGTGAAGTCGCCAACAAGGCCCGCAGACGCGACCACGCCAGACCGTCTCCACTGAGAACCGTCACGATCCTTCTGGGCGCGGTGGCCGTACTGGCCGCCGGCTGCGGTGGAGGCTCCAGCCACACCGCCTCGACGACCACGCCCTCGACGTCCACCACCTCCGACAGCACCGCCGCCACGGGCGACGGACCGGTCGTGCGGCCGCTCGACGTCACCGGCGCGCCGACCGAGATCGCCGATACCGCGGCGGGACGGGTCGGCTACCGGACGGTCGGCGCCGGCAGCCCACTCCTGCTCGTCATGGGGCTGAGCGGGTCCATGGACGATTGGGCGCCCGCCTTCGTCGCCACCCTGGCCGCCGACCACAAAGTCGTGATGATGGACAACGCCGGAGTCGGCGACACCGCTCCTCTGGCCTCCCCTCTCAGCATCACCGAAATGGCGAACCAGACCAGCGCCTTGATATCGACCCTCCGACTGGGCTCCGTCGCCGTGCTCGGCTGGTCCATGGGCGGCATGATCGCCCAGGCCCTGGCGGTGCTCCATCCGGCCCAAGTGTCGAAGCTGGTGCTGGCCGCCACCCAGCCCGGGACCGGGCATGTGGTGCCGATTCCGCCGGCGGCGGCCGCGGCCGTGCTCAGCGCGAATCCGACCGAAGTCCTGTCCGTGCTGTTCCCGCCCAGCGCCAGCGCGGCGGAGGCGAACTACGTGGCCGGCATCATCAGCTATCCGAGCTTTTATCAAGCGTCGGCGGCCACCGTCGGTTCGCAAGCTCTGGCCATCGCGAACTGGCTGGAGGGCAAGGATCCGACGGGACTGCAGTTCGGACGGGTCCGGATCCCCACCCTGGTGGCCGACGGCACGTTGGATCAGCTGGATCCCAGCGCCAACGACCGGACGCTCGCCGCGATCGTGCCGGGCGCGAGCCTGCTCCTTTTCCCCGGCGCCGGCCACGCCTTCTTGTTCCAGGACTCGGCGAGCTTCCTTCCCGACGTGGAGCAGTTCCTGCGCTGAACCCGAGCCCAGCGAGGCCCCGAGGTCGATAACCGGACCTGACTAGCCTGGCGACGTGTCTGGGCTCGATCCAACGGCCGCCGGCTACGACCCCGAGGCCGTCCGTTCCAAGTACATCGCGGAGCGCGACAAGCGACTGGTCCCCGGACGCGCCGACATCCGCGACCTGCGAACCGACGAGCACTTCGCCCGCTACCGTGACGACCCGTTCACGCCCGTCATCGAGCGCCACCCGGTAGCCGACGAGGTCGACGTCGTGATCGTGGGAGGGGGGATCGCCGGCATCCTCGCCGGCGCCCACCTGCGCAAAGCGGGTATCGAGCGGATCCGCATCGTCGACCAGGCGGGTGGCATCGGGGGCACCTGGTATTGGAATCGCTACCCGGGCGTGATGTGTGACATCGAGTCGTACAGCTATCTGCCGATGCTCGAAGAGCTCGACTACGTCCCCACCCGGCGCTACGCGTTCGGCGAGGAGATCCGATGCCACCTCGAGGCCATCGCCGAACGGTTCGACCTCGTAGCCGATGCCCTGTTTCACACTGGGGTTACCCGGGCCGACTGGCACGAGGAAACGGCCCGGTGGCAGATCAGCACCGACCGCGGCGACCAGGTCAGCTGCCGGTGGTACGTGCTGGCCGTGGGTATCCTCAACCTTCTCAAGCTGCCCGCCATCGCGGGCATGGAGGACTTCGCCGGGCGTTCGTTCCACACGGCGCGGTGGGACTACGGCTACACCGGCGGCGGGCCGGACGAGCCGCTCACGTCCCTGGCGGACAAGATCGTCGCCCTGGTCGGAACCGGGGCGAGCGGCATCCAATGCGTGCCGCCGCTGGCCGAGTCGGCCAAGCACCTCTACGTGTTCCAGCGCACCCCTTCGGCCATCGGCGAGCGGGGCAACCGGCCGACCGATCCCGACTTCGCCGACGGGCTCGAGCCCGGCTGGCAGCGCGACCGAATGGACAACCTCCAGTCGATCATCCTGGGCCGTCCTGTCGAGGTCGACCAGGTGGACGACGGGTGGACGCACCACTGGGCCGCCGTCCACAACCCCCCACGCCATAAAGGCATGACGACGGCCGAGTACGTGCGCGGCGCCGAGGCGCTCGACTACTCGGTCATGGAAGTCCACCGGGGCCGGGTGGCGGAGCTGGTGGCCGACCCGGCGACGGCCGAGATCCTCAAGCCTTACTACCGGTACCTCTGCAAGCGGCCGTGCTTCCACGACGAGTACCTGCCTGCGTTCAACAACCCCAAGGTCACGTTGATCGACTGCCCGGCCGGCATCGAGCGGATCACCCCTCGTGGCCCGGTCGTCAACGGGCAGCAGTACGAGGTCGACTGCATCATCTACGGCACGGGCTTCGAGGCCGAGCTCACCCCGCTTTACCGTCGCGCCGGCCACGACATCGTCGGACGCGGCGGCGTCACCCTGGCCGACAAGTGGGCCGGCGGCAGCGCCAGCCTGTTCGGGATGATGAGCCGCGGCTTCCCGAACCTGTTCGTCATGCCGGCTCCCGGACAGCAGGCGGTGGTGACCGTCAACTACACGCAGCTGGCCGTCCTCGGAGCCGAGTTCGTCGGTGGCGCCGTCGGCCTTCTGGAGAAGGAGGGCGTCGACGTGTTCGACGTGAGCGCCGAAGCCGAGGAGGCGTGGACGCAGAAAATCGTCGACTCTTTCATCGACGGCAGCGCCGTCATGTCCGCCTGCACGCCGTCTCGCATCAACAACGAGGGCCACCCCGAAGCGATGAACCCCCGCAACGGTAACTACGGCCGCGGCATGGGCGACTGGTTCGCCTACCGCGACCTGCTGGAGCACTGGCTCGAGGCCGGCGACTTCGAAGGCCTCGAGATCGAGGAGCGGTCGACGGCGTCGTGAGCACTCGTCAACAGGTCGCCGTCGTGACCGGCGGCGGGGGCGGGATCGGAGCAGCCATCGCCGAGGAGCTCGGGCGAGGCGGGTGGTTCGTCGTCACCGTCGACCCTCTCGTGACCGTCGACGGCGCCGAGCAACTCCCGGACGCGGAGGAGACCACCGCCGGACGCATCGTGGCCGCGGGTGGCTCCGCCCAGGCCTCGCCGGTGTCGGTCACCGACGGAGAGGCGGTCGGCGGCCTGTTCCGGGAGATCGTCGAGGAGCGCGGCGGACTCGACGCCGTAATCAACGTCGCCGGCATCACCCGGCCGACCCACTTCGCCAAGGGCACCGAGGAGGACTGGCTGGCGGTGCTCGCTGTCCATCTAGAGGGATACCTCAACGTGCTCGGCGCCGCCCTGCCGATCATGGCCGCCGCCGGGCACGGCCGCATCCTCGGCGTCACCTCCGGTTCGGGGTGGCGGGCTGCCGATGCTGGCGCCTACAGCTGCGCCAAGCGGGCCGTGGCCGCCCTGACCTGGCAACTGGGCCGGCAGGCGCCGGCGGGCGTGACCATCAACGCCATGTCGCCCATCGCGGCCACGCGGATGGTCGCCGCCGCCCTCGAGCGCGCTCGTCAGGCGGGTCTGTCGGGTGGCGGCGGAATCTCGTTCACTTCGATGCCCGACCCCGAGGACCTCGGGCCGCTCGGGGCCTACCTCGTCAGCGACCGATTCGCGTGGTGCACCGGCCGGGTCATCTTCGCCGGCGGCTCGGAGACGGCCGTGGTCGACGAGCCCCGCCTCCTCGAGGTGGTGCGCACCGACGAGGTGGTCTCCCTCCCCCGGGTTCTCGAAGCCGTCATCCCCGGAGTGTTCGCCACGGCCGAGACCTACCAAGCGAGCCAAGGCGGCAGCAATCCCCGGTTCGGGCCGATCTTCGCCGAATCCGCTCCCGACGACCTCACATCGGCGCACGTGCGATCTTGTGCTCTAGTCACCGACCGCCCAGGATTGGCCGCGTCACTCGAGGCCGCCCTCCGCACGCGGTCCATCGCCTCCCACCGCGTCGAGGTCGCTCACGGGTTCGGCGACGCCGCCAACGCGTTGAGCTCCGTCGTCTCAGCCGCGGGCCCGATAGACGCCATCGTCGTGGCGCTCGCCGGTGGCCGCCCGACGACCATTGGGACAAACGGTTGGGAGCGGGTGCTCGCCGAGCACCACATGATCGCCGAACACATCCACACCGACGCCGCCTGGGTCAGAGTGGCCGCCGACCACGCGGCCAGCGGCGGGCGCCCAATCCAGCTGGTTACCCTGACCGACGCCACCACCACTGAAGGTCGCAGTCGAGCCCAGGCCGCCGCTCAGCTGGCGCGCGTTGCCGTCGGCTCCACCAAAGGGCGCGTCACCGCTTTCGCGGTGAGCATCGAGGTCTCAGAGGAGGCGGCGGGCCAACCGGTCGGTGAGCTCGTCGCCCACCTGCTCTCCCACACCGAAGCGACGGCTCTCGCCGGCGCCGAGCTGGTGGCGGGCGCGGGCTGGCTCGGCATTCGCAGTCACCCCCGACCGATCGGCAGCGTCACCTACGGCGGTCCGAGCGTCCCCGACTGGCTCGACGCCACACTCCGGGAGATCGTCGGCGCCACCGACTTGCCCCCGCACGTGGAGCCGAACGTGGAGCCCCGATGACCTCCCAGCCCACACAGCCCACTCAGCCCACCCGCGTCGTCGACGCCCACGTGCACATCTGGGACCCGGCTCGCACCGACTGGTACCCGTACCTGGCGTGGCCTCCCGAAGGCGGCGTCGGTGACGAGTCGAGAATGTTCCGACGATTCGATGTCGACACCTACAAGACCGAGTCAGCGAAGTGGAACGTCGAGAAGTTCGTCAACGTCGCCGCCGCGACCGGTCCTCACTCGGTCGACGAGACCATCGAGCTCGATAACAACGCGGAGGCCAGCGGTGGCCCGGACGCCATCATCGGCGGTCTGCCGCCAACCGAGACGGTGGCTGAGGCCATCGGGCTACTCGACCGGCAGATGGCCGCTTCGCGCTTCCGTGGGGTCCGTCCGATGGGCGGCATGAAGGCTCCGCTCCCGGACCGCGAAGTGCTCGAAGCGCTAAGGGACCGGAACCTGCTGTTCGAAGTGATGACTCATGCCGACCAGCTTCGAGAGGCAGCCACGCAGCTCGCCGGCTTCGACGACCTGATCGTCGTCATCGAGCACACCGGATGGCCCCGTTCGAATTCCGACGACGAGCGCACCCTATGGCGACACGGCATCGACGCCCTCGCCGACCTAGGCGACAACGTCTTGTGCAAGCTGTCGGGCCTCGCCATGCCATTGCAGTCCGTAGGCGTCGACGCATTGGCTCCGTGGCTCGAGTACGCCATCGAGGCGTTCGGCGTGGACCGGTGCATGTTCGCCAGCAACTTCCCCGTCGACGCCCAGTTCGGCACCTTCGACGAGCTGTACACCACGTTCAGCGACGTGACAGCCGTCCTAGACAGCGAAGCCCGCGACAAGCTCTTCGCCGGCAACGCGGAGCGCGTCTACCGCTGCTAGCTGGGCTGTTCACCCGATGGGATGGAGCCCCAGAAGGACGGCTCACGTTCGAAACGTCAGGGGGCCCGGAGCCTGCTCGCCCCCCTGTGTCGGTCTGGGCGGTACCACGGCGACGGTGCCTTGGGCCGCGCAGACCAACCGACCGTTGTTGCTCACATCGACCCGGACGACAACGGTTCGCTTCGACATGGAGACGATGTTCGCTTCCGCGATCATCGGTCCCGGGCGAGCCGGCGCAAGGAAGTTCAGCTTGAAGTCCAGCGTGGCCGGCCACGAACCTCGCGCGATAACCGGGAAGCACACCGCGCCCAAAGCGTGGTCGATCAGCGCCGACACCACACCACCGTGGGCGGCACCGAAAGGGTTGAGGAGCTCGTCGGTAATCGGCAACTCGCACGTCAGCCGGCCCGGTTCCACCGAGGTCGTCTGGATCTTGAGATACCGAGGCAGCCCACCCCCGACCGTCGAGTCGGAGTAACGGCCGCTGCGCACCATGGCTTCGGCGATCTCACGGTCAAAGTGTTCGAACATTCGTGTCTCAGCGATGGGCGAAGGCTAGTTGGCATCGCCGACCGCGGCCCGACTCGCGGCGCGAGAACGCCGCCGAGGTGTCAGTGACCAACGACGGCGAGGCCCGCCTCGGCGACCTCCTGGTCCTGGGAGTAGTGGCCGCCACTCACGCCGATGGCGCCGACTATGGCTCCGTCGATGATGATGGGATACCCGCCTCCGAAAATCACGAGACGGTCTATGCCCGACGGCGCCCCCGCGGCGAGAGGAGCATCGTCCTTGATGAAGTCGAACCATCCGTGGGTCGGCATGCCGAAGCCGACCGCGGTGTAGGCCTTGTCCTGTGCGATCTGTACCCCCAGCAGGGCGGCGCCGTCCATCCGGCTGAACGCCTTGAGGACGCCGCTTTCGTCGAGAACCGCGATGTTCATCGGTACTCCTAGCTCGTGGGCCTTCTTGTCGGCGGCAATGATCATGCGCCTGGCCAGGTCTGCGCTGACGCTGTGCTTCTGGAACGTCTCAGCCATTGGGGATCCTCCTGTCTATTTCGGGTCGCGGCCGAATCGGGCCTCGAGGTCGCGCACTTCAGCCATGCCCAGGGTGTCGACGAACTCGGCGATGGTCGGAAGGTCGGCCAGCATGGCGCCGGGGGTGCCGTCGCGCCGTAGCGCGGCCAAATACGAGCGCACAGCCGTGGCGGCCGAAAGCAGCGCCCCGATCGGGAAGATGACGATCCGGTATCCGAGTTCGTTGAGCCTGGCCAGGCTCACCGGGGGCGTACGACCGCCCTCCGCCCAGTTGAACAGCAGTGGAACACCCGCGAATTCGCGGGCGATCACCGCGACTTCCTCTTCGCTCTCTGGAGCTTCGACGAACAGCACGTCTGCTCCGGCTTCGAGATAGCCGGCCGCCCGGCGCAGGGCCCCGTCCAGTCCCTCGACGGCGCGGGCGTCGGTGCGGGCGATGACCACGAAGTCGGGGTCGGTGCGGGCGGCGACCGCGGCGCCAATCTTGGCCGCCATGTCGGATGCCGGTACCAACACCTTGCCGCTCAGATGGCCGCAGCGCTTGGGCATCACCTGATCCTCCAGGTGAACACCCGCCACTCCGGCCCTTTCGTAGTCGCGCACCGTGCGGATCACGTTGATGGGGTTCCCGTAACCGGTGTCGGCGTCGGCAATCACCGGGACGGCCACGCACCCAGCGATCCGACGGGCATTATCGATCATCTCGCTGCCAGACAGAAGGCCGATGTCGGGACGGCCGAGCAGGCTGGCACTAGTACCGAATCCCGTCATGTAGACAGCCAGGAAACCGGCCTCCTCGATCAGCCGGGCCGACAGCGCGTCATAGGCACCCGGTGCGACCACTGTCTCGCGACTAGCGAGCAACTCCCGCAGCTGGCGGGGTCCCGATGGTGCCTCTAGCAGCCCGGCCACGACGGCACCCTAGCGTCGCTAGGCGCCGGCCTCGGCTTGAGTGTTGTCAGCGCGGCACTCGGTGCTGCTAGTCGGATTTAGGTCACTCTCCGGTCGACCGACGGAAAGCGGATTCGCTGATCATGGTTTACCTTCTGAGTCAGTGTCCTACGGTGCAAACCCTGCCGGGCCGGCTTTCGCCGAGCGTCTGCTCCAAGTGATCGAGGGCGGGCGCCGGACGGCTACTTACAAGCTGGCGGTCCTGTTGGCCATTCTGGAGCTATGCGCCAAGAAAAGTGATCCGAACGGCTGTCCGCCGCCCGTTCTCTACAAGAGACATCGCAGAGGAAGTCGCAGCCCTGTACTGGCCACAGGTAATCCCTTTCGCCGATGTGAGTTTGGGTGCGATCGATCTCCGTCAGATCTCGAACAAGCGGGCCACAATCGTTGACGCCATTCGGAGTCTTCGAGGTCGGGCCGCGGCCGTCGGGGCCACCTCCCTTCACCTGGCCCGAAGCTCGTTGCGCCAAGACTACGAACGAACGATTGACCGGATCGAGAAGGTTGTAGCCGAACAACCTCTTCCGCGCCTCCAGTCGGTTGGAAGCAGCCAGGAGCAGTTCCCCTTCATCTACGAGATCGACTGGGTGGCGGAAGAGACGTTCATCCGCAAGGGACCTAGGGGGCGCCCCATTTGGATGCTTCCCGGTGCCGGCGACGAGTTGATCCGCCTCGCCCCACTGATTAGGCCCTTCGCTCAAATGCAGTGGACCCGGATGGTGGCGAACTTTAACGGCGTCGCCAAATCCGAACAGGATCTGCACGACCATCTCTTCGGCTCGGAACGGCTGGCTCCTCCCTCGGAACTTAGACAGGGTCTCGCGGCCCTTCAAATCGGCAGGTGCTTCTACTGTGGCGATCTCCTTCCGCCCAAATCCGAGGTCGACCATTTTCTTCCCCGAGTGCGGTCAAACCTGGATTCGATCGAGAACCTGGTCCTAGCCGACCGTCGTTGCAATAACGACAAGAGGGACGTGCTGCCCGGATTGGCCTTCGTCGAATCGTGGACCAAGCGGAATATGGACTTCGCACAGCCACTCGTCCAGATCGCCCACGATTCGAAATGGCTGTCCGACCCGAATTCTACCCGGGCTGTCGCGAGGTCCCTCTACGGACATCTCCCTCCTGATCTCACCCCGTTCTGGCTTGGGCTGAAGACCGTTGCGTCGGGCCAGCCGTCCGCAGTCATCGGAGCGCTGGAGATTTGGATCGACGGCGTCTGATCCAACTCGGATTGCCTAGCGTCAGCCGGCGAGCATCGAGGCGACCTCGAAGAACTCGGCCGGCATCGAATGGTCCAGCTTCCATGTCACGGCCATAGGACGGCTGCCGGTATGGGTGACATACCTAGCCGGGCCGAGGAAGAAGTAGGGCTGAGTACCGAACTCTCCATCATTGGTCTCCCGGCAGAAGAGCAGCACCCGGCTGCCTTGCGCGACGTGGTTGATATATCGCTGCCCAGTCGGGGACACGTCACTGGTCGTGCTCTGAGACTCCCAGTGGATCAGGTCAGGGCTAATGGCATAGTCGCGGTACATGGTCGTCGGCGAGTAATCCCGTTCACTCTTGGACAGCGTGAAGGTGAAGATGTCGGCCCGCTCCTCGACCGAGAAGCGCACTCCTTCCCGGTCGCTGTTCGGTGGCCGGTTGACGGTGGCCCGGCCCACGGCAGCTAGAAGCTCCTCCCTCGTATATCGGCAGTGCACCCACAGGGGAACCGAGTCCATCCCCGTGAGGCGCACCGGTACGTGTGCCACTAACTCACCTGCCACCTCCAGCACCTCGACGATCTCCCGGCGGGCAACGGGGTTTGCCCATAGTTGCTGCCACCCAGCCGCATTGTCGGAGAACCCGCCGGCGTCGGGCCAGAGGGTGAAATAGAGCATGAGCAGCAGACGGACCTCTCTTTCTCCTAGCTCCTGGAGATGCGGAGCGGGCGCGGCGAGCACCTCCTTCCACACCGACAACCGTTCGTGATCGTCCACGTGCAGGAAGCGAGAGGCCCGCTTTAGCAACCGGTCCTCGTCCGGGCCGGGCGGGGACGCTTCCAGTCCAGCCGCCCGGCGCAGCGCGGTCCACGAGTGGCGGGGGTAAACCGCCGCCGGCTCCCGACCTGAGGCCCGCAGATACTCGGCCAGGGAAAGGTCCCCGTAACTACGCACATCCTCGACCAGCTGAGGCCGGCGCATGGTCACCTGGGCCTTTACATTGTCGAGCACCAACTCCCGGGCCACTCGGTCCAGCCGGATGGAGCTACCTGCGGGTAGGAAGGGAAAGCCATGCTCGATCTGGCGGACCAGCTCCGAGCGGGACGCCCCCGTGAGGGCGCGGTAGCGGACGTCCCAGCGGAAGCGCCGGTCGTGCTGACCTACGAAATCCAGCACGGTAAGGCAGGCCTTTCCGGCAGTGCGGCGCAACCCCCGGCCCAGCTGCTGGAGGAAAACGGTGGCGCTCTCGGTGGGACGGAGGAAGAGGACGGTGTCGATCTGGGGTACGTCGAGGCCTTCGTTGAAGAGGTCGACGGCGAACACGGCTTTCACCTGGCGATCCCTCAGTTGGCGCAGAGCTGCAGCCCGGGTCTCAGCATCGGTGCTGGCGTCGACCGCGACGGCTGCGATGCCGGCTTCGTTGAAGACCCGGGCCATGTAGTGGGCATGGTCGACTGAGACACAGAAGCCGAGGGCTCGCATGGCGCCAACGTCGGTGACGATTTCCCGAAGGTTGCGGATTATGATCGCGGCGCGCCCGTCGTTGCCTGTGTACAGGTTCGATAGGCCGGCCACGTCGTAGGCCCCCGAGCGCCAACCGACGCCGCGCAGGTCAGTGGCATCGGCGATGCCGAAGTAATGGAACGGGCAGAGCAGGTCCTGCTCCAATGCGTGCCACAAGCGCAGTTCGGTGGCCACCTGACCGTCGAACCACTGAGTTACATCTCCCCCGTCGGCTCGCTCTGGCGTGGCCGTGAGACCGAGTAGGACTCGGGGTTGCACGTACTCGAGCAGGCGCCTGTAGGTCGCACCCTCGGCGTGATGGAACTCGTCCACTATGACCACGTCGAACTGTTCCGGCTGGACGGACACCAGCGCGTCGGCATGCAGGCTCTGGATCGATGCAAACACGTGGCGCCACTCGCTCGGCCTCCTCCCGCCTACCCACACTTCGCCGAAGCTGCCGTCGGTCATCACCGCGGCGAAGGTGAGCCGGCTCTGTTCGAGGATCTCTCGCCGGTGAGCCACGAACAGCAGCGACAGACCACCCAACTCTGCGACCAGCCGGCGGTAGTCGAGGGCGGCGACCACTGTTTTGCCGGTACCGGTGGCAGCGACGACCAGGTTGCGCCAACGTTCGTGGACCTTGCGTTCCACCTCGAGCTGATCGAGCATGACCTGCTGATAGGGATAAGGAGTGACCTCGAGTCCGGCGATCGATACCGGAGTCGGACCGCTTGCACTCTGCAGCGCCCGATCCAATCTTGGTCCGTCGCGATCGGGATCGTAGATCTCGAAGCGGGAATCAGCCCAGTAGGAGTCGAACGTTGCCGCGAACTTGTCCAGAAGAAGGGGCGTGTCGCCCTTGGACAGGCGCACGTTCCACTCCAGGCCATCGACCAGAGCCGAGCGGGACAGGTTGGACGAACCGACGTAGCCCGTATCCCAACCTGAGGCCCGGTGAAACAGCCACGCCTTAGCGTGCAGGCGGGTGGTCCGTGTCTCATAGCTGATCTTGACCTCGGCTCCCCGCTTGACCAGCTCATCCACCGCCCGGCGCTCGGTGGCACCGACATAAGTAGTAGTGATGACTCGGAACGGCCGGCCCCGTCTCTGGTGATCCTCGATGGCGTCAGTGAGGAGTCGAAGACCCTGCCACTTGATGAAGGCGCACAGCAGGTCGATCCGGTCAGCCGAAGCCATCTCAGTAGCCAGTTCCTCGTGCAGTGCCGGCTCGTTTCGCGCGTTGATTAGCAGGTCGGCGCGGCGCAATGGATTCTGCGGTCGGTTAGTCGGGGGCCCCACCGATTGGAGCATCCTCGGTCCGTCGGCGGCGAGGTCGTCTCTGTCGGCTCGACGCGTTTCGTCTATGAGTCGATTGAGGAGATCGTTGACGACAGCTAGGCGGCGATCGATGGGCAGCGAGTCGAGGACCCGAGCGGTCACTTTCTCGAGATGAGCGGCCAGGACCTCGGTCGTTTCGGCCGGATCGACCTGCGAGGTCTCAGTTTCAAGTCCGGACTTCAGGATGAGAGCATCGAGACCGGCCGTGATCAGCTCGTCGTACGCCCCGCCCTCCAACTGGCCATCCACGGCTGAGACCGTACTTCGGTGGAAAAAGGGGTTGACTTCGTGGTCGGCTGGTCTTATCGTATACGAACAGGTGTTCGATGTTCTCGGGTGTTTGGTCTGGGGTGTCGGGCGTATCGTCGGTGGCGAGCCGGC
>Ga0302325_10006367_pt1 | contig 26550 bp, 20 predicted proteins | sample Palsa_T0_2_FD_201948 | JGI IMG/M metagenome (GOLD analysis project Ga0302325, IMG submission 201948) | Peat permafrost microbial communities from Stordalen Mire near Abisko, Sweden - Palsa_T0_2 | ecosystem: Environmental > Terrestrial > Soil > Palsa > Peat permafrost | place: Sweden: Abisko... | reverse complement strand
CTTGCGCGATCCATGCGGGAGCGCGGAACCTTCGCCCACGAACACGCTTGCGTAGCCTGGAAATCCCAGCTTCCCATATGCCGCCGTAATCAACGCTTCGAAATCCTGCTGGCTCATGCCGTCGTGCAACGATTTCCAAGCCGCTTCGTAGGCCTCGAGCGTCACGCTGTTGGCCAGCCGCATCAAGGCGATTTCATTGGCGCTCTTGATCATCCGGCAGCCGGCTGTGACGGCAGTCGCGCTAAGAATCGTAGCTCCGGGAAGCGCTTGTCCAATTCCGCTGGCGAAGACGAATGGATTGCGTTCCTCCATGCCGACGCGCGCCGTCGCGAGGCCTCGCTCCTTCATGGCCATTGCGACCACTGTATAAGGGCTCACGTCCTCTTCCCAGGTGAAGATGTGCGCCGATGGGCCGAACGGGCCGTCGGCAATCAGCTCCATTGCACGGTCCTTCTCAAACGCGGGCGTAACGAAAAACGGCTCCCCTTTCGCCGGCAGAACCATCACTAGCAATCGCTCGCTGACGCCCCATCGGACGCCACTGAAATAAAAGAGCGAGCTTCCCCCACCCAGCACGATCGCGCCCAGGTGATTCTCGCGCATCAGTTGTTGGGCCCGCTCCACGCGAGCCAGCCGTTCCTCGTTCGGGATCGGATGGGCTTCCGCGCGCCGGTTTTTCAGCCCCGCAATCGCGGGCGTTTCCGCAAAAGCCAAGGCAGTTCCACCAGCGGCCAAGACGGCCGACTGCATCAAACCACGCCGTGTCAAGATCATGCTGTCCTCGTTTTCCCCCAAAGTTTCGTGCTCGCAAGCGCGGCGCCCGCCGACAACGCGCGTAGCTTCGCCCAAGCCACTTGTGGATGGATGCGCCCGCCCATGCCACAATCCGTGCCCGCTAAGACGTTCTCCCGGCCCACCGCCTCGGCGTATTGCACGATCCGATCGGCCACCACTTCCGGATGCTCCAGCACATTCGTCTTGTGCGTCACAACTCCCGGAATCACCGCCTTGCCCGCGGGAAGCTTCACATCTTTCCAGACCTTCCACTCGTGCTCGTGCTGCGGGTTCGCCGCTTCCACCGAATACTGGCTGGCTTTCACCTTCAGCATGAGGTCTATCACATCGCGCAGCGGCAGATCGGTGCTGTGAGGACCTTTCCAGCTACCCCAACAGATGTGATAGCGGACCTTGTCCTCGGGGATGCCCTCCAAGGCGTGGTTGACCAATTCCACGTGCGCTTCCGCCCATTTTCGAAATGCGGCCATGTCTCCGCTCATCGAGAACTGCCATTCGTACACGTTGACAATAATGGGATCGTCCAGTTGCACGTTCAACCCGGCATCGGTGATAGCTTTGTACTCCTCCCGCATGGCTTGCGCCACGGCTGCAGCTTGCTCCCCCGGGTGCTTGTAATATTCGCTGGGCAGAACGGTCACGCCCGTCACGGCCGCCGTGATGAACGCATCCTCCACCGGCTTGCCCGCCAGAGCCGCCTTCAAGTTTCTAATGTCGCGCTGAATCAGCTGGTGTCCCGTGTATTGGATGGGCCCGACATTCATGGGGAACTTCGCCGGACGCCATCGAGCGCCAATTCCGGATTCTCCGCTTTGATAAAACTCCGCAAAATCCACCCGGTCTTTGCTACCTGCCATGATCGAGTTCGCGGCATTGAAATCCGGAGGCAAATCGCGCATTTCGTAGCCGCTCAGCCGCTGATAAATGTAGGTCGCCCAAGCACCGTAATCCACCTCGTCCGACACCGGCTTTCCAAATTCCCCGTCGTTGACTACGTCAATGCCGGCTTCAATCTGCTGGCGCACCACTTCGGCGACGGCGCCGGTCAGCCGCGCTTCCAGCTTCTCGGCCGGCGCCTGCTCGCGGTACATTTCGATGAGATCCGCGGGCCGTGACAGGCTGCCTACATGCGTTGTCAGTATGCGATTCGTGCTTTGCATCATATCCGTGCTTCTATCACGACATCTGGAACGCTCATTGATCCATTGTATTGGTAGAACGCTTCTCGTGGCGTACTGGCTTTCGATCGGATACCATCGAATATCGAACCTTCCATGACTAAGAGACGCGTTTTGCTTCTTCTTACCGCCCTGGCGCTCGCGGGCGGGGCAGTACTTACCGCCCAGGCGCCGCCCCCGGCCTACGATCCGTCCAAAACCTTTGCTCCGCTCACACTGCCGGAGCCTATCAATAGCTACCGGTCGAGCAACGGCGCTCCTGGACCCGGCTACTGGCAGAACAGCGCCGACTATGAGATCCACGCCAACCTCGACACCACTCGGAAGCAGCTCAGCGCCACCGAAGTTATTACCTATGTCAACAACAGTCCGGACATGTTGCCCAGCCTATGGGTGCAGCTCGATCAGAATATATATCGCAAGGATGCGCGCTCGAACAGTATATTCGGCCGGCCGCGGACGGATTTCTCCGACGGGATCGTTTTCGATTCCGTAGAGATCGAACCGGGCAGTCACGCCGCGAAGGCGAAGGCCGACTATATCGTTTCCGACACGCGCATGCAAATTCGCCTGGCAGAGCCTCTCAAGGGGCAAGGCGCTCTGCTGAAAATTCACATCCAATATCACTACCCGATTCCCGGCGTGTGGGGTGGCCGCACTTCTTGGGGAATGTCAAAAAAGGGCGAGATCTATGACATGGCGCAATGGTACCCGAGAATGGCGGTGTATGACGATCTGCATGGTTGGGATACGCTGCCATATATCGGATCGGAATTCTATCTGGAGTATGGACATTTCGACTATTATGTGACCGCGCCTTCGAATATGCTCATTGTAGGCTCCGGCGAGTTAAAGAACCCGCAGGAGGTGCTGACCAAAACGCAGATCGAACGGCTAACCCAGGCGCGCTCGAGCGACAAGACCGTCATGATTCGCACGCCGGAGGAGATCGATGACCCAGCCAGCAGGCCGCGCGGCTCCAGCACGCTGACGTGGCACTTTCACATGGACAACACGCGCGATGTCGCCTTCAGCGCTTCCAGCGTATTTGTGTGGGACGCGGCGCGTATTAATCTGCCGGATGGCGCGAAATCGCTTGCAATGTCGGTATATCCGGTGGAGAGCGTCGGCGACGAAGGCTGGGGACGTTCCACCGAGTATCTGAAGCACGCCGTGGAACAGTTCTCGCGGAAGTGGTTTCCTTATCCCTATCCGGCGGCCATCAATGTCGCTGGATTTTCCACCGGCATGGAGTACCCGGGAATTGTCTTTGATGGCATTCCAGACAAAGGAAAGCAGCTATTCTGGATCACCGCGCACGAGATCGGGCATAGCTGGTTTCCCATGATCGTCGGCTCTAACGAGCGCCGCAATGCGTGGATGGACGAAGGCTTCAATACCTTTATCGACATCTATGAATCGGATGAGTTTCAAGGCGGAGTGTACGGTCCCAAGCGCGATTCGGAATACTCGGCAGGCGGTGAACCGCCGGATACTATCCTGAAGGTATTGAACGACCCCGCGGCGCCCGTCATTTTGACTCGTGCCGATGGTTTTCCATTTAGGCTTGGTCACCCGGTGAGTTACTTCAAGGCGGCGTACGGGCTGAGGCTGCTGCGCGAGCAGATCCTGGGACCGGAACGCTTCGACTGGGCCTTCCGAAAATATATTCGCGATTGGGCGTACAAGCATCCGTCTCCGTCGGATTTCTTTCGTGCCATGGAGAGCGAAGGCGGCGAGGATCTTGCGTATTTCTGGCGTGGCTGGTTTATGAATAATTGGACGCTCGACATGGCGGTGAAGGACGCCCAATACGTGAAGGGCGACTATCGGCAGGGTGTGAGCGTTACCATCGCGAACCTCGGACAACTGGTTCTGCCCAATACCGTGCAGGTGAATTTCGAGGATGGCAGCAACGCACGAGTGCCGCTGCCAGTGGAAACCTGGATCTCGAAGGGGGAATACACGTTCACGCTCGACAGCAAACAGCCCATCCTCTCGGTTGTGCTCGACCCCGATCACGTAATTCCCGATAACGATCGCACTAACGATGTCTTGAAAAAGTAAGTCCGCCGTGCCGCGCACCGTCACGACGCTTTCGAACAAGGTAAAATGAAGAGCCGGTGAGGTGCGAGAGTGGTTGAATCGGGCGGTCTCGAAAACCGTTGAACCTTTACGGGTTCCGTGGGTTCGAATCCCACCCTCACCGCCATAGTCCTGCATAATCTCTCGACGGTCCGCGAGGTTCTCTTCATGACATCCAATAGTGAGACGCAATCGGGCGCTCCCAGTCCGGCATTGACCGCCGAGGAACTTCGGAAAATCGACGCCTACTGGCGCGCCTGCAACTATCTCTGCGCGGGAATGATCTACCTGCACGACAATCCTCTGCTCAAAGTCCCTCTGCGCCCCGAACATTTCAAGAATCGGCTGCTCGGACATTGGGGCTCCGATCCGGGCCAGACTTTTGTGTGGGTCCATCTGAATCGCGTCATCCGCAAATACGAGCTCGACATGATTTACATCTCCGGTCCGGGACACGGCGCGCCCGCGACGATCTCGAATTGCTATCTCGAAGGAACGTATTCCGAGATCTACCCGGAGAAAAGCCAGGACGAGGCGGGCCTGCTGAAACTCTTCCGCGCTTTTTCGTTTCCAGGCCAGTTGGGCAGCCATTGCACGCCCGAGGTTCCAGGTTCCATTCACGAAGGCGGCGAGCTGGGCTACAGCATCTCGCACGCTTTCGGCGCAGCTTTCGACAATCCCGATCTCATCGTCAGCGTCGTGGTTGGAGATGGTGAAGCCGAGACCGGACCGCTCGCGACCTCGTGGCACTCCAACAAGTTTCTGAATCCCATTCGCGACGGCGCTGTCTTGCCCATTCTGCATCTCAACGGCTACAAGATCGCCAACCCCACAGTGCTCGCGCGCATCACGCCCGAGGAGCTCGAAGATCTTTTCAAAGGCTATGGCTGGACGCCGTATGTAGTCGAGGGCGACGATCCAGAGCTGATGCATCCGAAGATGGCCGCCACGGTAGAGCAATGCATCCAGCGGATTCGCTCCATTCAACAGGAGGCCCGGCGGACCGGCCGTCCCGATCGCCCGCGCTGGCCGATGATCATCCTGCGCACCCTCAAGGGCTGGACTGGACCGAAGCTGGTCGACGGCCATCGCGTGGAGGGCTTTTGGCGCGCCCACCAAGTGCCGGTCTTGGATGTAAAATCCAATCCCGAGCATTTGAACATCGTCGAGCAGTGGATGCGCAGCTATCGGCCCGAAGAGCTATTCGATGAGCAGGGCGCGCTGATTCCCGAACTCAAGCAGCTTCCCCCTTCCGGAGAGCGGCGCATGAGCGCCAACCCGCATGCCAACGGCGGAAAGTTGCGGAAGCCGCTCATCCTGCCGGATTTTTGCGACTACGCCATCGCCATCGACAGCCCCGGAACGAAGGAGGTCTCGCCCACCGAAACGCTCGGCAAGTTTCTACGCGATGTCATGCGCCGCAACATGACCAGCTTTCGCGTCTTCAGCCCGGACGAAAATGCATCCAACCGTCTGCAGGATATCTATGAAGCGAGTTGGAAGACCTGGCTGGCTTCGATCAAACCCGAAGATGCCGATGGCACCGACATCGCTCCGGACGGCCGCGTGATGGAGATGCTCAGCGAACACACGCTCGAAGGTTGGCTGGAAGGCTACATCCTGACTGGCCGCCACGGACTCTTCAACACTTACGAGGCTTTTGTACACATTATCGATTCAATGTACAACCAGCATGCAAAATGGCTGGAAAAGTCCAAGCTCGAACTGGATTGGCGAGTTCCCATCGCATCGCTGAATCTGCTGATCTCTTCACTCGTGTGGCGGCAGGATCATAACGGCTTTACTCACCAGGATCCGGGTTTCTTGGACATCGTCAGCAATAAAAGCGCCGAAATCACGCGCATTTACCTTCCACCGGACGCCAATTGCCTGCTCAGCGTGGCCGATCATTGCTTGCGCAGCCAGGACTACGTCAACGTCATTGTCTCGGACAAACAATCGCACCTGGTCTATCTCGATATGGATGCCGCCATCATCCATTGCACTAAGGGTATCGGCATCTGGGATTGGGCCAGCAGCGACGATAGCGCCGAACCGGATGTTGTGGTGGCCTGCGCGGGCGACATCCTCACCCAGGAGGCGCTGGCCGCCGTCGCCATTCTTCGCCAGCATCTTCCCGAACTAAAGATCCGCTTCGTCAACGTGGTCGATTTGTATCGCCTGCAGCCGGACACCGAACATCCGCACGGGCTCTCCGATCACGACTTCGACTCCCTCTTCACTACCGACAAACCCGTGATCTTCAATTTTCATGGATATCCTTGGCTGATCCACAAGTTCACCTACCGCCGGACAAACCACGCAAACATCCATGTGCGCGGTTACAAGGAAAAGGGCAATATCAATACTCCATTGGAGCTTTTGATCCGCAATCAGGTGGATCGCTTCAATCTGGCGATTGACGTCATCGACCGCGTACCCAAACTGCAGGGACCTGGCGCCCACCTCAAGGACTGGCTGAAGGGGCAGATCATCGAGAGCGTCAACTACGCCGATACCGAGGGTCAGGACAAGCCCGAGATTCGCAACTGGAAATGGCCCTCGTGATCGTGGCTGCTTAGCTGCCGGCTATGATCTCCTCGATCTTCCTGATTTTGCCATCCGAGAATGTGAACCACTGGACGCCGCGCACGTTATAGGCTTTTCCGCTCGATTTGAAGACCCCGCGCTCCCGCAGCAGAACAGCGACGCGGTCTCCCTGCGAGATGATGCTCTCAATTTCGGGTTTTTGGTCAACCAACAGAGCGAAGTTTTGTTGGGCGGCGGCAACCACCTCGGCGCGGCCTCGCCAGCTTCCATCCATAGAGCCAAATCCCGAAATGCTCATTTCGGCGTCGTCCGTAATCGAGTCGCCGAACGCGTCGTAATCGCCCCGGATGATGGCATCGAAAGCCGCATGAAGCACCGTCTGGGGATCCTTTAGATTCTCGGTTGCAGCACTGCTGGTCGTCTGCAGAAATCGATCCGTATAGTCGCGGTCCATTCACACAGAATAATACAATATGAATTCAGAAGTCAGAATTCGGAATTCCGGCGACGGACAGGTGGCGGCGCATTCTGGATTCTACATTCTGAATTCTGAGTTCCTGCTCCCTCACTCGGCGTGCTCCAGCACCTTGTGCTGACTCGTGGTGCTCCCATCCAGGCTCTTCAGTTCACTAAAAACAATCGTGGACAAAACCGTTAATCCTCCCAGCACGAAGAACCCGTAGTGGATGCCGTGAATCATTTCCGCGGCGGTTGAATGCAGGCGATCGGGAATGAAAACGGCGGTGACCAACGATGCTGTCGCGATGCCAAAGCTGATTGACATCTGCTGCATGGTGCTCGCGATGGTGCTTGCGCTGCTGGCCTGTTCCTCGCTCACGTCCGAATAGACTAGCGTGTTCATGCTGGTATATTGCAGCGAGCTGAAGAACCCGTAGCAAAACATCGTCGGAACGATAACCCAGACCGGCGTTCCCACTCCAATGCTTGCGAACAGCACGATGAGCAAGCCTAGGACGACGGTATTGGAAATCAGTACAACCCGGTAGCCGAAGCGCGCCAGAATCCTAGGCATGGTCAGCTTCAGGCTCATGGCCGCAACGGCCTGTGGCATCATCAACAGGCCGGAGTGAATCGGCGAGAACCCCATGCCAACCTGGTAGAGCAGCGGAAGGATGAACGGGATTCCTCCGATACCCAGCCGTGTGAAGAAGCTGCCGCTCACCGCCGCGCGGAATGTGCGAATGCGAAACAGGCTGAGCTCCAGCAATGGAAACGGAATCTTCGCCGCGTGCAGTCCATAGCCTGCCAGCAGCAGGATCGAAATCGCCAGCAGTCCCAGGATTTCAACCACGCTCAGCGTATGTTCGCCGAACACCTCCAGCACATACGACAGCAGCGCGATGCCCGAGCCAAACAGAATCAGTCCGAGAACATCCAGGGGATGGGACTTTTCGCGATAATCCGGCAAATGCAGATACACCAGGATCAAGCCAGCCAGGCCGATCGGAAGATTCACGAAAAAGATGACTCTCCAGTGAAGATAGGCAACGATCAGGCCGCCCGCGATCGGCCCCAGCATGGGACCAATCAAGCCGGGGATAGCCACAAAACTCATGGCGCGGATGAGCTCCGACTTGGCGAACGTCCGGACGATGGTGAGGCGCCCCACGGGAACCATCATGGCCCCTCCGCAGCCTTGCAAAATGCGGCAGGCCACCAGCACATGGATGTTCGTCGAGACCCCGCATAGCAACGATCCCAGCGTGAACAGCCCGATGGCCGACGCGAAAACACGCCGCGTTCCGTAACGGTCCGCCGTCCAGCCGCTGATCGGAATGAAGACCGCCAGGCTCAAGGTATAGCTGGACAGCACCGCCTTCATGCTCAACGGGGCCACCTTCAACGCCTCTGCGATGGCGGGCACCGCGGTGTTCAGAATCGTGGTGTCGAGCGACTCCATGAAGAACGCCACTGCCACCAGCCACGGCAGCAGTTGCTTGCTCGACGCGCGCGCTTGCATGAGGCCACGGTAGCAGACTTAGCTCTTCGACCCCGTAGAATGAAGAGGCGATGACCATGCGCGCTCTTGTCTCCTGCATCGTGTTTGCCGGCGTTGTTTTGGGCCAGCCGAGTGTACGCGAAGAAGGCATTCCCGTTACCGATCCCTTAGTGATCGCCAAGTGCGGAACCTGCCACACTCCCGACGAGCACGGAAACCTGCAGCGCATCTCCTGGGAGCGCACCACGCCGGAGGGCTGGCAGGACGCGCTGAAACGAATGATCGTCGTGAATGGCGTCTCGCTTTCCGCGCCCGAGGCGCGCTCCATCGTCAAGTATTTAAGCACCTACCATGGGTTGGCGCCCGAGGAAGCCAAGCCGGTGCTGTACGACGCTGAGCGCCTCATCCATGAAGAAACCAATGTTCCCAGCGAAAATGTTCGCCGCACCTGCACCAAGTGCCATACCTTTGCCCGCGCGCTCTCCTGGCGGCGCTCGATCGAAGATTGGCAGCAGTTCGGCGATTTGCATGCTGCGCGTTTTCACTTTCCGCCTAACGCCGAGGCCGTAGCCTTTCTCTCGAAGGCGGCCCCGCTTCACACTCCTGAGTGGGACGCCTGGATCGCCAGTACGCGCAACCCGAATCTAGCCGGCCGCTGGCTGCTGACTGCTTCCATTCCGGGCCGCGGGAAATTCTACGGTGAGATGCAAGTGCAACCCGCCGGCTCGACGAAGGACGATGCCGAGTTCAACACCAGCGTGCTTCTCACTTCGGTCAACGATGGCTCGGGCATCCTCCGTGCCGGCCGCGGCGTGGTTTATGGCGCTTATGCCTGGCGCGGGCGTTCGAAAGGCGGCCAATCCGCCGGCCCGTCTCCCGACGATCTGAATAACGAAGCGCGCGAAGTCCTGTGGATCGCACCCGATCAATCCTCCGCCGAGGGCCGCTGGTTCTGGGGACAATACCAGGAATTCGGCTTCGACGTGAAGATGCGCCGCGCCTCCTCCGGCCCGACGCTGCTGCTAGTCGATCGATCGTCGCTGAAGATCGGCTCCCAAGCCAATCGCGTGCGCCTGATCGGCGATGGCTTTCCCGTGCAAGTTTCGCCCGCCGACCTCGACTTCGGCCCTGGTGTTACCGTGCGCCGGATTGTGTCTAACACTCCCCGCGAGGTGGTCGCGGAAGTGGACGTCGCCCCGGATGCGCGGCTTGGCAAACACGACGTGGCGCTGTTCCGTTCCGAGGCGCCGGGCGCCATTGCGATCTATGACCGCGTCGACTACATCAAGGTGGTCCCGGACTCCGCCTTGGCCGCGTTTGGCGATCAGACACGCGTCCGCGGCTATCAACAGTTCGAGACCATTGGCTATCAAAGGGGCGCGGATGGCAAACCGCACACCGCCGACGATGTAGAGCTCGGCCCGCTCGGTCCCCTCGGTCCGAATGATGACGTAGCCTGGTCGCTGGAAGTTTTCTACTCAGCCCCGGGAAGCAGCGCGGATTTCGTCGGCAAGGTGAGTTCCACGGGCTTTTTTACTCCCGCTGTCGACGGCGCCAAAGCCAACTTCGATGTCTGGGTGATCGCGACCGCCAAGACGGAGAAGGGCGCGAATGGCAAACCCCTAGTTGGCAAGTCGTACCTGGTGGTCACCGTTCCGTCGTACACGTTGAACGGGCACCGCTATGTTCGAGATCTCGATCGCTGGGTTGACGACGGGGCAGTACAGTGAGATGGAGCCGCAAAATGAAGAGCCTGCTTTTGGTCTTTCTAGCAGTATTAATTCCGGGTTCTGCGGGCGCACACCATGGCTTCGCGCAATTCGACACCAGGTCGGTCGTAATCTTGAAAGGAACCGTAACGGATTTCCATTACGTGAATCCGCATAGCGTGGTGGAATTCGACGCGAAAGACGACAAAGGCCAGGTAGAGAGCTGGAAGGGCGAGCTGACGAGTCCCAGCCATTTGGGTCCACGCGGATGGACCGCAACCACCCTCCAGCCAGGCGACGAGATTACCATCGGCGGCTGGCGCGCCAAAAACGGAGCCCCCTCGCTCTGGGTCACTAAAATCGCCCTTGCAAACGGCCAGGAACTGAGAATCGACGGCGGAAACTGATGCCGCCTGATTGGGTGATTTCACCCAATCCTGACCCACCCCTCTATCCCTAAGCTATAGGCCCACAATGTCACTGATCGATTGGCGCTTCGCTTGCCTCTCACCTGAGAAAGTCCAGTCCGAAAAACACTGAACACACCAGCGCAATGGTCAGCGACGGTCGAGTTGGCGGCTTACGCACAGGAGAAACGATCGCATGGCAGCAGCCGCGCAACACAAGATTGTCATCGTGGAAGACGAAGGGCTGATCGCAGCCGATCTGGAGAGCCGCCTCAAATCAGCCGGCTACCAGATGCCGGGCACGGCCGATTCGGCGCAACCCGCCCTTAAGCTCATTCGAGAGACTTCGCCGGATCTGGTGCTGATGGACATCCGGCTCAAAGGCGAACAAGATGGCATCCAAGTAGCCGAAGTGCTTCGCGAGCAACTCGATATCCCCGTGGTCTACTTAACCGCGTACGAGGATCGAGCAACTCTGGAGCGCGCCAGCCGGACGCAGGCCTATGGCTACATAAAGAAACCCATCGTCTCGGCGAGTTTGAAAGGCTCCATCGAGATGGCCATCGCGAAGCATCGCCATGAGCGCAGCCTGCGCGAAGAAAGAGACTGGGCCATCGCCAGCTTCAGCGGGGTAGCTTCCGCAGTTGTGGTCACGGACGCCAATTCCCGGATCTCCTATCTCAACCCGCAAGCCGAGCGGCTGGTCGGTTGGAGCGCCGATAAAGCCGCAAGCCGTCCGGCAGCCACAGTGCTGCGTCTCTCTCATCGGCAGTCCGGCAAACAGGTTCCGGATCTCCTGAATCCCGTCATGCTCGAGGGGCAGATCGTTCCGTTACCACCCGACACACTTCTGCAAGGCAGCGCCGAGCGTCTCTACGCCATCCAGGGGCAGATCGCCCCGCGTTGGCGCAATGGCCGCGCGGACGGCACCGTGATCACCTTCACGGATGTAACGCTTTTCCAGTTCGAGAACGACCAGTTGCGGCAGGAACATAAGCACGAGGCGCTGGCCCGCATGGCGGATGGGATTATCCGGCACCTTCCGCAATTGGACGCGCTGGTGGAAGCGAGCAAGGAGCTGCTGATGGCATTGCCGTCCGGCAGTCCCTTGCGGGAGACCGCCGAAACGATCAAGAAAGCCGCCGTGGATGCTTCTGCGTTGGGCAACCATCTCCGCAGTTATCTTCAGCCACCGGAATTGGAATGCCAGCGTCTGAGGCTTGACGAAGTCCTGAAGCGGCTGGGCGATTCCTGGAAACTCATCCACGTGAATTTCGTCCTCCTCATGGATCCAGCGGATCCGATCCACGTTCAAGCCGACGAGTGGCAATTGTTGCGAGCCTTGGCCAACGTGCTCTTGCACGCCCGCATCCACATGCGATCCGAGAGCAGCCTGGTGGTCGATTTGTCCAGCGGCGAACCCGAACAATTGGGCCGGTGGGCCCGCATCCGGGCCCGGTATGTCAGCGCGCAGGAAGACGCCACCGCCCTGGAACGCGTTTTCGAACCATCCTGGTCCGGCTCCAGCGAGGACCTGCACGTCACCTATACGCTAGTGAAAAAAATGGGCGGCATGGTCGCGGCGTCGCTCGAAGCCGGAAATACAGTTAGCTTGGAGATCTATCTCCCTCGCGCCGGCATCATGGCCGCGGACGCCCTGTTGATCGAACCGAGCCCCGAGATCCGCCGGGCGCCGGGCACGAGCTCCTCGAAGCACCGGGCCCCGAAGAAGTCCCGCTGATGGCTGAGCGGCCAACCAGCATCCGAATTTTGATTCCGGGGCGATCCTCTGAAGATTTCGAGCCGGCGATTCATGAGTTGCGTCGAAGCGATTTTGACCCGGAATGGCTGCTGGCGGACACCGAATCGGAATACACTGCCCGCCTCGGGTGGCCCCCCGATATCATTCTGGCCAGTTGCAGTCCGGCCAGTTGTGATGTCGCGCCGCTCGATGCGCCCCGTGCCTTGGAATTGTTGCAGCAACACAATTTCGATAGCATCCCATTCATTGTCCTGGCCGAGGCTACCGGGGAAGAAGCGGCTCTGGCAATGCTGGGGAAAGGCGCCGCCGACTACCTGCTGAAGGACCGTCTGGCGCGGCTCGGGCCGGCCGTAAGACGCTCGCTCGCTGAATCGAAACTCCGAGACCACATTCGCCAAGCCGAGCAGGCGCTGCACGCCAGCGACGTCCGCTTTAGTTCGTTCATGAATAATAGCCAGACACTGGCATTCATCAAGGACCAGGATGGCCGCATCCTATACATCAACAACACCTGCGAGCAGATCTGGGGCAGAACGCTTTCGGATTGCTTTGGAAAAACCAACCACCAGTTGTGGCCGGCTGAATTGGCCGAACGCCTGTGCGCCAACGACAAGGCGGTAATCGAGCGCGATGAATCGTCGCAACTGGTGGAAGAGGTTTCGCTCAGAAACGACCGCACCGTGACGATGCTGACGTTCCGCTTTCCCTTCGCCGACGGCGACGGCAGGCGGCTGCTGGGCGGAGTTTCCGTCGATATCAGCGAACAGGTGAGGACCCAAAAAGCGTTGTCGTCCGCCCTGGCCGCAAAGGAGCTGCTGCTGAAGGAAATACACCACCGGGTGAAGAACAACTTGCAGGTCATCTCCAGTCTTCTATCCATGCAGGCCCAATCGCTTCAGGACGTAGCCGCGGCGCGCTCGCTCCAGGACAGCCAGGAACGCTTGCAATGTATGGCGCTGATCCACGAGCGCTTAAATCGGGACGATGAGCCGGACCGGCTGGATTTTCGCGAGTATGCGGCTGCGCTGGCGCGCGACTTGTTTTACTCCTACGGGGTGGATTCCGAGCGGATCCACTTGCGTTTCGAGTTCGAACCGATCTCGCTCGGCCTGAACCAGGCCATCCCCTGCGGGTTGATCCTGAACGAGCTGCTGACCAACTCCTTGAAGCACGCCTTCCCCAACGAACGGGTAGGAGAGATCCTGGTCAAGCTGAGTTGGGGCCACGGCAAGCCGGTAAAGCTCACGGTCGGCGACGACGGCGTGGGGCTTCCCACCCAGTTCGATTGGAAGGAGTCCCCATCACTCGGCCTGCGGATCATGAATATTCTGGGGCGCCAGTTGGATGGAACTGTCGAGCGAGAGCCTGGCGCCGGGACCGTGTTCTCGCTGGCGTTCTCGAGGACAGCGCTGCCCGATACCGGCGGCCCTTCGGCCGAGAGCCCCGGCGGCGCCGGCAAATTCCCCCGTTAACTTGACTTCCATTGGGCGTTGGATTATATCTAAAACCACTTGGGAGGGCTACGTTGCCACGATTCGAGATTCGCTCGATGTTAGCGGCCGCCGTGCTGGTTTCCGCGCCCCTGTTCGCGCAGGTCGATTTCTCGGGAAGCTGGGCGCCTCTCTACCACGAGGATCTTCCGGATCGCATCCCCGGTCCGGAACTGGGCGACTACTTAGGGCTCCCCCTCAACGAAGCCGCCCGCTTGCGCGCCGATAGCTACGACGCGGACCGCATTTCCGTTGTTTCGGAATATCAATGCCGCCCGCACTCGGCCGATTATTCCATGCGCGGCCTCGCCAACATGCGCGTCGATGCCATCCGGGACCCGGTCACGCAGCGCTTTATCGCTTTCCACACCCGCATCAACTTTCAGGAGATGGAACGGACCATCTGGCTGGACGGCCGCGCGCATCCATCCGAGTACGCGCCTCACACCTGGCAAGGCTTCTCGACGGGCGCTTGGGAAGACAACATGCTGGATATCTACACCACGCACCTCAAGGAAAGTTACCTCAAGCGCAACGGCGTTCCTCGCAGCGACAAAGCTACTTTCACCGAGCACTGGGTGCGGCACGGCAATTATCTGACTGTCGCCACGGTGGTGACGGATCCTGTTTTTATGACCGAACCGCTGGTCCGGACTCAAACATGGGTCCTGGATCCCGCCCAAGTGATCGCCCGCGACATCTGCGAAACCGTCGCGGAAACGCCGAAGGCAGCCGATTACGTGCCCAATCACTTGCCCGGAACCAATCCCTTCCTGCATGAAGTCGCCGATTGGTACGGACTACCGTATGAAGCTACGCGCGGCGGCGCGGAAACCCTATATCCCGAGTACCGCAAGAAAATGGGCAAACCAGAGCATCCTCGCGATCGCTGCGAGCGATACTGTTCCTGCGGCGCCGAAGGCCAGATCTGCCTCAGTCCCACGGCGGCTCCGCCAGGAAAACGACCATGACGGGCACCATCCTGTACGCTTCTCTTCTAGCAGTGTTCGCCGGCTGTGCCAATAGCCAACAGCAGGATTTCGACAAAATCCAAATCCACGTGGAGCCCGTACAACACAACATTTACATGCTGGTTGGAGCGGGCGGCAATACCACGGTGCAAGTAGGCAGCGAAGGCGTCTTGATGGTGGACACGCAGTTTGCGCCCCTGGCGCCGAAACTCATGGCCGAGATCCACAAGCTCTCTCCGGGACCGCTCCGCTACATCATCAACACACACATGCATCCCGACCATGTCGGTGGAAACGCGGCCATCGCAAAGCTCGCCGGCTCCGATCCAGCATTGCCGCTGAAGATCATCGCGCACGAAAACGTTCTCAACCGCTTGACGGCGACCGAGCGCGGACAGACGCCCTTTCCGGAGGCCGGCCTTCCGATCGATGAGTACGGGACGCCAGCCAAGAATCTGCACTTCAACGGTGAAGCCATCATCATCTATCACGAGCCAAACGCGCACACCGACGGCGACAGCGTAGTTCTGTTTCGGGGCTCGGACGTCATCAGCGCCGGAGATATTTTCACGCCCGACGCATATCCCTTCATCGACGTCGAGCGCGGAGGCAGCGTACAAGGAGAGATTTTGGCGTTGAACCACATCCTGCAAATGACGGTCCCTGCGAAAACGCAGGAAGGCGGCACCTACGTCATCCCCGGCCACGGACGAATTTGCGACGACGCCGACGTGGTGGAGTTCCGCGACATGGTGGTTATCGTTCGCGACCGCGTGCGGGACATGATCCAAAAGGGCATGACGCTCGATCAGGTGAAAGCCACTAAGCCAACCCGCGACTATGACACCGAGTATGTGACGAGCGCGAGCTTCGTCACCGCGGATCGATTTGTAGAGGCGGTCTACAAGAGCCTTTCAAAATGAAATCCAAACTGCCAATCCTCATGCTTGCCACCGCAGGCGGACTCTTCGCGCAGTTCGGTCCTCCTGGCCCGCCTCCCGCGCCGGCTCCGGGAAAGCCGGGCGCGCCGATCGATCTCACCGGATACTGGGTCGCTTATGTCACCGAAGACTGGCGCTGGCGCATGGTGACGCCGCTCAAGGGCGACGCCGCCAGTATTCCGACCAATGCCGAAGCGCGCAAGCTGATCGATCAGTGGGATCCGGCAAAAGATGAAGCCGCGGGCCTCCAATGCAAGGCCTATGGCGCACCCGCGATCATGCGCGTCCCCGGGCGTCTGCACATCACCTGGCAGGACGACACTACGCTGAAAATCGAAACCGATGCCGGCCAGCAGAAGCGCTTGTTCCATTTTGCCGGCGAGCCTCCGCCCGCAGCCGCGCCGTCGTGGCAGGGCTATTCGTTCGCAAAATGGGAGGGCGCGATGGCAACCCCCAATCCGCCGGTGGTATTCGGACTGGGCCTGGCTCCCCGGCTGGGCTCGAAATCCCGCTCGTTAGAAGTCACCACCACGCAATTGCGCCCGGGCTACTTACGCAAGAACGGCGTTCCTTACAGCGACAAAGCCGTTCTCAAAGAATATTACGACTTATTCACCGAACCGAACGCCGATACTTGGTTTATGGTGACTACCGTAGTGGAGGACCCCACCTATCTGGCGATTCCATTCGTTACCACCAGTCACTTTAAGAAGCTAGCTGATGCATCGGGCTGGGATCCAGAGCCTTGCAGCGCCCGCTGATTTACTTCTCGTCACTATTTTTCGTCGGGCAGCGCGAAAACGTACAGCGCATTCCCGCTCAGCGGATGATGAATCTCGGGCGCGATCGTTAGCGGCACCTGTCTGGGACTGCCGCCGCCCATGCCCGTGGTCACCGCGATGTATTGCTTGCCGTCGATACTGAATGAAACCGGAAATCCTTGAACGGCCGTTCCCAGGCGCGTTCGCCACAGTTCCCTGCCCGTCTTCACATCCACGGCGTGGAAGTTTCGATCCAAATCTCCGACAAACGCAACTCCTCCCGCGGTCGATAAGACAGCAGTCAGAAACGGCGCCCGCTGCTGGATGGACCAGTTTTCCTGCATCGTCTTCACATCGTAGGCGGCCAGCTTGCCGATGTTGCCGTTGCTCCCGGGCATCTCAAAAAATCGGCGGTCCGCCGCGGTTCCGCCGGAGCCTTCTTTAAACTCGACCACGCGCCCCTTCATCTCGAGACAACTTTGGCTCAAGGGAATAATGAGTTGGCTGGTTACCTGGTTGTAGCTCATGGCCTGCCAATTGTGGCCGCCCTCCGTGCTGGGACAAGCCTGGACCCATTTGCCTGTTTGTTGTTCAAGAATATCCGCGCGATACCGTGGCTCGCCGGTAGTTTCGTCAAATTGATCGTAAACGTTTTGGAATATCGTCTCTTTTCTTCCCAGATATTTACCGGTTACCCGATCGAGCTTCCACAAAATGCCAGGCTTACCTATAGTGAAGACCAGCTTCTGCCCATCCAGATCAACCAAAACCCGCTCGAAGACTTCATCCAGATCCAGTGTCTCGCCGCCGACGTGCTGATAATACCAAGCGAGTTTGCCGGTATCCGGCGAGAGTGCCAGCGTCGAGCTGGTGTACAGTGCTTTGCCCGACCCGGATCCACGCGTAGCCCGCATCCACGGCTTGGCTTGAGCAACCCCCCAATAGGTCAAATTCAGCTCTGGATCGTAGCTCCCCGTGATCCATGTATCGCCGCCGGCGCGCAATAAATCGGGAAGCTTCCCCCAAGTGTCGCCTCCGGGTTCATTCTCGCGCGCCACCGTATCGAACTTCCAAAGCCGCTTACCGGTATCCGGATCGTACGCGCTGATGAAACAGCCGTCCTTCTTATATTGATCGCAACCCCCTAAGCCCTGAACGACTTTTCCCCGGATCACGATTGGGCCGCTGCTGTTGATGTAGCCTTTGGCGTGATCCGCGATCGCGGTCTCCCACACGATTTTTCCGGTGCGCGCGTCCAGCGCCAGGATCCGCGCATCGGTGCTCGCCATGAATACCTTGTCTTGATAGAGCGCCAGGCTCCGCATGCCGCCGATGGAGCCATTCGCGTCCGGTCCGATGCGATTCTCCCAGATGAGTTCGCCCGTGCGGCCGTCGATGGCCTGCACCACGTTGCCGGGGTTGACCAGGAAAATGATCCCGTTGTGAACGATCGGTGTAGGCTCGTTCGCGCCGCCGCCCTCGTTCATCGCCCACTCCCACACCAGCCGAAGATTCTTCACGTTTGCGGGCTTGATTTGCGCGAGCGGGCTGTAGCTGGATGCACGATAGTCGCGCCGGATCATCAGCCAATCGCCCGCGTCCGGATTCCTCAGCATAGCGTCCGTCACCGGCACATAATTTTTCACTTGTCCCGTGACAGTGAGGCCGCGCCCCGCCGTGGTTTGCTCCTTCAACGCCGCCGCCGCTTCCGACGGCTGTGCCGCCGCAACCCTTCCGTTGGCCTGAAAGATGAAGGCCGCCAGATCCACGTAAGCCTGCGCGCCAAGGCCCCCAGGATTGGACGGCGGCATGGCCGACTGCATGTAACCGATCAGGTCGCTCGCCGGCCGCGCTCCCCAGGTATTCATGAAATTGGATCCTGCCAATTGAGGAGCTTCGCCGCTGCCAGCCAGATCGGGCCGATGGCAACTGGCGCAATTAGCCTGATACACAGCTTGACCCTGCGCGGCTGGCTGGGCCGGGAGTCTTGTCGCGCCACAGGCGGCGATCGCCGCAGTGATTAAGAGAAGACGCATGCAACCAGATTGACACACAATATTCATTGCGCAGCGAACCCTCGCACATTAAATTGGGAGTTTATGAGCGCTGCGGTTGCGATGGTCTCGATTGGCGACGATGGTGTTCTGAACCGCGAGGTATCCCAAGAGCTGTCGGATGTTTGGATCGATCGCGACTTGGGATGGCTGGACTTCAATGACCGCGTGCTCGCCGAAGCCCTGGACGATCGTACGCCGCTGCTGGAACGGGCAAAATTTCTCGCAATCTTCAGCTCGAACCTGGACGAGTTCTTCATGAAGCGGATCTCGGTGCTGCGCAAGAGTGCAACTGGAGAACGAGCCCGTCTGCTGGCGACGGTCCGCGAACGGATACTGTGCAGCTTGCAGCGCCAGGCCGATTGTTTTCGCAATATGCTGATCCCGGGTCTGCGGAATCACGGAATCCATCTGCGACGTTGGGATGAGTTAACGGCCGCGCAACAGGACGAAGCCAGCGCCTATTTCGATGCCGAGGTTTCTCCCGCGCTGACGCCGCTGGTTTTCGATCCGGCACATCCCTTTCCGTTTTTATCGAACCTCTCGACATCGTTAGCTTTCCTTCTGCAGGATCAGGAGAAGGAGGCGCCGAGCTACGCCCGCGTAAAAGTCCCACCGGTGCTGAAGCAATGGATCACGCTGAAGGCTGAAGCGCCCACCGGCGAGACGGTTTTGGCGCCGCTGTATGAAGTGATTCACGGCAACGTTCATAAGCTTTACAGCGGCATGAAACTCACTGGAACGACGCTGTTCCGGGTGACTCGCGACGCTGAATTCGAAATCGACGACGAATCCGACGCTGCGCTGCAGGACATCGTACGAGAGCAGGTTCGGCAGCGGCGCTATGAGCCGGTGCTTCGGCTCGAGTTCGCTCCCGGCGCCGATCCGTCCATCCGAGCGATGCTGCGCGAACGATTCCGGCTCGCTGCGGCGGACGTTTACGATCTGTCCGAGGAACTGGATTACACCACGCTCTTCCAGATCGCGGATCTGCCCTTTCGAGATTTGAAGGACCCACCTTGGACTCCGTTGCCATCGGCCGCCATCGAGAACAGTCCGGATGTTTTCGCTGCGATTCGGGCCGCGGACGTCCTGGTGCATCATCCCTACGAGAGCTTTGAAGACAGCGTGGAACATTTTATCGCCGCCGCGGCGAGCGATCCCGAAACGGTGGCCGTTAAGATGACTGCCTATCGGATCGGCGACGACACGCCCTTTGTGAAATCGCTGGTAAAAGCCGCCGAGGGCGGCAAGCAGGTGGCCTGCGTAATCGAAATCAAAGCACGCTTTGACGAAGAGCGCAACTTGCATTGGGCGGCGGAGCTGGAGCGGGCGGGCGCCCACGTCACGTTTGGGGTACAGGGTCTGAAAACTCACGCGAAGCTGGCGCTGGTGGTTCGCAAAGAAGCTTCGGGACTGCGAAGCTACGTCCACATCGGAACCGGCAATTACCACGTGCGCACGGCTCGGTTGTATGCCGACATCGGGTTGTTTACATGCAATCCGAAGATCACGCAGGACGTCGTGAATCTCTTTCACTATTTGACCGGGCATTCGCATGCTCCCGCTTCCGCTGAGTTGCTGGTGGCGCCCACCAGCATGCGGCGCCGCTGGATGGAGTTGATCCAGAGGGAGATCGCCAACCAGCGCGCCCACCTTCCGGCGCGTATCGTCGCCAAGATGAATCAGCTCGAGGATCCGGAGCTGATCGAGGCGCTGTGCGAGGCTTCCGCGGCCGGAGTGTCGATCGACCTGATCGTTCGCGGATTCTGCTGCCTTCGTCCGGGCGTGCCCGGCCGCACTGAAAACATCCGCGTCCGGTCCATTGTTGGGCGCTTTCTGGAACACTCCCGCATCTTCTATTTCGCGGCTGGTTCCAACGATCCGGTGCAAGGCGAATTCTTTATCGGATCGGCGGACTGGATGTTTCGCAATCTGTCCAAGCGCGTCGAGGTGGTTACGCCGTTGCTCGCCCGTGAGTCGAAGGAAAAACTGTGGCAGATTCTGGACATCTGTCTGCGAGATCGACGACAAGCTTGGGTGCTCGGCGAAGATGGCGCCTACTGGCAGTTGCAACCGAATGACGCGGTCGTAGGGCCCGAAGCACTGGGCGCCCAGGCCGCCTTGATGGAGCAGGCGCGCCGCGTAATAGAATAAATACGCTGCCATGAAAACTCTTGCCGCTGTCCTGATGCTGCTTGTGTCGCCGCTGGTCTGGGCCGCCGCGGGCAAAGGCTTCCTGGACAAAGCTACTCTTGAGAACTATGTGCGCCATATCGATTTGTTTCGCGGCGACGTGACCGTCAAAATCGACGATCCGAAACCCTCGAAATATCTTCCCGGATTCTCGGAAGTGCCGGTGCGCCTGATTTTCAATGGCGCCGAAAAGGACGAATTGTATTACGTCTCCGCCGACGGCGAGACCATCATCAAGGGCGAAGTCTACGATCTGAACAAGCAGCCGTTCCAAAGCAACCTCGACAAACTGACGCTGGCCAATCAACCGAGCTTTGGCCCAGCCGACGCTCCGGTGACAATCGTGGAGTTCGGCGATTTTGAGTGTCCGGATTGCAAGATGGAGGCGCCCATCCTACGGCACGATATGACCGACGCGTTCGGCGGCAAGGTGCGCGTGGTGTTCAAGAATTTTCCACTCGAGTCCGTGCATCCGTGGGCGCGCGCGGCCGCCATCGCCGGACGGTGCGTGTATAAACAAGACCAGTCCGCGTTCTGGAAGTTTTACGACTGGATTTACGACAACCAGGATCAGATTAGCGGTGACGATCTGAATGCCAAGGTTTTGTCTTGGGCCGCTGGAAACGGCGTGGATACGGGGAAACTAGGCCAGTGCATCGACACCAAGGCTACCGAGCCCGAGGTGGATCGCAGCATCGCGGAAGGCCATGCGCTGGGCTTGGCCGGGACGCCGACGCTGTTCATCAATGGGCGCAAGATTGGAGGCCTGATGTGGCCCGATCTCCAGATGGTGATCAAGAAAGAACTGGAGTATCAGACTGGGAAATGAGCCGGATCGCTTGCTCACGCGCGCGGTTCAGAAGATCACCGGGTCGATGACGGAGTTTGCCGCAGCGGCACCGGCATATCCGCCAGCACGTAGGCCATCACGGCCATGGCCGCGATGTTGGCGCGCAAATCTTCCAGATTGACCTTATCGACGGTATCGCCGCGGGAATGGTGCCAATCGAAATAGTGCGTCCCGACGGTGCGCAACGCGAGCCCAGGCACGCCGTCCACCATGATGGGAGCGATGTCGGCGCCTCCGCCGCCGGGCTGAACGGATGCGGCGTCAATGCGCTCCAGCAATCCGCCGATTTCGCGTAGCCGCGACAGGACGGACTGCATATCGCCATTCGCGCTGAGGCCGAAGCCGAGAGGCTTTTCCGCGCCGCCATCCATTTCGATCGCGGCCACGTGATTCTTCACCGACGCGCCCGCCCAGGTTCGATAGGCTTCGCCGCCGGCGCCCCCATTTTCCTCGTTGGTCCAAAAGACGACGCGCAGAGTGCGTCGCGGCTGGAGACCCAATTTGTGAATCAGGTGCGCGGCCTCGAGCGCGGTGATGCAGCCGGAGCCGTCGTCTTGTGCGCCGGCGCCCACGTCCCAGGAATCCAGATGGCCGCCGATCACGACGATTTCATCAGGCCGCTCGCGGCCGGGAATCTCGCCGATTACGTTGGCGGATTCGGCTTCGGGCAACATGCGAGCTTCCATCTCGAGATGGGCGGTCACGGTATTTCCGGAATCCACCAGGCGCTGGATCAAGAGGGCGTCTTCGATGGTGACAGCCGCGGCCGGGATCTTCGGAAAACCTTCGGCGTATTCGAGGGCGCCGGTGTGCGGCGATTCAATGCTGACCGGCGTGATGGAGCGCACCAGCGCAGCCACCGCGCCCAAACGCGCGGCACGAGAAGCTCCCGCGGTCCGATAAACCACCGTGCGATTGTACCCTTCGTAGGGCGCGTTGAACAGAACAATTTTGCCGTCCACGCCGGCGCGGCCGCGTTTCTCGAGGTCCTCAAAGCTCGAAACCGGGACAACCTCCGCCGTAATTCCCTTCTTCGGGGTACCGATGCTACCGCCCAGTCCCAAGATGGTGAGCGGCCTGTTCACGGGCTCCAGCAGCGAAGCGCTCTCGTTTCCCCGCACCCAATGTGGCACCTTGACGCGCGGCGTTACCACGTTGCTCAGCCCGTCCGCCTTCATCTGTGCGGCGGCCCACGCGACGGCCCGGTCCAGCGCCTGGGATCCACTGAGGCGATTCCCAATGCGGTCGCACAAATACGACAGCTTCTCCATCGCGTCCTGATCGACCAGCGCGGCGGCTATCAATTTGGAAGAGCTTTCGCGGTACTGCTCGGCCAGAGGGCTAGTGGTCTGCGCGAGGAGCCCCACTCCGGCCAAAAATAGGACGGCTGACTTGTTCATCGCGAGCTTTCCTCCCATTCGTGAAATCGGAAGCCATGCCGTTGCATGATCTCGCGCGCTTGGGGCGCGGCTTCCGGCAAAACGTAAAAGAAAGCGCCTACGCGCTCGCTGCGAAAGAGTACGCCGCCGAGGTATTTCTCGGTTTCGACGGCGTACTCGAGGCCGGATTCGGTAAAAGCCGATTCCAGGCGCAAAGCTTCGCGCAGTTTTTTGGCGATGTAGACTAAGTCCATTTCACGATCTCCAAAGAAGTCGGGTTCGCGGCGCATGGGCAAGTTGATTAGGATACCGCTCCCTCACGGTCGCGGCTCGGTACGGTCGCGGTTCTGTAGCAAAGCGCTTAAGCGCCGGCCCCCCGGACGCGCGCGGAGAAGGCCTCATAGGCTTTCGGATTGGCCTTGTTCATGTTTTCAATCAAGGCCTGCGCCACAGTCTCGATGTTGGAAAGATAATTAGGGTTGCTCATGGCCTTGCGCGTGTCGGCTATGGTTCCTTTGGTCTTTTCCCAAACGAACAGCATCTCACCCGCGCTTTGCAGGAAAAGATCCTTGTTCACCGCGCCGGAGGTGACGAACGACGCCGCCATGTCCCAATAGCTGGTGACCATACGGTAATAAGCTTCCTGGTCCGATCCGGGCGGGCATGCGGCCTGATGCTCGGCCGCGTTGCTGGCCTTATAACCAAAAAGCCAGGCTCTCGCTTTACGCATGCGATCTTCACGGCGCAATTCGTAAAGCTTCAAAATCACATCCACGTCATGGTGATTCGGTTTATCCATATGCAACAGTGTAAAACATCAACCGGCGATGCGCGTCTAATTGCTATGCAAAATCGAACTCCGTCCACTAGCGCGGGCCTGGCCGCCGGTTTCCTGGCCGGCCTGGCAGGCTCCGCGGCGAAAGCCGCAGCCGAAGCGGTCTATCCACCACGAATCGAAGGGCAAAAACCGCCGCCGGTTGTTCTGGTGCGCAAGATCGCCGGTCATCGTCTGGGCAGGAGATCCGAAGCGCGCGCTATGAAATACATTCACTATGGATTTGGCGCTCTGGTGGGCGCCGCGTATGGTTGGCTGGCGGAGTATCATCCGCGCGTTACGGCGGGAAGCGGCGCGCTGTTTGGCGCGAGTTTGAACTTGATGACTCATGAGACGACGCTGCCGCTGCTGGGGCTGTCAGATTCCCCGCTGAAACAGAAACCGCGAGAACAGGTGAGCGAAGCAGTTACGCATGTGGTTTTCGGAGTCGCCGTGGAACTCACGCGCCGTCTGCTGCGATCCAAGGTATTCCACAAACGAGCTTAATTTTCTGAAGCCGGTCGCGCAGTCAAGACGGGTTCCTCAGACGCTTACAATCACTGAGCCTTTTTCGATTCGCCCTGAATACAAGGAGGCCAGCCGGTTTGTGTCGAGTAAGGCGAAGCTACAACGCAATTCTTCGGCTGCGGAGGAATCAACGGAGGCGAAAATACTTTTTCAACTGGAGTCAGGCGATTGATTGCGGGCGCGCCGACGACATTGTTTGTAAAAGTTAGCGGATCGCATCCCCGTCCCTTCCAAAAACCCGATATGGTGCCATCCGATTTCTGTTGGAAAGTGACGTTGTTGGAAACGGTTACTGAGCTGCAAGCGCGATCCTTATGAACTTGCCAGACGTAGATGCCTTGATTTCCACTACCAGGAACGGGATTCCGACTAAGAACCTTGTTGCCGTCCACGACATGATTTGTTCCATCGGAAATTCCTATGCCGCACTGGCCGGTATCCAGAAGTTCGTTATTTAAGAATTGGCCGTGATTAGCTCCCCGGTCGGCAATCAAACCACACCCAGCTTTGCTGTGCCCACCGGTAATAAAATTATCACGCGCGACGATATCGTTGGTGAACCCAAAGTTAATGGAGTCTTGTGTGGCTTCAGGATATAAATACTTCGTCGTATCCAAACTGGAGAGAGCGTAATTGTCCTGGACACTCACGTTCCTGCATCCGGGACTCAACCCTCTGGCTGACTGGCTCCAGCATTGGAAATTGTTTCCTCGAGCTACCTCCGGACCGCGCGGGTTCAGCAGTAGATTCCCGATCACAGTTACGCTGCTGCCGCCCTGAACCTCGATATTGGATTCGCCATAAGCAATCACGTTCCCTTGGATCGCCAGATTCGACGGCGCCACGGCAAAAATCCCGTCGTTGTGATCACAACATCCTGGGCTGAGAGTTTCGGGGTGAATATAGCTATCGAAAATGCTGATCCGGTCTCCGCCCGATATTTTCACAGCGTTTCCGCCGCAAGGGCCGATCTCCGAGTTTTGCATGGTAATATTCGTCGAGTTGATAATCTGGACGCAGTCGCCGCTTCGAGAACCGACCTTCATACCCTCAATCACGACGCCCGTTCGATCTTTGATCACTATCGGGCCCGAGACCGATCGAGCCGGTTGAAAAAACACGGATCGAAGGGCTGAGGAAGCGGCTCGCATCGTCGCGCGACTCCCGGGACGTTGTGGTGGCTTTCCCGTGCCTGCTGGCCGGCAGGCTGTAATAACCAACGCTAGCAGAAACAGCCAAATGCTTCTTTTCAATTCAATTAACTCTCCTTACTGCACCGTTCGCGGAGTCGCATGCCCACATCATAGCAACGCGTGCGAGATTCAATGCGTCCACGAATGATAAGGACTGGAAAACCGTATAATCAAAACTGGGCGGTTTCGTTGAAACGAGTATTCGTAGGTCTGCTTCTCGCCGCCAGCGCGTTTGCGACCACAATTCCACGCAGTTTCTTCGGGATGCACGACGTGGGAGTGGACTTGGGGAAAATGGCGCCCTTCCCATTGCTGGTTCACTATGGCAGCTACCGATTTTGGGACACCCCCGTGCAATGGCAGACAGTGCACATATGCAACAGCAATCCAGCGAACTGTCTGTCTGATCCCGTAGCCAACACCGGATTGGGCGATACCAGTGTCATGGACCTGGTGCTGGCGAACCTGTATAGCGATGGGATCACAGATAAGGTGATGTACTCCAACGGGCGAGTGCCCGGTTGGGCGCAAGGAAGCGCCGCTCATCCTGGCCAAAACTGTATCTATGGAGCCAATTCGTGCATCCTCCCCGACCAGATGAATGCCGACGGTTCCTGCTCAGGCTCGGCAGGTGGTAACGGCGGCCTATGCACTGTCGTGGATACGTGGTATCAGCTAGTCGCCACCTACGTCAACCGCCCCAGCTACTTAACAAACCACGCGCATATCAAGTACTGGGATCCGTGGAACGAAGCCAACGTAGATGCCGCGATCAATAGCGGGTCTGGGGAAGGAACCGAGGAAGTAAACGCAACCTGGGCCCAGCTGTTGCGACTCACCGAAGACATGCGCTGCATTATCAAAGGCTCCGGGACGATCCACAATTACCCGACAGCGGGGAACTCGGCGCCTTGCTCCACCTACCTT
>Ga0302325_10006364_pt1 | contig 26556 bp, 28 predicted proteins | sample Palsa_T0_2_FD_201948 | JGI IMG/M metagenome (GOLD analysis project Ga0302325, IMG submission 201948) | Peat permafrost microbial communities from Stordalen Mire near Abisko, Sweden - Palsa_T0_2 | ecosystem: Environmental > Terrestrial > Soil > Palsa > Peat permafrost | place: Sweden: Abisko... | reverse complement strand
TTCCGTGTTCGTCCTCCTCACCCTGCTGATCGCCGTACCGTCGGCCATCAAGGTGTTCAACTGGCTGACGACGCTCTGGCGGGGGAATATCCGCTTTACTCCGGCGATGCTTTTCGCCATCGGCTTCGTAAGCACCTTTATCTCCGGTGGTCTGACCGGTATCTTCCTCGGTAACTCGACGCTGGACATCCAGCTGCACGATACGTTGTTTGTGGTTGCCCACTTCCATATCGTTATGGGGGTGTCGGGTATCCTCGGCATGTTCGCCGGCATCTACCATTGGTTCCCGAAGATGTACGGACGATACATGAACCCGACCCTGGGCTACATCCACTTCTGGGTGACCTTTGCCGGGGCCTATCTTATCTTCTGGCCCATGCACTATGAGGGTTTGGCCGGGTTGCCCCGCCGCTACCTTGACTATAGCAACTGGATCTCGTTCAACCAATTTGGCGATCTGAACCGGTTTATATCGACGGTAGCCATGATCACCTTCGCCGTTCAGCTCCTGTTCGTCTTCAACTTCTTCTACTCCATCTTCAAGGGCAGAAGGGTGACGACCAGGAACCCCTGGGGCGCTACGACCCTGGAATGGACCACTCCGATCCAGCACTTACACGGCAACTGGCCCGGTGAGATCCCCGAAGTACATCGTTGGCCTTACGATTATGCCAAGGATGGCAGGGATTTCATTCCCCAGACGGAGCCACTGGGCGCCAATGAAAGTGCGCACTAATGAAGCAAGACAGTTCTTTAAAATTTGCCGGCAAACTGCAGGATTATAAGCTGCTGATCAAGTTCAACCTTAGCTTCATGGTGGTTTTTTCCGCTCTGATCAGCTATTTGCTGGCGCCGAAAGTGAAGGAATATGATTGGGTAGAGATCGGCTTGTTCTTTATTGGCGGAATGCTGGTCACCGGTAGCGCCAATACGATCAACCAGATCGTGGAAAAGGATACGGACGCCCTGATGAAACGGACGGCCAACAGGCCGGTGGCCTCGGGCCGTATGAGTACCCAGGAAGCCTGGACCTTCGCCTTACTGGCGGGGATCGGCGGGGTGCTCATCCTCTGGCATTTCAACTTCCTCACGGCAGCCCTTGCGGCCTTCAGCCTGTTCGTATATGCATTTGTTTATACCCCGCTGAAGAAGGTAAGTTCGGTTGCTGTGCTGGTAGGAGCCATACCGGGAAGCCTGCCCTGTCTGATCGGCTGGGCGGCGGGTAATGACGATCTCTCCGCCGGCGGCTGGGTGTTGTTTGCGTTGCAGTTCTTCTGGCAATTCCCCCATTTTTGGGCGATAGCCTGGATAGCGCACAAGGACTACACGACGGCCGGGTTTCGGCTGCTGCCCTCCGGTGAAGGACCGACAAAATATTCAGCCTTGCAGGCGATCATCTATTCGCTGTTACTGCTACCGGTCGGGGTACTGCCCTATTTTATCGGCGGCGCTGATGGCGGCAGAATGAGCGGACCGATCTCCCTGGTCATCGTGCTGGTGGCCAACCTGGCGATGGTAATGCAATGTGTGCGGTTATATAGGGAGATGTCGGTGAAAGCGGCGCGGAGAGTAATGTTTAGTAGTTATATATATTTACCGGTAGTGCTGCTATCATTGCTGGCTAATAAAAGTTAATGTCGGAAGAGACGCCCGGGGCGTCTCGGGGCCTGGAAATTATGGAAATAGTGAACGAACAAAGAAAGAAAATACATCCCCATAAATTCACGTTATGGGTGGCACTGGGGAGCATTGTGATGATGTTTGCCGGCCTGACCAGTGCCTATGTAGTGAAGCGGGACCAGCCGGGATGGACGACGTTCCCCATACCGAGGGCCTTCTGGTATTCGACGGCGGTGATCCTGCTGAGCAGCCTGACCGTGCAGATGTCGTTGAAGGCCTTTAAGGACAGGGAGATGCTACGGTATCGTAACATGCTGACGATTACGGCGGTGTTGGGAATCCTATTTGTGTTGTTGCAGTGGGTGGGATTCCGGCAGATCTGGAATACAGGCATCAATCTTCATGGGTCGGGCGGCGGCCAGTTCCTGTACATCATCGCGGGGCTGCACGCGGCCCACGTGTTCGGAGGGATCGTCGCCCTGATAGTCATGGTCATCAAGGCGTTTGCAGCCAGGACAAGGAGTTATGACAGCGTGCCCGTGGAATTGATCAGTACGTATTGGCATTTTGTAGACCTGCTATGGATCTACCTGTTCATTTTCTTTATGGCTATAAATTGATATTCATACTTTTGTTAAAAAGAATTACAAAACCAACAAACCAGTAATATGGCACAAGCGATACCGGCAGGGACGAAATGGTGGAGTGGCGGAAAAAGCCCCTTCAACGTGGAGTACGGCAAACTGATGATGTGGTATTTCCTGATGAGCGATGCTTTTACCTTTGGCGCTTTCCTGATCTCTTATGGCTCGATCCGCTTCGCGAGTAATGGCTGGCCCGACCCGAATGAAGTATTCCGGGCCTTCCCCGGAATGGGCGATACACATCTGCCGCTGGTTTTCGTGAGCCTTATGACCTTTATATTGATCATGTCTTCAGTCACCATGGTGTTGGCGGTGGCGGCCGGGCATGCAGGCGATAGAAACAAAGTAACTTTCTATATGATCCTCACGATCATCGGTGGTCTGGCCTTCCTGAGCTGCCAGGCCTGGGAATGGACACACCTGCATGGCGAAGGCGCCTGGTGGGGCCGGAATCCTTTTCCCAATGCCGATGGATCCAAAGCAACCACCAACTTCAGCAACTTCTTCTTTACGATCACCGGTTTTCATGGTTTTCACGTTTTCTCGGGCGTAGTGATCAATACGATCATGCTGATCAAGAACCTGCGGGGTGATTTCGAGCGGAGAGGTCATTACCTGATGATCGAAAAGGCCGGTCTTTACTGGCACTTTGTGGACCTGGTTTGGGTATTCGTGTTCACCTGCTTCTATTTACTCTAATCTTCTATTAAACGAATTTATATGTCTGATCAATCAACAACGGCACACGGCGCATCGTCGACTGCACACGGTGCGCATGCTTCTTTCGACACGAAACCCATTTGGAGGACGTTTTGGATCCTGTTGGGTATCACGGCGGTCGAGTTGATCCTGGCCACGATCCACCTGAAGACGGGCTTCCCCAATAAATACGTGCTGAACGGGGTATATCTGATCCTTACCCTGTCCAAGGCTTTTTATATCATCGCGGAATTCATGCACTTGCGTCATGAGATAAAGAACATGATCATGACGATCGCGGTCCCGGCCCTGCTTTTTGTCTGGTTTATCGTAGCCTTCCTCTGGGATGGCGGGTCTTACAATAACCTGAGAAATCGCTATGACGCGCATTATCGGGATGCCAACAAGGTAAAAGTTGCGCCCGAAGGCGGCGAACGCGCACCTGCGGCGCAGAAACCCGGAGAACAACAATAACGCCGCCGACGAAATATATTCAAGAGCCCGTCCCCATATGGAGACGGGCTCCTCGGAAAAGGCCTCCTTTTCCGGACATTAATGAAAAAGAGACCAAATCTTAGTTTTTTTTAAGAGTTGGTCTCTTTTTACTTTTGTAGTTCATGAATAAGAAAGGATGGTTGACGGTTTTTGTGGCGGTAGTCGTGCCCCTGGCGTTTTATGGTATCGCCAGACAATACGGGGTGGCGATGCCACGCCGCTACTTTGTGGACAGTGTGGTCACCAGCGTGAAGGACGGAAAGGAGGTCAGTGACACGATCTGGCATCGCGTGGCCGATATAAAGCTCCAAAACCAGTTGGGGGACACGGTCACCCTGGATTCGTTAAAAGGAAAGGTGATCATCATCGATTTTTTCTTCACGCATTGCGCAAGCATCTGTCCGATACTGACCCGGAACATGCGTCACTTGCAGGACGCGCTAAAGCTCAGAGATGATACCAAGGGTATCGACACGACTTTTGTGCAATTCGTTTCCCTTACTGTCGATCCGGCTCATGATTCCGTGGCTCAGTTGAAAAAATACGCTGATCATTATGGGGTCAACTCGGAGGTCTGGTGGATGCTCACGGGCCCAAAGAAGACCATCTACGATTTTGCGCTAAACGAATTGAAACTGGGATTGCAGGACAGCGTGAGTGTCGATTCGAATTTCGTACACACCGATTATATCGCCCTGCTGGATAAGGACCATGTGATACGCGGCTATTATCATGGCACCGATACTACGGCGATCAAGCGGCTCGGCGACGATATCGTATTCATCATGCTGGAGCGGGATAAGAAGAGGAAGTCGACGCTCTTTACCGAGCTCAGACCGTTGGCGATACCCATCGTGGTCATCCTGCTGGCGACGGTCCTGGGAGTTGTATATTTTTCCAGAAAACCAAAATATTAATTATGAGCGAGCAAATCATCGCAAGTCCTAATGGCCCTCTACCGGAAAAAAAATATACCCTGGCGATCATTATCGTCTCGGTCGCCATCCCCGCGACTGTGGCCTTCCTGGTCCTTGGACTGCATACGAAACTGGACCTTGGATTCAACACACACAGTCTGCCGCTCTTTCACGCGATCCTGAACAGCAGCACGGCCATTCTGCTGCTGGCGAGTCTTTACTTTATTCGCAACGGGCAGGTCGTCGCACACAAACGCGCCAATTGGACGGCGGTCGTGCTGAGCGCTGTATTCCTCGTGTCTTATGTGATCTACCATGCGACCAATCCCTCCACACGTTTTGGCGACCTGAATCACGATGGCATCCTTAGCGACCAGGAGAAACTGCAGGCGGGGGTATGGCGCTATGTGTATTACTTCATCCTCACTACGCATATCCTTTTGTCGGGCATCATCATTCCATTCGTATTGTTTACCCTACAACGCGCCTACCAGCAGAAATTCGACAAACACCGAAAGCTGGCGAGGATCACCTGGCCGATGTGGTTCTATGTAGCGGTTACCGGCGTGGTGGTGTATGTGATGGTATCGCCCTACTATTAAGAAGGCGTTGCCGCCCGCCGATCATCCTACTATTTATGCAGCTCACCATCACCGGATACTCGACCGCGCTCTTCTCCACCTGGTATTTTATCGAGGAGTGGGGTATCTGTCCCGCTGAATCGTTAGCTACAACTCCTGTGATGGATCCCAGAACAGTTTCTTGAAGTCCACGACCTTATTGTCTATTACCTTTACGCCTTCTTTTTCCAGTAGCTGTTGCATTTTTTCCGGAGGGCTATAGTGGTGTCTGCCGGTAAGCAGGCCGGAGCGGTTGACCACCCGGTGTGCAGGGACCGGCTTCTCCGCATAAGGTACGGCCATCATGGCCCAGCCTACCATCCTGGCAGAGCCGCGCGTCCCAAGCGCTGCGCCGATGGCGCCATAGGAGGTGACGCGGCCTACCGGTATTTGTCGGGCCACCTCGTGTACCAGGTCAAAAAAGTTATCCTCCTTGCTGCCGGAGGGTTTTACGGCAATGAGTTTTTCGCGTGCGGCCAGCGGCTTCGCGGTCCTGGGTTTTGCCGCGGCTTTGCCGGGGCCTCCTTGCTTTGAGCCGGCTCCGGTGGTCGCCTTGCGAACCGGCGCCTTTTTGGGCGCAGCCTTGGCTCCGCTGCGGTCCTTCTTCGACGCCGGTTTACTGCCGCCAACTTTCTTTGGGGCGGTCTTTTTATTTTTTGTTATAGCCATTGATCCTTCGATTTTCAAGATATTCGGTGCGGCGTGGTTCCGGCACCCGCTCATAATCATAAGGACAATGACGGCACCCGTTCCCGCAACAATGCCCGCGTTCCAGATGGAATTTTTCCGTCATGACCATCCAGCCGTTTTCAGTGTAATAAAAGTCTTCTCCTTCAATCAGCTGTTTCATCGGTTTCGATTGTGATGGGGGCGCCTTCTTCTCCTTTTTCGATTGTCATCAGCCGCTGGTGCAGGATATCATCGATATCGGGCAGCGGGGCGGCGGGGAGGGCAAAGCAAAGATAGTGTACCCGGCTGCTACCCGCGATATCGAGCCCCTCATAGTGCGTTTTTATCAGCAGTTCCGGTTTAACGGGGCCGGCGCCTGCATGGATGTCTTCCGAGTCTTCCAGCAGGGGTAGGTGGCAGAGATCGATAACCCATTTTGTGAACGTATAAAGCACCGGGGAGTCCGTCTTTAAATGGATGAGACCGCCGGGGACGAGGAGCTTTTGATAAAGTCGCAGGAATTTGGGGTGCGTGAGCCGCCTTCGGGCCCTCGACTTCCGGAGTTGCGGGTCCGGGAAGGTAAGCCAGATGGTTTCCACTTCGCCCGGGGCAAAATACTGATCGATCTGGTCGATCTTAGTGCGCAGGAAGGCGGCGTTGGAGATATGTTCTTGCAGGCATTTCTTTGCGCCGATATATATGCGGTTGCCTTTAAGGTCTATACCCAGGAAATTCCGCTCAGGGTACATCCTTGCCAGCCCGACAGTATATTCCCCTTTCCCGCAGGCCAGCTCCAGGGTGAGCGCATGCTCGTTCCTGTAGAATTCCTTCCATTTCCCGGGCATGCCTTCGGGGTATTGCAGGACATTCGGAAAGCTCTTGATTGCCTCAAAGCGAATGAGTTTTTTCTGGCCCATAAGCGGCAAAATTAGTGAAAATGGGCGGTTGGTGCCTACCGGCCGACGGTCGCGGTGTCCCTTTTAGTTTCGAGGATGTTGCGGATGCTGTCCGGAACATTCGTCAGGAGCGCATAGCCCGTGGCGGTTTCAATGTTGTCTCGTCCTAAATAGCTATACAGAAGGGAGGATTGCCTTCGGCGATCCTCGGGCGGGGGAGGCTCAAACCTCAATTGATGCCCGCTCGCTGCGCTCGCCCGGCGTTGTCGTTTTTCCGCCTTACCCGGAGCGAGCTCCGGACGGCTCCAAAACAACAATGCCCCGCCTAGGGGCGGGGCATCAATTGAGATTTGGCTGTGGAAGAAGGATTCGAACCTCCACGGGGCGGTTGGCGGTAGCGCAATGTGTGGTGGTCAACCCCAGTCGAGCCCGATTTTGGTCGGGCCCGGCATTACACTATGTTTATCCCTGACTCCCCACCCCCGAGACAAGAGGGCATGTCTGCCAAGTTTCATCACTCCACAATCTTTAAGAACTTCCGACGCTGAAGAACTTTCGATGTCGTCGTTGAAGCAAAATTAAAGAAATGGGGGATATTTTTGCATTTTTTGAAAGAAAATTTTTGTATTTTCAATATTATTCAAATATTTGCACATTACTGTAGAGAAAATTCAAAAACCAAACCAAGATGGCCGTTAAATTGAATCTCGACAAATTAGATCTGCAGATCATACATGAGATGATGGAAAATGCAGAGATCTCTTATGCCGAACTGGGCAAGAAACTATTTGTTTCGGGAGGCACGATCCACGTACGAATAAAAAAACTGCAGGAACTGGCAGTCGTTAAAGGTACAAAATTGCATGTCGATCTGAAGCAATTGGGATATGACGTGATCGCATTTATCGGCATTTATCTGGAGAAGAGTTCTTTATACGACAGCGTCGCACGCGAGCTGCAGAAGATCCCCGAGATCGTGAGGCTCAATTATACCACCGGCAATTACAGTATGTTCGCCGAGATCGTCTGTAAAGACATCAACCAACTGCGCTTTGTACTGCACGACGAACTGCAAAAGATAAAAGGCATCGAACGGACAGAGACGTTTATCTCCCTCGACGAGAGCTTTACCCGAAACGTACAGGTCTTCAAAGAGTAGTCACTCACGCCCTTACATCGAGCGCATCGCGCAATCCATTCCCCAAAAGGTTAAAGGCGAGCACAAGGATCATGATAGCCAGGCCCGGCGCCAGCGCCAGCATCGGGTTATGCGTGATAATAAAATTATAGTTCTCCTTTATCATTAGCCCCCAACTTGGCTGCGGCGGCTGCACACCGACACCGAGAAAGCTGAGACCCGCCTCTATGACGATGGCGGAGGCGAAATTCGATGCCGCCACCACCCACACCGGCCCCATGACATTCGGGAGGATATGACGAAACAGGATACGGCCATCGGAATAACCAAGCGCCCTCGCCGCTTCCACATATTCTCTCTCCCGCAGGGCGAGCACCTGCCCGCGGACGATCCTGGCCACATTTACCCAGAGCGTGAGCCCGATCGCGATAAATACCTGCCAGAAACCCTTGCCCAGCACGAGCATGATGGCAAACACCAGTAGCAGCGTCGGAATGCTCCAGATCACATTCACCAGCCAAAGGATGATCTCGTCGACGCGGCCGCCAAAATAACCCGCCAATGCGCCCAACAATACACCGACCGTGAGGGAAAGCAATACGGTGATCATACCGACGGCAAGGCTGATCCTAACGCCAATCAGTAAACGGCTTAGAATGTCGCGGCCGTATTTGTCGGTCCCGAGCCAAAAAGTCTGGGTTTTTTCTCGTACCCGCTTCAGCGGGTACGAGCGTCTTTCCGCCACGCCTTCATCGATAAATTTCTCCACGATCAGGCTATCGCCGCGTACTATATAGCTATTGATCGGCAGGTAGTCAAAGGCGTCTTCGCGGCCATCGAGCAGCTGGCGGAAAAAAGAGACCGAAGGGGGCTGCTGCTGCTTTCGTACCAGCAGGAAGAGCTGGCTAAACCCGGGTTTTCGGCCACCTATCTCGACGATGATCCGGTTGGCGTCGGGAGAACGGTCGGGCGCAATAAAATAGGCAATGACAGCTATGGTCAGCGCGGCGCAGATGACGACGAGACCGAAGAACGCACCTTTGTTGCGCAGCAGGCGGTTGACGGTATTTCGTTTTCCCTTCATTTGCTGATCTTTCTATCTTTCCATTGGTAACTGCCGAATTTACCCAGCCAGCCGATGACGACGGTATAGCCAATATGCAAGGGTTGCAAAGGAGCGAAATAAACCATCAGGTTGCCCTGGCCAAAGAACACCGCCACATCCCTGACAAAGGGGTATTCCACCATTGTTTTTACCACCAACAGGATCAGGAACAGCCATAGCCACCAGAAATTCCAAATGGCGCCGAAGGGCAGGACGATAAACAAAACGTTCAAGAGGTAAACCAGCAGCAATACCCAAAAGATCCTTTTATCGTCATAGCGGTCCGCCTTGCTGGCCCAGCGGATACGCTGATGAACAAATCGTTTCAACGTCGTTTCCGCTGCGGTCGAAACGATGGCTTCCCGGCTCTTGAGAAAAAAAGTCTTTGCGGGATACCGCAGCCAGATCTTATGCATCAGGAACATATCGTCACCGGAGGGGATGCTGTCGATGTCCCTAAAACCATCTACGGAATCGAATGCTTCTTTGGAATAGGCGAGGTTGGCGCCGTTACACATGGAGTGAAGCCCTTTATAGACTGCCGCACCGGTTATCCCCTGCAGCGTCAGGAAGTCCAGGATCTGGAAAATGGAAAGCAACGACTGGTTGCGGGCGACGATGCGGACCGGAGCCGCGATGAATTTGGCTCCCTGCTCTTCATAGCAGGCCGCCAGTGTGGCGAGCCAGCCGCCGGGAAAAGTGCAGTCGGCGTCCGTTGTTACAATAAGCTCACCCCGTGAAGCCCGGACTCCGGTTTCGATCGCGAATTTCTTATATGCGCTGACTGCCTCCGATTGCGAAACGTCCGCCATACGGAGACAAGTCACCCGGATGCCGGCCTCGGAGAAGGCGCTCGCAGCAGCCGCCGTGCCATCGGTCGAATGGTCGTCCAGCACGATGACCTCGAAACGATCTTTGGGGTAAGTCTGCTGCGAAAGCGACCGGAGACAGTCGACGATGTTTTTTTCTTCATTGCGCGCGGGAATCAGGACGCTGATCGTGGTGGCGCCAAGGCCAGTCCCAAGGCCAGTCCTAACGCCAGCCCCAAGGCTGGCCCCAACGTCGTCCCCAACGCCGGCCCCCGCCGGCACAAAGACCGGAATAGCGTTCCAGGCGCGCTGATAGGTGACGATCAACGCACCGTAAGCGATAAATAAGCCGCAGGCCAGAAATGTGAGAAAAAAGATCATGTCAGACGATTGGTAAATATAGGGCGTTCACGATGACTTCCATGAATTTAGGCTGCAGCAGCTGGTGGCCCGCGGAGAGCAGCGTCAGCTGGCAATACGGCGTACAGGATCGCCGGAAACGCTCTCCCCGCTCCCAGCGGATGATGCGGTCGTAGCTGCCATAAATGAGCTGTACGGATACCCGATGACGAACGATAAGGGCGGCGATCGCCGGGAGCCCCGGCCTGAAACGACTCATGGCCGTCCAGCGCGCATAGAGCCGCTGCCGGGCGTCCTCGTCGCCGATATAGCGCGAGGTGAACTTAAAGACGCTGGGGTTCACCAGCTTCAACAGGTTGCCGGAACGCAGTACAAAGAAGAGCCAGCCCGGATGCTGCACCGTCCACCGGAAGAGACGGTTGCCCAAAGATGTTTGTGTCCCCAGCCAATACCAGGGATTAACCCGAAGGCCATCCGGCGCCAGCAGGACCATCCGCCCGATCTTTTCCGGCGCCAGCTCCAACAGTTGTAGCGCTATCCTTCCCCCCATGCTGTACCCCAGGAGCGACCAACCGGCCGAAAGCCCCGGAAATCGAGCTGTTAGGTTGTCCAGTGCGCTCAAGAGCTCCCGGGGCTCCAATGGGCGAGCTTCCCGCCATTCGGTTTGACCATGAAAGGGCAGGTCGATGGCCACGATGGTAAACTCCCGCGCCAGCCCGGCCGCAAGAAATGCGAAGCTGGCCGACGACTCGCCATACCCATGGAAACAAAACAACAGACTGGGTCCCGTCCCCCAAAAGGAATAATGAATGCGTGAATCGCCGATAGAAAAATAAGCACTGGACATGCAAAATATATTCGCGCTCAATCTACCGATTCCCTGAAAAAAAATTCGTCTTATCTGGCGAAAATGCCTTATCTTAGATTAGTTGTTTATCTAACAGTATGTCAAACAACCAATTCAAAAAAGGAGAACTCTACAGCTTTATCACCGGAAAAGCGAGTACGGCCATTGCCCGCAATCTTCAAAAGCGTTTCAATGCTGCCGGCATCAAGATCACCATCGAACAATGGAGTGTTCTATACCATCTATGGAAGGAGGATGGCAAGAGCCAACAGGAACTGTGCAGCGCCACATACCGCGACAAACCCAGTATCACCCGATTGGTAGACAACCTGGAAAAACAACAGTTGGTGAAGCGGGTACCTTCGGAGAGTGACAGGCGCATCAACCTGATCTATCTGACGCGGAATTCCCTGCGACTACAGGAAGAGACAATGGCCCTGGCCGAGGCGACGCTCAATGAGGCGCTGGAGGGAGTTCCCGCAGACCGCATCGAGATATGCAAGGAAGTATTGCAAATTGTATACGATAATCTTCGATAGAAAACTAAGTAAACCTATTCTCTCATTACAAAACTATTTTCTATGAGCGCATCAACGGAAAGAACAAAGGCCCTTAAGGGGGCGGAATGGTTGATAAAGGAAAGCTCTCCCTTCGAAACTTTTATCCCCGAGGACTTCAACGAGGAGCAGCGGATGGTGAAGGAGATGTGCCATGCTTTTTTAGACGCGGAAGTCCTGCCCGTCATCGACCGGATCGACAAGCTCGAGACCGGCCTCATGCCTTCGCTTATTGAAAAGGCGGGAGAGCAGGGTTTGCTCGGCGCGGCCGTTCCGGAGGAATACGGCGGACTGGGCAAGGATTTTATCACGTCCACCCTCGTGAATGAAGGTCTGGGCGGCGGCTTTTCCTTTTCCGTTGGCGTTTCTGCGCATACGGGTATCGGTACATTGCCCATCCTGTATTTCGGGACACCGGAACAGAAGGCGAAATATATCCCCAAATTGGCAAGCGGCGAATGGAAGGGCTCTTATGGCCTGACCGAGCCCAATAGCGGAAGTGACGCACTGGGTGCAAAGACCTCTGCCAAACTCTCGGCCGACGGTAAGTACTATCTGCTCAACGGACAGAAATGCTGGATCACCAACGGCGGCTTTGCCAATGTCTATACGGTCTTTGCAAAAATCGACGGCGACAAGTTTTCGGCGTTTATTGTAGAACGGGGTTTTGAAGGATTTACCCAGGGTCCGGAGGAACATAAGATGGGCATCAAGGGCTCTTCAACGGTCCAGTTGTATTTCCAGGATTGCAAAGTTCCGGTGGAGAATCTGCTGGGAGAGATCGGCAAGGGGCATATCATCGCCTTTAATATTCTGAACATCGGCAGGTTAAAGCTCTGCGCCGCCGCGATGGGCGCGGCCAAGCGCGCCGCGACCACTTGTATCGAATATGCGAAGACCCGCGAGCAATTCAAAACGGCCATCGCCAATTTTGGCGCCATCAAACACAAGCTGTCCGAGATGGCCATACAGCTCTGGGCCTCGGAGACGGCTTTATACCGGACGGCTAAGTGGATCGATGACAAAGAGCTCCAGCTCGTCGCCGAGGGCAAGCCCTTTAATGAGGCCTTGCTTGGAGCCGCCGAGGAATATGCGGTAGAATGTGCCATCCTCAAGGTCTTTGGCAGCGAGATGCTGGACTTTGTTGTGGATGAAGGCGTGCAGATCCATGGCGGCAACGGGTATAGCGATGAGTATATTATTTCCAAGGCATATCGCGATAGCCGGATCAACCGGATCTATGAGGGGACCAATGAGATCAACCGGCTGCTGACCGTGGACATGATCCTTAAGAGAGCCATGAAGGGTCGTCTGGATATCATGGGACCGGCCATGGCCGTTGCAAAGGAGTTGATGAGTATACCCGATCTCGGTGCCGGCGATGACGGCGCCTTTGCCAGGGAAAAGAAAACGATCCAGAATTTCAAAAAGGCGATCCTGATGGTGGCCGGTGCTGCTGTTCAAAAGTTCATGACGAAGCTCGAGGGCGAGCAGGAGATCCTCATGAATATCGCCGATATGACCATTATGGCCTTTGTAGCGGAAAGCGCGTTGTTGCGTGCCTGGAAGCTCGTCGATCAACGGGGTGAGGCTGCTGCCGCATTCGAGCTGGATATTATGCGCTGCTTCCTTTATGACGCGGCTGACGCCATAAACAAAGCCGGCAAGGATGCCGTCAATTCTTTCGCGGAGGGGGATGAACAACGAATGATGCTCCTCGGTCTGAAACGGTTTACAAAGGTCGAACCATTCAACAGCAAGGCTGCCCGGCGTCGGATCGCGGACCGGCTTATAAACGATAATAAATATCCGCTTTGATCAACCTCCGGGCGCCCGCGGCCGGATATGGAAAGTAAATTTGCGGGTCACACTTGAGCGAAACAACGTTCACATGAGCAGGGCAGCGTTCGGGTTTCCGGGCGCTGTTTTTTTTGGCAAAATAGCGTAACTTACAGAATGCGAACTTGGATGATCCTTTTGCTGCTGTCGCTGCGGATGTTTGCCGGATATTCTCAGGACAGCATTTTGCTTGCAAGGACGACGGGGCCGCTTCCTTTTATGGAATACGGTATCGGGGACGACCGGCTCGGCGGCGCTAAGATGGGGTACCTCGATTCGAATATCCTGGTGAAGATCGTAGACAGTTTTACCACCGACTATAAAGTGAGGCTTTCCACTCTGCACTATGCCTATATCGCCAAGAGCAGCGTCGTGTTGCAGGGCAAACAGGCCAACTATCCCGTTGCACATAACACACATCTTACGGGGACCATCAGGGTCTACGGCGATAGCGCGTCGGATTATGTCACACTCAACCTGGACGATCGGTATCCTTACCGGGGCCTTCAGCTGCTGGAGCCTTCAAGGGTGGCGGTGGACGTCTATGGCGTAACGAGCAACACGAACTGGATCACCCAATTGCATTCCAGTAAGGAAATCAGGAACACCTGGTATGAACAGGTGGAAGACGATGTGTTCCGCATTTATATCGAATTAAAGCATCCTCAGCATTGGGGTTATTCGATCAGTTACGACAGCGCGGGCAAACACCTCGTGGTCCGTATCCGCCGGCAGCCCCCCGTGCTGGACATCCGAAAACTGCGCATTGCCATCGACGCGGGTCATGGTGGTGATAATTCCGGTGCCAGCGGCGCCGTCAGTAAGGTGCTGGAAAAAGACTATACGCTGTTGATCGCCGAGCAGCTGCAAAAAGTGTTGAAGACTGCAGGGGTAAAAAATGTCTTTATGACCCGCACAAACGACACCTCCCTCAGTATGCCCGAGCGGATCGCGATGCTCAAGCAATACGATCCCCATCTGCTGGTGAGCATCCATCTTAACTCCACTTCATCGGATACGGTACAAGGCACCAGCACCTACTACCGGTACCCGGGTTTCCGCCCCCTGACAATGGCGATCCTCGACAGGATGCTTTCCCTGGGGCTTAAGGAATATGGGAATGTGGGCAATTTCAATTTTGCCCTGAGCGGGCCGACCGATTATCCCAATGCCTTGGTGGAAGTAGCCTTCCTCAGTAATCCCGAAGACGAGAAAAAGGTGTTGAAGCCGGCTTTCCGTAAGGCCGTGGCACAGAAGATCTATTTGGGGATCGTGGACTGGCTGAATCAAATGAAAATAAAGCAATGAACGGATATCTGATGCAAGAGCAGGATTGGGTCGCGGGGCAGGATACATTTATAGAAAGCCTTTCTCCGGAAAATCACTACGGCGTTGTCTTCGAGGATGACGGCGAGACCGCGTATCTCTATGCCATAGAAAAAGACAAGGAAGGCACGGGAACTCGGGTCCTGGATGCTTTGCATATTCGCAATACGGAAGCCGGTGAGACGGCCCCAGGCCCATCCAACCTAAAGATCGTCTGGTCCCGCGATTGGATGAAATGTGCGCTCGTTATCGATGGCTATGTACACGCCCTGTTCGATTTCGAAGCGCATGGCGGCTACAATATCGATGAATTCCCACCTCCCAATGAATTCTGGACGAAAGGCGACCGGAAGCTCTCCGACGAAGTGATCCAGAAATTATTTTAGACCGGCTGCAGCCGCTACGTCCACAAACCAATGTAGTTCGCCGGCAGGCTTTATCTCCTGTGAAGGATAGAGATCGGGATTGTAAACACCCCTGAGGACTTCGTTGAGGGCATGCGCTTTTGCCGCTCCGGCGGTGAGGAAGGCCACGCAGGCGCTCTTGTTGACTATTGTCTTGGTGAGCGTGATCCGGTACATGTCCTGGGCTTGCAGCCAGAAGGCCTTTGCCCATGCTTTTTCCTCGTGTACGATTGGCATACCGGGGAAAAGCGAGAGGGTGTGCCCATCGTCGCCCATGCCGAGCAGGACCAGATCGAAGCTGTACGGAGTCGTATCGAAATATTCGTGGAGGATTGTCTCGTATTCGATGGCTGATTGCTCCGGGGCGATATCCGTACGCATCACGTGGATCTGCGAAGCAGGGACGGGCACGAAGTCGAGCAGCGTGTCGTAGGCCATCTTTGCATTATTACGGCTGTCTTCAAAAGGAACGGCGCGTTCGTCGCCCCAGAAAACATGGAGCTGTGACCAGGAAAGGGTCTCTTTATAAGGAGGCTGGGCCAGCAGCTCGTGCAGACGCTTGGGCGTGGAGCCGCCGGAAAGTGCGATCGTGAAGCGATCCTTTGTCTTGAGCGTGCTGGTGATGCGATCGGCGATCCATTTGGCCGCGTCAACGCTCATGGCTTCGGCGTCTTGGTATTCATGTAATTCCATGGTCTGTAAATTACTGCGGAGTTATTTATTGCGTAGGAGGCATAGTGATCCAGTTGTGCCCGTCCCTGGCGATCAATGCGTCGGAATCTTCGGGTCCCCAGGAATCCGGAGAATAATTGGGGAAGCTGGCCGGGGGACGGCTTTCCCACGTCTCGAGTATTGGCATCACGATCTTCCAGGCTGCTTCGACCTGGTCGGCGCGCATGAACAAAGTGGGATTGCCTTCCATGACATCGAGCAGCAGGGTTTCATAGGCCTCCGGTTCAAGTTCGTTGTCTTTTGGATTAAAGATCATATCCACCGGGTTCAGCGTCATGGACTGGCCTGCGCGTTTTGCCTGGAACCGGAGGCGGACCTCCATTTCGGGCTGGATGCTGATGGTCAGCCGGTTTGCCTTCCAGGTCTCCGCCGCTTCCGGCGGAAAGGCAAAACTGGGAGCGGCTTTGAATTGTATCGTGATATTCGAAGCCTTTTGGTTCATGCGTTTTCCGGTCCGGACATAGAAAGGAACATCTTGCCAGCGCCAATTGTCGATATAGAACTTTACCGCTGCAAAGGTCTCCACCGAAGACGTCGGATTCACGCTTTTCTCCTGCTTGTAACCGGGCACCTTCTCACCTTTCATCCAGCCTTCCCCATATTGACCACGGACCGCGACCTGGGTGACTTCTTCTTTACTGATCCTGCGAACGGCATTCAGCACGTCTACTTTTTTGTTCCGGATCTCGTTGGCATCGAAGTTGACGGGGGCCTCCATCGCGATCATGCACATCAACTGGAGAATATGGTTTTGGATCATATCCCGCAGCGCGCCCGAGCTCTCATAGTAACCGCCGCGGCCTTCCACGCCAACCGTTTCGGCGGCGGTGATCTGCACGTGGTCGATATAGTTACGATTCCAGATAGGTTCGAAAAGCGCATTGGCAAAACGAAGGGAGAGGATATTCTGTACCGACTCTTTGCCGAGGTAGTGGTCGATGCGATAGATCTGCTCTTCTTTGAACATGCTCATGAGCAGCGTATTCAGCTCGTGGGCACTCTTCAGATCATGGCCGAAGGGCTTTTCGATAACGATGCGGGTAGTCGAAGTATCCGAACAGATCTGGAGGGCGCCCAATTTCTTGGCAATGTCAGGCATCAGCTGAGGAGCGACGGACATATAGAAGAGCACATTGGGATGTTCACCCATTTCCGCCTCCTTCGCCTTGACGATCTCGGCGATCTTGCTATAGTCGCTGTCTTTTTCAGCGTCCATCTGCAAATAGGTCACATGTTTCGAGAACTCAGCCCACTGACCATTCGGCTCTACTTCTTTGCGCCGGCTGAATTGCTTGATACCATTGAAAAGGCGTACGCGGTAATCATCGTCATTATAGGGGCTGCGGCCGATGCCGACGACACCGAATTTTTCCGGCATCCAGCCATCGATGAACAGGTTGTATAACGCAGGAGAAAGCTTTCTGTAATTTAAGTCACCGCTGCCCCCGAAAATGAATATGAGGGCGGACGGCGGTCTTTTATGGGTTGCCATGATATTATCTGTTGTGTCTTATAATACAACTGTTCACGCTATTTGTTCCATTCGGTATGGAAGACGCCTGGTTCGTCGATGCGTTGATAGGTATGAGCTCCGAAATAGTCACGTTGGGCCTGGATCAGGTTGGTCGGCATGCGTTCGCTGCGGTAGGCATCGAAATAGCTCAATGCGGACATCAGCCCGCCCACGGGGTAACCCATGTGGATGGCGTGGATGATCACGTTGCGCATATTCTGTTTTTTGCCCTGAAGCAACTGGGCGATATCACCATCCAGCAACAGATTGGCCAGCGCGGGGTTCTTTTCGAAGGATTTGAAGAAGACCTCGAGCAGGGAAGACCGGATGATACAGCCGCCGCGCCAGATCTTGACCACATCCTTGACGGGGATGTCCATGGCCAGTTCCTTGGATGCGATCTGCAACATGGCCAGGCCCTGGGCGTAGCTGACGATAAAACCGAAGTACAGCGCGTCCTGTACCTGCTGGATGAACACTTCCTTGGGGACGGGGATGTCGGTCGAAGGTGTTTTGTAGAGTGCGGCCGCCTGGGTCCTTTCGTCCTTGTAGGCGGATATTTCGCGCATGTTCACAGCCATATCGATGACCGGGATGGGCACGCCAAGATCCATCGCGTCCTGCGAGGTCCATTTACCGGTGCCTTTGGCGCCCGCCTTGTCGAGGACCAGATCCACGAGCCGGTTGCCGGTCTTATCATCTACTTTCAGGAAGATGTCACGGGTGATCTCGATCAGGAAGGATTGCAGTTCGCCATCGTTCCAGTTCTTATAGATCTTGTTCAGCTCGTCGTTTCCAAGCCCGAGGCCGCGATGGAGCAGGTCGTAGCTCTCGCTGATCAGCTGCATCATCGCATACTCGATGCCGTTATGCACCATCTTCACGTAGTGGCCTGCGGCGCCTTTCCCCAGGTAGGCGACACAGGGAACGCCGCCGACTTTGGCTGAGACGGCTTCCAGCATTGGCTGAACGACCTTATAGGCTTCGGAATCGCCGCCGGGCATAATACTCGGGCCGGTTCGGGCGCCTTGTTCGCCGCCGGAGATGCCGACGCCCATGAAATGAAAACCTTTCTCTTCCATGAAGGTGACGCGCCGGAGCGTATCGACGTAATGTGAGTTGCCGCCGTCGATGACGATATCGCCTTTCTCCAACAGCGGGAGAAGACTGTTGATGACGTCGTCAACCGGTTTGCCCGCAGGGACCAGCATCATCATAGCCCTCGGCTTCTCGAGAGCCTGTACCATTTCTGCCAGGGTGCTGACGCCTTTGACCGTTGTTCCCGGCGTGGCGGACGATTCGAGTGTAGCACCTTTTGTTTCATCTTTATCAAAGCCGACTACCGCAAAGCCGTGATCGGCCATGTTGAGGAGGAGGTTGCGCCCCATCGTCCCAAGACCGATCATTCCGAATTTAAATAGATTGTTTGCCATGTCTGTATGAACAGCGGGGAATGGATTTCCCGAAAAATAACCCATTCCCCGCTGTTAGCTAATGATGGGTGATCTTCGTCGTGCCTTCGGTCCTCGGCCCTCCTCGATAGAGCTTCGCCCGCAACCTTCGTCCGAGCTTCGCTCATCCTTGGTTGCCTTCGCTGCGCTCGGTTATGCTTCGCTCGATTTCGGCCGATGAGCCACGGCTCATCTAAAATTGGTCATAAAATTAGGTATAATAAATAAGAAAGAGGCCGGCTTTGAATAAAAGTAGCGGGCCTCTTTCTTGTATGATTTAATAATTATTTCACCTCGTTGGGATGCGGACTTCCATGATGACAGGTCATACAGGTAACGACGGCTATTGAGTTGCCTTTGTCATCCTTGGCTTCCTTAAAAAATTTCTTGTTGATCTTACCGGCCATTTTGTACATATGGCGGGCGATGTCTTTTTCAGGTTTCGCGTCACTGGCAAAATCCAAATGGTGGGAAGTGGTGTCCGCGGCGGGGGCATGGCAGAAATTACATTTCACGCCCAGTGCCGTTTTCCATTCGTCCATGATCTTGTGCAGGTCTTCACCGCTGATTTTCTTCGGGAGGACCTTGAGGTTTTTGGGGCCGTCGTCCGGGGGATTGGTTGCGGCCATTCCGACAACCATTAATGCAAAAAGCGCGGTAACGATGAGCAATTTTTTGTGCTGCATAAGTGACAGAAATTATTGGTCCCCGAATTTAAGGAAAGACGACTATATAATGACGCGATATTTGACAATATTTTGACAATCCATTCCCCGGGGTGGCCCGGACAATGGCCGCGGCTCGGACGAAACCCATTCACCTGATCAGGATAGGTATCCACGGCTGGCATTACGCTGTCTCGCCGGGTCCGCCGGGCCTCCACCCGCTTTGCCGGGCCACCGGCGCCGCTCTGCCTTTCGTTGTCCGACTTCCACTGCCGGAGTGTTCCACGCCCGTCAGGTATGCCGCCGGGAGTCAACCGGCGGAGGACGAGGCCCGCGATCTGACAGGGGTTGACTACGTAACCAAATACGTGTGACCGTTAGTTTCACGAGCGCTTCCGGGCTTTGTAATTGTACTTTTTCCCGGTGTGATCACGTAGGCAGGTTAACAAATTACTAATTGATCGGATACGGGTTTATTTTGTTGGCGGTTTGGGTAATAGTCGTATATTTGCGTCAGTTAAATTTGAGCTGAACACAGCATTAGTAATTGAATTATCATTTCCGCTATATCAAATCTCCGGTAATTGTTAGTCGTCTTTACTCCCTGCTTTTTTACTCAGATTGCCTTTTATTTTCATTTTTAACCAGTTATTTGTATGAACATTTACGTTTCAAATTTAAGTTTTAACGTTACGGACGAAGACTTACAGGATTATTTTGCAGAATACGGCGAAGTTTCTTCTGCTAAAGTCATTATGGACAAATTTACCGGCAAGTCCCGCGGATTTGCATTCGTGGAAATGTCCGATGACGAAGCTGCTAAGAAAGCTATCCAGGAACTGGACGGCGCTTCCGTTGACGGCAGGACGATCGGTGTGTCTGTAGCCAAGCCCCGCGAAGACCGTGGCAACGGCGGCGGCGGCGGCGGTAACCGTGGCGGCGGCGGCGGTGGATCTTTCCAACGCAGGGGCAACAACAGCAACTACAGCAACAGCCGATACTAGTCGCTAAACTGTTTAGTTCGATATAGGGCTCCTCGAAAAAAGGAGCCCTTTTATTTTTTACTGTATTGGCCGGGGAAGTCCGTTCCGCGTGGAAAGTGCGCGCTATTCGCCGGAACCCGCCCCTCCGGGCAGGAAACCGCCTGGCGGAACTGAATACGATGCCAGGTTGAGCCAGACGCGGCCCTCTTAGGCCGCGCGAAGATCCTTGTGCATATCCTTATGTAGAGTCAGGGCGACGGTCGTGCCCATATCCCAGGAATCTATACTGATGGAACCACCGAGTTTCTCAGCTGCATCCTGCACCTGGCGGAAACAATTGGCGCTGCTGCGATAAAAGTACACACCGGCATTCCGCACCCGGATCATCGTGCTTTCGCCAAGCCTCACGGATTCTACATGAATGCACTCATTTTGGGTGCTATCCACAGCCTTGTCGAGCAAATTCCACAACACAAAAGCGAGCAGATTTTCATCGGAACCGACTTCGAGATCTCGGTCTATTTGATTGATAATAATTGATTTACGACTAACGGCCCGAGGAACAAGGCCCGTCATCAACTCATCCACAAAGCGATGCAGCGAAATTTTGGTGTAGTAATCAGTAGCCATTGATACAGGATTTTAGTAAGGGTTGCTTTTAACCGTGTAAATGTAACGCAATGGGACATTACTTTATGAGGGCCCTGTCTATTTTTTTCCGAAAATATATGAAGCCCGTAACTTATCACTAGGGGCTTCCGGTATATATGGAGTGGGTTGTGTGCATCTGTTACCGGCTATTACCAGTGGCTGCGGTTCCGGTGATGGCCCCTGGTCCCATGGTCCCGGTGACCGATGTCCAGGTTCGCCCCGCCCTTGGGTGCCCAGTAACCGTTGTGCCAGTGGTAGCCGCCGCCGTCGACTGCACCCTTTGCACGCGTATTTTGTGGTCTTTATTCCCCAAAGACCGGCGTAAAATGATCAAACCGACGCAAAATGATTATTTTTACGACAATGTCCCCTTACAAAGGACTTACTATATGAGCTCAACAACCATCAATACGCCACCGGCCCTGACAGCAAAAGATTTTGCAACCGATCAGGAAGTGCGCTGGTGTCCGGGATGCGGAGACTATTCCATTCTGGCCCAGGTGCAGAAGATCATGCCGACACTTGGCATCCCCAGGGAAAATATCGTGATCATCTCCGGTATCGGCTGCAGCAGTCGTTTCCCCTATTACATGAACACCTATGGCATGCATTCCATCCATGGAAGAGCGACGGCAATTGCCTCCGGGCTCAAGGCCAGCCGTCCCGAACTAAGCATCTGGGTCGTCACGGGCGACGGCGACAGCCTTAGTATCGGCGGCAACCATACCATTCATTTGCTACGGCGCAATTTCGACCTGAATATCCTGCTCTTCAATAACCAGATATACGGACTTACCAAGGGGCAGTATTCCCCTACATCGGAAGAGCACAAAGTCACGAAGTCAACCCCTTTCGGGAGCATCGACCATCCCTTCAACCCCCTGGCCCTGGCCATGGGTGCCGATGCCACTTTTATAGCAAGGAGCATGGACAGAGACCCAAAGCACCTGCAACAGCTTTTGCTGCGCAGCCAGGCCCATCGGGGCACCAGCTTCCTGGAGATCTATCAGAACTGCAATATCTTCAATGACGGAGCTTTCGAGGTGTTTACCGAGAAGGGCAGCAAACCCGTGGAAACGCTTTTTCTCGAACAGGGCAAGCCCCTTGTTTTTGGCGCCAGCCGGGAGAAGGGGATCCGGCTCGATGGATTCCGGCCCGTCGTAGTGGAACTGGGTAACGGGATCAGCGAAAGCGATTGCTGGATCCATGATGAAAAAGACTTTTACAAAGCGCAGATCCTGGTGCGGATGTTTGATGACCCAAGGGTGGAAGGGCACCTGCCGAGGCCCTTTGGCGTTTTCTATCAGACGGACCGGCCTTGTTATGAGGACATGCTCAACCTGCAGATAGAAGAAGTGATCCAGAGTAAGGGGAAAGGAGATCTGGACAAACTGCTGCGGGGGAGCGAGACCTGGACGATCGCCTGACCGCTGCTCTGGCGGTTATGGGTATCCGCGCGATCGTTGCATGATGCCGCGCGCTCAAATTCAGCACTTTCAAACAGCCTAAAATTAAAAAGAGGTCGGCCCGACAGGATTGAGCCGCCTCTTTTCTGGTTTTTTCACAGTGAAGTTTTTTACGGGCCGAAGGTCATGGGGCTATCTCTCCGGACTAATGCCGGTTAAAAGATAAAAAAGAGCCAGCGATAGACATCGCCGGCCTGTGCTTACCTCTGAAACCACAAAAAGAAAAAGTTAAAAAAGGCTGAATATTTTCCATCGCATTCTATTCTGATGTTACTGGGACCCGGACAAAACACTCTATAGCACTATACCTTGCTGTTAGTATCGATCGCGTTTTCTGGCTGACCCTTCTACAGGGCGCACCGTAAAAAAATAAATTTCGGGTAACTAATCGCGGTAGACAGCCCAAACTGAAATTACCGGAGGATCGTTTTTGCAGGGTAACGGGAGAATCTTGACAGGACAGGGGATAGGTGTCTCAAGAGTAATATGATGGATTTACTTTATAGCTCGAATGAAAACCTGGATATCGATGGAACTGGAGTCTTCGGATAGAAATTGGACGATCGAGCTCCCAAAGGGAGGAAAAGACTGGTGGAAATTGGATCGGAAATTTCTTTATTGTGTTTCCGTAGTCGACGCGATATCTTCAGAGTGTGTAAGCGGGGTAAAAATAAAGACAGTTTTGGTAAAAAGCAATAATTTTTTTTCAAATTTTGTTCAGCTGCGGCGCCCGGATTGATTTCCTGCAACGGCATCGCGCCCCTAATGCCTTATTCAACAAGGGTTTCAAGCTCTCTGCCCGCGGCCTTGAATGTTTTTTCTTTTTTTCTGTTGAACCACCATTCGGGTGCTGTTTTCTTCATCAGGGTGTCGATGTTCCGCATTCCCATTAAATACCAGATGCCTTTTAGTTTACCGCTGAAGGATGATTGCAGCGCCCTGAGACTCATAGCGAAACCGCTGTCCAGGTATTCCATATGATGCCAGTAGCCGGCCGGCATGAACAAGGTGTCGCCATGCTCCAGGATCACCTCATATCCCCGGGCCAGTTTCAGTGCGGGATATCTTGCAAGATCCAGCTTATTGGCCTGTTGGTCGAAATACTTTTCAAAATTCACAAAGCTCAATACTTCCCAGGGTTTCCGGTAAAGTTTGTGCTGTTCCTGGAAGGGGAAAAGCAGTACGCGTTTGCGCCCTATGAACTGTGTATGCACAATATGTGAAAGGTCGATATCGAAATGCATGTGGGTAACGGAGCCTTTTCCGCCCACAAAAAGCATGGGGTAGCGTTTGACAAAGCCCTTCATCAGGTCTTCGGGCCATTCAAAATCGTGGATGAGCTGGGGGGCATGCTCGAAGATATTGAAGAGAAAAATGCGCCATTCCGCAGGTCCTTTACGAACCATATCGATATAATTGCCGAATGTCATGTAGTCATCTGCGGTATTGATGGGGGTATAAGCATCGCTTTTTATGTTGTTGTAGACGCCCACCTTTACTTCCCCGACAATGGATTTGAAGTAGTCCCATCCCCATTTTTCATAAGCCGGCCATTGCCTGGACATCCCTTTGATTACGAGAGGTTTCATGGGATTATAATACGCGTCCCTGAACTCATCGGGGCTGATGCTGTCCACCGTATCTACCGCCTGTAATTGCATTGCATCAAATGATTTCCGCAAATTTAAAAATAATTCTACGTTAAGGATTTGTTAGAACCTTCGGGGTCCTAAAAAATTACCCCTTCGGTTCTAACCTCTTATGTCTGGAGGCTTTCGTCAGGGCTTCGTCCCTCGCCCCTCCTCAGCCGCAACCTTCGCTTTGCTCGGTTGTGACCAAAGGCCTACGGCCTGTCAGGTTAGAGATTGCTACCGATCCGTCAACGGAGAAATTTTCCTAACTTCCCCTATGTTGCTACAACTCCATCCGGTCAATCCCCAGCCCAGAAATATAAAGACGATCATAGAATGTCTTTCCGACGGCGGGGTCATCGTCTATCCCACCGATACGATCTATGGCCTGGGTTGCGATATCTCCCAGCATAAGGCCGTCGAGCGCATCTGCCGGATCAAGCAGGTCGATCCCGCCAAAGCCCAACTCTCCTTTATCTGTTATGACCTCAGCGATCTAAGCAACTATACCAAGAGTATCTCTACCCCCCTCTACCGGCTCCTAAAGACCTTGCTGCCTGGGCCCTATACATTTATCCTGCCCGCCAGCAAACTGGTTCCCAAGATACTGAAAAGCCGGAAAGACACCATTGGATTACGCATACCCGATAATACCATCGCCCGTTCGCTGGTAAAGGAACTGGGGCGCCCCATCCTGAGTTCCTCGCTGCCCGGGGACTTTGCCGGCGGCCAGGGATCAAAGGAAAAATCGGGCCACGGCAGCCAGTTGGAAGCCAAAGACCGTGACGCTGCCGGCCGCGGCCGCGAACGGGGTGACGATAGGGAGGGGCTGGGTGCGGCGTCGTGGGGTCGTCGTTTGCGGCCTTTGCCTGACCCGGCCATGGCAGGTCCGGTACCGGCAGTGCCCCTGGTCGAAGAATATACCGACCCGGAGATGATCCAGGAGAAGTTTGGCGCATTGGTCGACATCGTAGTAGACGGCGGCATTGGCGGCGTCCTGCCCTCGACGGTGATAGATTGCACCGGCGACGAGCCTGTCCTGATCAGAAAAGGATTGGGTTCGTGGGAGCCGCAGCATGACTACTAATCCAGGAACGCCAGTTCTTCCTGGCCCGACTCCGCGGGGTTAATGTTGAAACTCTTGCGATGATACTTGCAAAGGCCAAATTTTTCGATGGCATCCCGGTGTTCCCTGGTCCCATAACCTTTGTTGCTGTCCCAGCGATAATGCGGGTATTCGATATGCAACTGCTGCATGTATTCGTCCCGCCAGGTCTTGGCCAGGATACTGGCCGCGGCGATAGAAGCGAAGGTGGCATCGCCTTTGACGATGCACCGATGGGGGACGCGTTTGTATTTGGTGAAGCGGTTGCCGTCTATCAGCAGGAGCCGGGGCCTCGGCTTTAGCCGGTCAAGGGCCAGGTGCATGGCCTTGAAGGAAGCCTTGAGGATATTGATCCGGTCGATCTCTTCATGATCCACTTGCGCTACGGCCCATGCAAGCGCGTTGGCCTGGATATAAACGCGCAGTTCGTTCCGGTTTTCGACTGTCACCTGCTTGGAGTCATTCAGCAGGGGATGGAAAAACCCCCCTGGCAGGATGACGGCGGCTGCGAATACGGGCCCGGCATAACAGCCCCGACCTGCTTCATCGCAGCCGGCTTCCATCAGCTCCTCCTGGTAATGGCTTCTCAGCGGGTTTTCCATGAGTCAAATTTCGGGTCTTTGAATGGTGTAAAATTAGGGTCTTTGCCGAATGCCGGATGCTATCTGGATAAAAAAGTAGAACTTTACGTCCGCTATGCAATCCTCTTCCCGCAGTTCCTTCCGGCCGGTAGCGATTTGGGTGTATGCCGGTGTCATAATGCTTCTGATCCAGGTAATTTTGGGTGGAATAACGCGTCTCACCGGCTCGGGCCTTTCGATCACGGAATGGAAGGTGATCACCGGCACCCTGCCCCCGCTCGATCATAGGCAATGGCAGGAGGCCTTTGACGGCTACAAGCAGACGCAACAATACCAATTGCTCAACTCCGATTTTACCCTGCACGATTACCAATTCATCTATTTCTGGGAATGGTTTCACCGGCTTTGGGCCCGCCTGGTCGGGGTCGTCTTCCTGGTTGGGTTTGCCTGGCTGCTCTGGAAGCAGAAACTAAAGGGATGGATGATCCGACCCCTGGTGGCGCTTTTTCTGCTCGGCGCTTTGCAGGGCGCTGTAGGCTGGATCATGGTCGCCAGCGGCTTCGTCGGCGATGCCATTTATGTGGCGCCCGCCAAGTTGGCCCTGCATTTCGTCTTTGCCCTTTGCCTGGTCGCCTACACGTTCTGGTTTGCATTGGAACTGTCCGTTCCGATTGAAGCCCGCGTGGCCCGCGTACCCCTGGGGCAGGTGGGACAGACGAGACCGGTCTTTGCAAGACGGGCGGCTACGCTCCGGCGATGGACGGTCGTCATCCTGGTGCTGTTGTTCTTTCAGCTTATCTATGGCGCACTGATGGCCGGCCATAAGGCGGCTA
>Ga0302325_10006362_pt1 | contig 26559 bp, 26 predicted proteins | sample Palsa_T0_2_FD_201948 | JGI IMG/M metagenome (GOLD analysis project Ga0302325, IMG submission 201948) | Peat permafrost microbial communities from Stordalen Mire near Abisko, Sweden - Palsa_T0_2 | ecosystem: Environmental > Terrestrial > Soil > Palsa > Peat permafrost | place: Sweden: Abisko... | reverse complement strand
CCGCTTCGCCGGGCATTGTCAACGCTGCGGTGGAATTCGATGAAGAGCGCCTGCGCCCCACCTATCGCCTGCTCAATGGTGTTCCCGGTGTTTCGCGCGGGCTGGAAATCGCCGCCCGCCTCGGGCTTGCTCCCGAGCTGGTGGAGAGAGCGCGCGCTGGGCTTAGCCCCGAAGCGCGGGAAACGCGCGAGTTGATCGTTTGGCTGCATCGCAGCCGCGATTTCCAGCAGCAGGCAGAACGCGGGCTGGCCCAGGAGCGCGCCCAGCTCGAAAGAGATCGCGACGAATTGAAGGGAGAATGGTCCGACAGGCAACGGCAACGAATTTCGCAGCTCGAACGCGAGTTTGCCGGCGCGCTCGCAAAACTGGAATCCGAAGTGGCCGCGCTTATCGGCGAAGTGAAAGATCGCAAGGAACGCGCACGACTGGAAAAGATGACCGTGGGCCGTATGGGAGCGGCGCGTCAGGAAGCCCGCGAAGACGTCAATGCCGCGGTCGTGCAGCATCTATCGGATTCGCAAGCGGATTTAGGAAGCGGCGCCGAATCGTCGCCTCGCCCCGCCGCAATCGAAGAGCTAACCGAGGGCGTTCGAATTCGCGTTCGCGGATTTCCCCAGCCGGTCGTCCTTCGCCGCCGAGATGATCGCACCGCGGAGGTCGAAGCGGGCGGCCTGAAAATGAAGGTTTCGTTGCGCGACATACTCAGCATCGAACCAGCAGCCGCGCCGGACGCACGAAAGGGCGCAGCGCCATCGCGTGGCGTCACCGTGCATTCGCAGCCTTCGAGTGAATCCAGCGCCGTGGAAATCAACGTGATCGGCTGTACGGTGGAGGAAGCGTCGCGCCGGGTGGAGGAATTTCTCGACGATGCCGCGCTGGCGCAGCGTCCTCGCGTCCGCATCATTCATGGACACGGCACCGGAGCGCTTCGCCGCGGCCTCGCCGAATTTCTTACCGGGCATCCGCTGGTCGAGAAATACTACGCGGAGCAGCAGGATCGTGGCGGCACCGCCGTCACCGTCGTCGAAATTCAAGGCTAGGAACCAGCGCGTCGAAGATGGCTGAACCTGGATCACTGGCGGAACGCGTGAAGCAGCAAGCGGACATCGTCCGTGTGGTGGGCGAGTACGTCAAATTGAAGAAGGCTGGGCAGAATTTCATGGGACTTTGCCCGTTCCATCCGGAGAAAAGTCCGTCGTTCGCCGTGCATCCCGTGAAGCAGATTTACCATTGTTTCGGCTGCGGCGCGGGCGGCGATGTCTTCAAGTTTGTGCAGGAAATGGACAAGTGCTCGTTTCCCGAAGCCATGCGCACCGTTGCGGATAAATGCGGCATTCACGTTCCCGCCGCCCGTGAACGCACGCCGGAAGAGCGCCGGGAAGGGCAGCAACGCACGGCTCTGGTGGAACTACACCGCCTGGCCGCTGAATTTTTTGCCAAACAGTTACGCGAGTCTCCCGAGGGTAAAGCCGCGGCGGGCTATCTGGAAGATCGGGGCCTCGACGATGCGGCCTGCCATGAATTTGCTCTGGGCTACGCTCCCGGTTCGGGAGACGCGCTGTTGCGCAGTCTGAAGCCGCGTTATGCGGAAAAACTTCTCGACACATCGGGGCTTTTTTCGCATGAAACAAGCGGCCGATTGTATGATCGCTTTCGGCGGCGCGTGATGTTCCCCATCGCCAATGAGTCGGGAAAAGTCATCGCTTTCGGCGCGCGCGCTTTGGGTGACGATCTGCCCAAGTATTTGAACTCACCCGAGACAGCCATCTATAAGAAAAGCGAAACTCTCTATCACCTTCACGCCGCGCGCGAAGCCATCCGGCAATCGGGCTTCGCCATCCTGGTCGAAGGCTATATGGACGCCATCGCCGTGGCGCGCGCAGGCTTTCGGAACGTGGTGGCCAGTTGCGGTACGAGCCTGGCGGAGCCCCAGGTGCGCCTGTTGGCGCGTTTTACGCAGCGCGTGGTGGTGAACTATGACCCCGACGTGGCCGGACGCGCGGCTACGGAGCGTTCCCTCGGTCTGCTGCTGGAGAAAGACTTTGATGTGCGCGTGCTGGCGCTGCCCGGCGGCGCCGATCCCGATCAGTTTGTGCGCCAGCAGGGAAGGGAAGCGTACGGAAAACTTGTGGCCCTCGCGCCTGCTTACATTGAGTATTTGATCGGCCGGGCTCGCCAAATGGAGCTTTCCAGCGTCGAAGGAAAAGTGGCCGCTCTGAATTTTCTGCTGCCGCACTTGCAGCGTCTGCCCAACCGTATCGCGCGATCGGAGTGGGCATCGCGGATTGCCAGCGAGCTGCGGATTGAAGAGCCGGCGCTGCGGGAATCTTTGCGCACGGCCACTGCCCAGCGCCGCGGGGAAGTGAAGCCACAAGCGGAATTTCTGCCCTCCTTGCTGCCGCTGGCGGAAAAGCGCCTGATGCAAATGCTGGCCGAAGGAGAGGGGCTGCGCCAATCCGTCGCGCGCATGCTCAGCGAGGGAGATCATCACCGCGGCCTGCCAACCGAAAAGATATTCCAGGTTCTGATCAACGCGGCTCTTGCAGGAGCACAGCCCGATGCCGCCGCGCTCGGAGAATCGCTCGAGGAAAAGGACCGCCGCGTGTTGTTCAGCGTTCTATTCGAAACAACCGAGGAAGCAACCGAGGCGGAGGCCCGGAGCTGCCTGGGAGTATTCCAGCGGCGCAAGCTGGAATTGGAGCTGGCGGACTTGCAAAAACGCCTGGAAGGGACGGTTGCCGCTGGCGAACTGCGCGAGTTCGTGGCGCGCAAGCAGAAGCTCCAGCGCGAGTTGGCCGCGCTGGGTAAATCCTGATGTGCGCGAACTTACCGCGGTCGGGCTCGGCCCGTAATACATCCCATGTGCTACAATTATTAAGGGCGAAGCGAAAGGGCAAGGCGCTGCATCTTATAGTTTTGGATGTCGCGGGCGGCGGGGAAGTGCGGATATTTGAGCAGCTAGCTACCTCTGTCAGTCAGACTTTCAGAATAGGATCACCGTCCGGGCTGGATTCCTCATGCCTGTTATCGGCATCCATGTCTAATCGCATCGCTGTGTCCCATCGGCTGTTCGTGGAGGAAATGTGAGTTCATTGCCCATCGAAGAGAAATACGACCAGGTACGCCAACTCATCATCATGGGCAAGGAGCGCGGCTACCTCCTCTACGACGAAGTGAACGACATCCTACCGGCCGAAGTGCACTCCTCGGAGGAAATTGACGACCTTCTTTCCGCGTTTGAACGCTATGGGATCGATATTTATGACGATCTGGCCACCGCTAAGGCGGCGCGCGGCGGCGAGGCGGAAGTCGTGGTCGGGCGCAAGGAAGAAAGCGGCGACGAAAACGAATTGGACCTGACGCCGGGCGCTCTCGAAAAGACCAACGATCCTGTTCGCATGTACCTTCGTGAGATGGGCACCGTGCCCCTGCTGACGCGCGAAGGCGAAGTCGCCATCGCCAAGCGCATCGAGCGCGGCCAGCTCGTCGTCCTCCGGACGATTTCTCGTTCTCCCGTCATTATCCAGGAAATCATCGCCGGCGCCGAAGAGCTGCGCAACGGCACGCGCTCCATCAAGGAATTCGTGCAGTTCGACGATGAAGAACTCACCGAAGAAAAGATCGAGGCGAAGACACGCCACACTCTGAAGCACTTCGACAAGATCGCCAAAGCCTATGACCTGGCATTGAAGCAGGCCGCCAAGCTCGAACGCACCGCCAAGAGCATGAAGAAGCCTTACCGGCGCGCAAAGTTCGCGCTGGCTCGCACGCGCGTGGAGATTTCCAAGCTCATCCGGCGGATAGATTTCAATCCTTATGAGAAGAAACGCCTGATTGAGCACATGCGCCAGACCGTCGAACACCTGCACACGCTCGAGCGCGAAGCCGGAAAACTGGAACGCCGCAAGGACAGTGTCAAGAGCGAAACGCGCGCCGAAGCCAGCAAGGAACTGCGCGATCTTCGCGGCGAGATGCGGGAAATCGAGGAGTCGAGCGAAGTCAGCCCCATCGAACTGCGCCGTACGCTGCAGATCATCGGACGCGGTGAAATCGAAGCAGAGCGCGCCAAGAAAGAATTGATCGAAGCCAACCTGCGTCTCGTGGTTTCCATCGCCAAGAAATACACCAACCGCGGCCTGCAGTTTCTGGACCTGATTCAGGAAGGCAATATTGGCCTGATGAAGGCCGTGGACAAATTCGAGTGGCGCCGCGGCTACAAGTTTTCCACGTATGCCACGTGGTGGATTCGCCAGGCCATCACCCGCGCCATCGCCGACCAGGCTCGCACCATCCGCATTCCGGTGCACATGATCGAAACGATCAACAAGCTGGTCCGCACCAGCCGCCAGCTTGTGCAGGAACTGGGCCGCGAACCTACCAGCGAGGAAATCGCCAAGCGCATGGACCTGCCGGTTTCCAAGGTCCGCAAAATTCTGAAGATTGCCCAAGAGCCTATCTCGATTGAAACGCCCATCGGCGAGGAAGAAGACTCGCGGCTGGGCGATTTCATCGAGGACAAGGGTGTTACGTCTCCCGCCGAAGCCGTCATCAATCTCAGCCTGCGCGAGCAGACGCAATCCGTCCTGAAGACGCTGACGCCGCGCGAAGAGAAAGTTATCAAGATGCGTTTCGGACTGGATGACGGTAGCGAACACACGCTCGAGGAAGTAGGCGGATTCTTCGCCGTCACCCGTGAGCGCATCCGCCAGATTGAAGCCAAGGCACTGCGCAAGCTGCGGCATCCCTCGCGCTCGCGCAAGCTGCGCCCCTTCATGGAATCCGCCAATGGGGATTACTAAAGTATATTGCACGGAATAAAGCGCTCAGGTTGCGGGGAGCCATGCGCAACATACTTCGCTTTATGACGGTTGTGGGACAAGCAGCGCTTTTGTTAACACTGGCCTTTTTTGTAACGGCCTGGATTGCTGTTCCCCATTTATCGCCGTCGAACGTAAATAAATTGGGCGGAAAGATCGCGCTGATAGCCGCCTTCATCATTCCACTCGGAGTGGCCTTTTGGTGGATGTTTCACAAGCTACAATCGTACTACTCGCGACGAGAAGCGCTCGCTGCTTCGGTCGCATTTGCGGTGGTTGCTCCCGTGCCCTTGGCTATTGGTCTCGTCCTCGGCACAACGGTGGGGAGGAGCTATGCGGATGTGATCTTCAGAACCCAATCTCGTGCCGTTGCCTTCACAGGCGCTGTTGCGGGTACTGTGGTAATAATTATCTTAATGGCCCTCATAATGAGCGCACTTGCATTGTGGATCACGCGATTGACCATTAAGCGGGGATTTGGAATGTACCGTGGTTACCGGTGAGATTCATCTGGAAGTCCCAGATTTCGGTGTCTTCGCTTCCCGCCACGTAAAGGCTGTCCTCGTTGTTGTTTCCTACCCAGAACGCGGGCCCGCAGCGGCTGCCTGTTGAATCGCTGTGCTGGCTGCTATTGCTGGTGTAGTTGGGCAAAAGGATCGCTCCAAAGCACTGGAGGGAGAGCGTGCCACACGGGGCGGGGGCACCGTCCGGCGCTGTGTTGGCCATATTCAAGGGATTAATCAGGGATTTCCGTTTTGGCTTCCTAGCGAGCACAGATTGTACATCCAAACACCTCCGTTGGAGCCGTTTTTTTCATCTTTTCCGTCCCGAGCGACCGCAGTGGCTCTGAAAGGTTCGGGGCTGTCTCCTCCGGCTACCGAAAAAGCCCGAAAGTGCATCATTTCAAGGGATTTCTCACACACCTCTCCGTCCCCTTCCTTCCTACGACCTGTTGGCTTGCCCGCCGCCGTGCCCTATCCGGTTTGCAAGGGCAGCGCGACGATCCGCCGCACCATGCTTCCAAACAGCCGCCGCGTCAGATGGCTCTCGGCCAGCAGCAGCCAGTAACACCGCGCGTGTTTCACGAGCCGTCCGCCCGTCTTCACCAGCCGCTGCTGCAGGCTCGTCAGCGACCACTTCTCGATCCTCTTCGGCAGCACCAACCGCCGCCACAGGTTCCCGAGGGTGTAGGCGATTACGCTCAGCCAGAGCCGTACCTCGTTCGACCGAAAGCGATGGCAACTGAGACGCGTCATCTTCACCGCTTGCTTGCCTTCCTTGATCCACTGCTCGGCCGTCCCGCGCTTGTTATAGAAGCGCACCACCGCCCGGCTGGGCGGGGTCATGTTGGTCACGATGAAACCCACGCGCGGGAACAACTCTCCCGCATGATGCTCCACCTTCGCTACCACCCGCCGCGCCGTCTTCCAACTCGCTGCCCGGTAGAGAAACCCCTTGTACTCGACCAACGGCTTCTGACTCGGCCTTCCCACCGGGCGCGGCAGCAGTTCGGAGATGTCCCGCTCCAGACTGTCGTTCGCGGGAATGCGGATCGCATACGTCACCCCCCGCTCTTCCAGGGCCTCGTAAACCTCTGGCTTGGCGAAGGCCGCGTCGGCACGAAACGCCACCTCTTGGCCCAGCTTCTGTTGCCGCTCGATCTCCGGCAATAGCACTTCCTCCCAGCCCTCCGCGCTGTGGACGTTGCCGGGCCGGAGCTGGGCCGCCAGACAGTCGCCCTCGCCATTGAATAACAGCAGCGGGTGATAACACGTCGATTCGAAGTGTCCGTTGTAGGCGCTCTGCTCCTGCTCTCCATACACCGGGATCTCGGTGGAATCCAGGTCCAGGATCGTCCGGTAGCCTGAATCCATCGCTTCCGCTCTTCCGATCAGTGTGCGGTTTAGTCCTGCCAGTCCCGCAAAGTTTTCCTCCTCGGCCAGCATCTCGGTCTCGAAGGTCTGCAACCGGGAGGTCAGGGCGGCGCCTCGATCCCAGATCTTCTCGGAACTGATCAGCCGGAAGGTCGGGTCCTGGGAGACCCTCTGGGCGTCGTTGAGGTCTTCGTAACCAGCCAGGCGACTATAGACCGATTGTCGCAGCAGATCGACGAAGGGAAACTGCGTATTCTTCCCACGACGAGAGTCGGTCAGATGTTGTTCGATGAGTTCTCCAAACCCGAGTCGCTCGTCGAGTTCACGCACCAGGATCAGGCCGCCGTCGGAAGTGACGCGGGAACCTTGGAAATCGATCTTGAGAGAGGCGTTGAAGGAGAGCTGAAAGGGCTGATTTTGTATCTCACCCATTGGGTATTGACCTCCGGAGCGTCTTCATCGCCTTCAGACCCGCATAAATATTGATGATTGCGGCGATCAGAAGATTCAGAGATAGTGTTCAAATTGGAAATGTGGGTTAAGACGGAACACGGTGCATGAGATTTCGGGCGCGCTCGCGCAAGCTGCGCCCCTTCATGGAATCCGCCAACGGGGATTACTAAAGATCTGCGAAGGAATTTAACAACATTCCACAGATGGCGGTGTTTCATCTGAGGAATGCACTTTTTCAGGCAGACAAACGCGCTGCCAAGAACTCAGGAGGCGGAAAAATGAAAGGCAATTCCTTGATGAAGTTGAACAAGACGCTGATTGTGGGCGCCGCGCTATGCACGGCTCTGGTCTGCAGCGGAGCCACCGTGCTGCAGGCGCCGGTGGTGGACATTGACCATCATAAGCACAGCAACCTGGCCAATGCTCAAAAATCCATTGTCGACGCGTACCGCAGCATTGAGAAAGCGCAACAGGCCAACGAGGAAAGGCTTGGCGGCCATGCGCAAAAGGCGAAGGATCTCCTTACGCAAGCGGATGCGGAACTAAAATTGGCCGCGAATGTTGCGAATGCTGAGGGCAGGTAATTTCTCTTAACCCAGGATAGACTTGCCGTCATTAGCGCTCCTTCGGCAATGTGACGCAACCCCGACCGTGCATTCAAACTTCGTCGGGGTCAATGTCCTGGGGGACTTCCTGATTCAGCAATTCCGCTGCCGTGGCGGCGTCCTCCTCGCGGACCCAAAGCTTGATTCCGCCGACGACGTTCGACCAGAACCAATCCATTCGAACGATGTTTTCGTCGCCGAGGAAGCATTCCATGTCCGCGGATTCGAGGATGCTTTTGGCCAGCAGCGCTGACGGCGCGTCGCGGAAGGTGCGGAGAGTTACGAGCTTTCCCGGAGTTGCGCTTTCCGTGCTCGCGGCCGGGTAGCGCAGTTCAGTTTTCAGCCCTCGCCGAGAAATCTCAGCTTGCAATATCTCTGTTGCCACTTGCTTCAGTGAAGCGGCGTCCGCTGCAAGCTGTTCCAGTTCGCGGTCGCTCATCCCTAAGTACAAATCAACTAACCGACGCCGTTCGTTTTCCTGACTGGATTCGGGCATGGGAAATAACCGCCGATATTATTTCTGCGGGTTCGCGGTGGACCAATTCACGGCTACGCCGTATTGATAGACCATTTGCGCGCCGCGGTCGGCGCCGATGGCGACGAATATGGCCAGCAGAAAGAGTCCCAGCAGCATCAATTGACGCAAGACCGCGGTGAAATTTTTCCTTGCGAAGAAAGCAAACAGGCATAGCGCCGCGGCCAGGGTCGTACAAATTACCATGAGTGTCTCGTGGATGCCCACGATCCTCATCGCCGCGCCGGGAGGCACCGAATTCTCCGCGTTCCACCCGGTGAAGAGCGTCCCGATTCCCGCCAGCGTTCCCAGATAGAGCAGCCACGTAGCCGTGCGATGCGGGCCGTCGCTTTTGCGCAGCACCGCAAGAAGTTCGAAAAATAACGCCGAGTACCACAGCACAATGGGAAAGTGCACGAACATGGGATGAAGATTCAGCGCGGCTTTCATTCCAGGCAGCATGGCGATTCTTCCTTTCGCGGCGCCGCATTGTCCGTGGCGCGCAAAGCCGTGGCGATTTGCGCCTCGGTCCACTGGAATATCCCCCACACGGCAGCTTGTGTCAATACAGGATTATTGTCTGGGGACTATTTGACGCGGTGGCCTGATATGCTACCGGCGCGTTCTGCTATGCCCGACAGCCAAATTCGATAGGCGGCGTCCACCCCGGGCGAGGGAGACTTGCGATGAAATGGCTGCTGATTATTTGCGGTGCAATATTGGTACTCGTGTTGCTGGCCCTGGTAATCGCCAGCAGGATTCCCAGGAGCCATGTCGCGTCAAGATCCGCGTGGATTTCCGCGCGGCCCGCCGAGGTCTGGAAGGTGATTACGGACATTGACCAATTTCCATCCTGGCGGGCGGGCGTTGCGCGCGTCGAACGCCTGCCGGATCACAACGGTTTCCTCTCCTGGCGCGAATTCGATTTGCACGGCCAATCCGTTCCTTACGAAGTGGACGAATGGAACCCGCCGTCGCGTCTGGTCACTCGCATCGCCGATCCCAGGCTGCCTTTCGGCGGCACCTGGACGTACGAGATACAGCCGTCGGGCGGCGGCAGCATCGTGCGCATCACCGAGCATGGCGAAATCTACAACCTGCTCTTTCGATTCATCGCGCGCTGCTTCTTCGGCTATACCTCGACCATGGATTCCTACCTGAAAGCCCTCGGCGTGAAATTCGGCGATACCGTGGTTCCTCAGCCCTAGCCGTGCGCCAATCCAGATTCGTGGCAATCATCCACATTGAATCTCATTCTGTTGTCCGCCAAGAACCCGGCTAAGATAGGGAAATGCTGCCGCTGCTGGACGTGCGCGGGCTGACGGTTGACCTTCCAACCCCCGGCGGATGGATTCGCCCGGTCGAAAACGTCTCCTTCCATCTCGACAAAGGTGAAACGCTTGGCATTGTAGGCGAATCCGGCTCCGGGAAGACGATGCTGGCGCTGGCTCTAATGGGACTGCTTCCGCGTGGAGCGCGGGCGAGCGGCGAAGGATTTTTGCTGCCGCGTGGCCCACATGATGATGCGAATGCAAATCTTCGCGTAAATCTGCTCGCCGCCGCGCCATCCGAAATGCGCGCAATCCGCGGACGGGAAATTGCCATGATTTTTCAGGAGCCGCTATCGGCGATGAATCCGGTGATGCGCGCCGGCGTGCAGATTGAAGAAGCGATTCGCGCGCATGAACCACGGCTGTCCGCGTTGGAAGTTCGCGAACGGGCCCTCGAAGCCATGCGCCACGCTGCGATTCCGGAGCCGGAAATTCGCGCGCGCCAATATCCTCATCAGCTTTCCGGCGGCTTGCGCCAGCGCGCCATGATTGCGATGGCGCTCGCGGCGGGCTCGCGCGTTTTGATTGCCGACGAGCCGACCACGGCGCTCGACGCGACCATTCAAAAGCAGATTCTGAAATTACTGGCGCGCCTGCGCGATGAATTGCGGCTGGCGATTATTTTCATCACCCACGATCTCGGCGTGGCAAGCGAAATCGCGGACCGGTTGAGCGTTATGCATGCCGGCCGGTTCGTCGAGGAAGGCGCAACGCGGGACGTTCTGACGCGGCCGCGGAATTCTTACACAGAGCGTTTGCTGCGCGCCGCCCCGCGACTCGACCGCGGAGTGGCGGCATCGTGAGCCTTGCGCATTCCAACATTGAGCCTGCGGACGTGCTGCTCTCCGCGCATGATTTGCGCAAGTCGTTCGCGCCGCTCCATCGCGGTACGGAACAGAATTGCCAATCAACATTTGGAGTAAAGGGCGTCACCTTCGATATCGCGCGCGGCGAAACGCTGGGTGTTGTCGGTGAATCGGGCTGCGGAAAGACCACGCTGGCGCGGCTGCTTCTGCGACTGTTGCCGCCGGACGGAGGCAGCATGACTTTTGACGGCCAGGATTGGCTGGCAGCGCGTGGCCGTCCTTTGCGCGCGTTACGCCGCCGGATACAAATCATTTTTCAGGATCCGGCAACGTCGTTGAATCCGCGTATTTGCGCCGAAGAGCTTTTGGCGGAGCCACTGGCCATCCAGGAGCCGCGAATGAATCGCGCTGCGTGCCGGGATCGCGTGGTGGAAATGTTGCGAGCCGTGGGAATGGATGAATCGGCGCTTCGCCGCTTTCCGCACGAATTCTCCGGCGGCCAGCGCCAGCGCCTGAGCATCGCGCGAGCGCTGATTTTGCATCCGGCTCTGATCGTGGCCGATGAGCCGGTCGCGTCGCTTGACGTATCCATCGGAGCACAGGTGTTGGACCTACTCAAGCGCCTGAAGCGCGAATTCCATTTGACGCTCTTGTTGATTTCCCACAGTTTGCCCGTCGTCGCGGAGATGGCGGACCGCGTGGCCGTGATGCGCGCCGGGGCGTTCGTCGAGCTTGCCTCCACCGATGTGCTGTTTCGCGCACCGCAACATCCTTACACCCGTGAATTGCTCGATGCCGTGCCCATCCTGCCGCCTTTCCAGCCCCTGGAGCGGCAGACCGCCGCCGACCTCCCGGCCGATGGTTGAAGCGCGAGCCGTGCCGTCGTGGGCGCCTGAAAATTTGTATGTTCCGATGTAATTTTATGCACCAACAGGCGTAACATCAGGCGGGTTGGTTTGAATCTTAAACGAGAGGTGTGCTTCATGGCTACCAATACCACTGCCGGATCCCCCGTTCACATGAATTCCATGCAGCGCCTGGCTGGGATGTTTTATGCGCCCAAAGCAACGTTCGCGGACGTCGTCGCGCAGCCCGGGTGGATTCTGCCGGTTGTGCTGCTGTGTATTTGCTCGCTCGCCGTCACGTTCACGTTTACCCAGCGCGTGGGCTGGCACAACTTCATGGAGAAGAAAATTGCCGAAAACTCGCGCACGCAGCAGATGCCCGCGGAGGACCGCGAGAAGTTGGTTGACAAGCAAGCCCAGTACGCGCCCATCATTGGTTATGTTTTTGGAACGGTTGGAATCGTCGTAGCCATCCTGGTGCTCGCTGCCGTGGGTTTGGGCGCGTTCAATCTGACTGCTGGCGCGCAATTGAAGTTCAAGACCTGCATGAGCATCGTTGCCTATGCCTGGGTTCCGTTCCTGCTGGCGTACCTCCTCGCGATAGTGGTGATCGTCCTCAAACCACCCGACATGGTGGATCTGGAAAATCTGCTGGCATCCAACCCCGGCGCGTTTCTTTCCAGCGACGCTCCGAAATGGCTGGCGACGCTGCTGGGCTCGATTGACCTCTTCAGCATTTGGTCAATTTTGCTCCTGTCGCTGGGATTTTCCACCGCCAATCCGCGGAAAATATCCTTCAGCCGCGCACTGACGGTGTGGATTGTCCTCTGGATCATTTTCATCGGCGTTAAGGTGGCGTGGACAGCGGCGTTTGCCTGATAAACTGAGCGGATGCCTTTTCGTTTTGAGGTACTGAAAACAGACCCTACGGGTGCGCGCCTGGGGCGGTTGGAAACGCCGCATGGGGTAATTGAAACTCCTGCTTTCATGCCCGTGGGTACCGCCGCCACGGTGAAAGGGCTGGCGCAGGACACGCTGGAATCCCTTGGCGTGCAGATTCTTCTTTCCAACACCTATCATCTTTATCTCCGCCCCGGCCATGAACCGATCCGCGAACTCGGCGGTCTTCACTCTTTCATGTCGTGGCCGCATCCTATTCTTACCGATTCCGGTGGATTTCAGGTTTTCAGCCTGGCCGATCTCCGCAAGGTAACCGACGACGGCGTTACATTTCGCTCGCAGATTGACGGCTCCGAACATTTCCTTTCGCCCGAAAAAGCCATCGAAATTGAAATCGCCCTGGGCGCGGATGTCATCATGGTTTTCGACGAGTGCGTGGAGGCGGAAGCCGATTTCAGCCGCGCCGGCGACGCGGCGAAGCGAACGCACGCCTGGGCCGCGCGCTGCCGCGAGTATTTTTCCAAACATGGCGATGCGGATCGCCAGATGCTTTTCGCCATCATCCAGGGTGGAATCCATCCAGAACTGCGGCGGCAAAGCGCCGATGCACTGGTGAATATGGATTTTCCCGGTTACGCCATTGGCGGCCTGGCGGTGGGAGAGCCGCACAAGGCGACTTGTGAAATGACCGCGGAAGTCACGGCGAGGCTTCCGGCGGACCGTCCGCGGTACCTGATGGGCGTCGGCCGGCCGGAGCAAATTCTCGATTACATCGCGCTGGGGGTGGACATGATGGATTGCGTCCTGCCGACGCGCAATGCCCGCAACGGCTGGCTGTTTACTTCCGAGGGGCGCCTTTCCATTCGCAATGCGCGGTATGCGCGCGATGCCAAATCGCTAGATGAACGCTGCGGCTGTCCGGTATGTCGGCGTTACTCCCGCGCGTACTTGCGGCACTTGTTTATGTCCAATGAAATGTTGGGCGCGATCCTGAACACCCGCCACAACCTCTACTTTTACCTTGACATGATGCGCGAAATTCGACAGGCTATTCGGCTTGGGGACTTGGCACGTCTCCGTTCTGACCTTCAGGCACGTCTGGCGAAGAGGCCTTCCGAGTCAGGAGATTAACGAACCGGCCGGGGAAACCGTCTTTGGAGAGGGGTATGGCGCGTTTACACGCCCGACGCGCTATTATTGTATGATGTGCTTAACAGTTCCGGCCGCTCCGGTTATCTGGGCGGGAATCACGGCGACGAGTTCGCCCGCGCCCTTGCTGGCGCAGGCGGCGGGAGGAGGCTTGGTAGCGTTCCTGCCTCTCGTCCTGATCATGGTGATTTTTTACGTGCTTCTTATTCTGCCCGCACAGAAGCGGCAGAAGAAGACGGCGGCGATGCAGCAGGCCTTGAAAAATGGAGACAAAGTTTTGACCTCGGGCGGAGTTTACGGCACCATCGCCGGTCTGGAAGAGACCGCCGTTTTGGTTCGCGTCGCCGAACAGGTTAAGCTGCGTGTGGCTCGTTCCGCCATTGTCGAGATTCTGGAACCGGATGCCGCAAAGGAGATTCAGTAAGCCCGCATGACTTCGCAGCTTAGATGGAAAGTGATCTTGATTTTGGGCGTTGTCCTGCTTTGCATTTTCGGGCTGGTGGGCCTGCCGGATTTCCCCCGCTCCATTACCCAGTTGAAGGACAATTTCGAGCAGCGCATCAAGCTGGGGCTGGACCTTCGCGGCGGCAGCCATCTGGTACTGCAGGTGCAAGTCCAAGAAGCTATTGGACTGCATTGCGACCAGGCGGTTGACCAGCTCACCAAGCAGCTTCGCGACAAGAACATCAACACAGGCGAGATCGCCCGTCGCAGCGATACCCAGATTTCGGTCGCCGATGTCCCTTCCGATCAGCTCGCGAATTTCCGCGACCTGGTGCATGACCAATTTCCCGAATGGGATCTTCAGCCTGCCGCGGGTGTCAACAATGGCTACCTGCTTACGTTGAAGCAATCCGTCATTGCTGACCTTGAGAAGGACACAATGGATCAGGCCCTCGAGACCATCCGTCGCCGCATCGATGCCCTGGGCCTCACCGAGCCGACGATTGCACCCACGGGCCGCGCCTCGAACGAAATTCTGGTGCAGTTGCCTGGGGAAGGCGATCCCACGCGCGCCAAGTCCGTGATTCAGGCCGGTGGTTTGCTTGAGTTGCGCCTCGTGGTGGACGACCATCCATATTCCTCGGAAGCCGAGGCGCTGGCGGCGCACGGGGGCGTGCTGCCTGCGGGAACGGAGCTGTTGCCGGGTAAGCCTTCCGCGAGCGAGCCTGGCCAGCCTTCCCAGCAGGTGTGGTACCTGCTGAATCGTTCTCCAATTGTCACGGGACAGGATTTGCGCAGCGCGAGCCCCGCTCCCAATCCGGAGGATCCCGGCCATTTTGAGGTTCACTTTTCGCTTTCCACCGCGGCCGCATCACGTTTCGGCCCGTTTACGGAAACAAACGTCGGCCACCAGATGGCCATTGTGCTCGATCACAAAGTGCAGAGTTCGGCGGTCATCAAGAGCCGCATCGAGGATTCCGGCGTGATCGAGGGCAACTTCAGCCAGGATACCGCGCAGGACTTGGCGCTGATTTTGCGGTCAGGAGCGCTTCCTGCGTCCATCAAATATCTGGAAGAGCGCACCGTGGGGCCCTCACTGGGAGCTGATTCCATCCGCGAGGGCGTGCGCGCTTCCATTGTCAGCCTGCTCCTGGTGATGATCTTCCTGTTGGTTTATTACCGCCTTGCCGGAGTGAATGCTGTGCTGGCCCTTTTGCTGAACTTGGTGATTTTGCTGGCTGCGCTCGCATATTTCGGCGCGGTTCTCACGCTGCCTGGCATTGCCGGCGTTATTCTGACGATCGGCATGGGCGTGGATTCCAACGTACTGGTCTTCGAGCGTATCCGTGAGGAGCTGCGCGCCGGCAAGGCCAATGCCTCCGCCGTTGATTTGGGATTCAGCCGCGCATTTTTGACAATTTTGGATACGCACATCACCACCATCGTGTCGGCCATGTTTCTTTTCGTTTTTGGCACCGGCCCGGTGCGCGGCTTTGCCGTCACCTTGGTGATCGGTTTGCTCGCCAATTTGTTTACGTCGATCTATGTATCGCGCGTCATTTTTGACTGGCATCTCTCGCGAATGCCGCGCGAAGCGGAATTGAGCATTTAAGGAAATTAGAGTAAAGGATGACTCTATCGGGGCGCGGACACTTCGTCTCCTCCATCGGTGTCTAAGGGGTATAGGCTAAAGCAGGCATGGAATTCTTTCACGGTGTGAACATTGACTGGATGGGAAAGGCGAAGTACTTCATCGCCCTGTCTCTCTCCTTGCTGATTATCGGCGGCATCTCGGTGGCGGCTCACGGAGGCTTGCGCTACGGTATTGACTTCCGCGGCGGCACCCTCGTCTATGTGCGGTTTGCGCAGACCCCGCCTCTGGACAAAATTCGCGCCGAACTCAGCGCCGAAGGATTGAGCGGCAGCACCATCCAGCCCATCAGTGATATTTCGGACCCGTCCTCCAAGAACGACGTGGTCATCGGCCTCGAGGAAAAGGGCCAGGGGGAACAGGCGCTGGATGCCGGCAAACTCGCTATTCTTACGGCGCTGCACAAGGCATTCCCCACGGGGGCGGCGGCCCAGAACGATTTCAATGCTGTAACGCCCTCCGCGCTGGCGGATTTTCTTACGCAGAAAGACCCGCTAAACCTTGGTATTTCCGCCGGGCAGCATTATCAGCAACTAGCGCAACAACTGACGGGCGCGCGCGACAGAGACCACAATGGCGTGCTTTCCGATTTCAATCAGTTGAGCGGTGTTGGCGGCGCGGATAACCGCGTGCTTTCCAGCCTGCGCGCGGGCTACTATCTGGGTCCATTCGCCATTCGGAATGTGGAAATCGTCGGGCCCCGCGTGGGAGCGCAGTTGCGCCGGCAGGCCATTCTGGCCACGCTCTATGCGCTGGCGGGTATGTTGGTGTATATTGCCTTTCGCTTTGAATGGGTGTACGGCGCGGCGGCGGTGATCGCGGTATTTCACGACGTGCTGATCACTCTGGGTTTGTTTTCGCTGTTTCATTTCGAGATTTCCCTGACGGTGATTGCGGCCTTGCTTACACTGGTCGGTTATTCGATGAACGACACCATTGTTATTTTCGACCGAGTGCGCGAGAATCTGCGCCTGATGCGTCGCGAGCCGCTTGCCGAGATTGTCAACCGTTCGATCAATCAGACGCTTTCGCGCACCATTCTCACCAGCAGCCTCACGTTCAGTACGGTCCTGGTTCTCTTTGTGATGGGAGGGCAGGTCCTGCGCACTTTCTCCTTTGCCATGGTGGTGGGAGTTATGGTAGGAACATACTCCAGCTTCGGCATCGCGGCGCCCATTGTGGTGGCCTGGAGCAGGTTTCGCGGAGAGGGCAACAAAGCAGCGGGACTGATTTCCGAGAAACGCGTTACTGCGGCGGCAAGGAGGTAGGCCATGTTTGACGAGCTCGTGGAATCAACAGCGAAGAAGGCGACCCACAAGCGTTGGTCCGTGATCCTCTCCGCAATCGTTCAAGTTGCCATCGTGAGCATTTTCATTTTGATTCCGCTGATTTACACGGAAGCGCTCCCCAAACAATTTTTGACTACTTTTCTGATGACGCCCGCGCCGCCGCCGCCTCCTCCTCCTCCGGCTGCGGCGATCCAGCGTGTGATTAAGCCCGTGGTGCGCTTGATCCATAATGGCCAGTTGCAGGCGCCCACCGTGATTCCCAAGAAAGTTCAGATGATTAAGGAAGAGGAAATGCCGCCGGACGTGGGCGCGGGCCAAGTGGTCGGCGGCGTACCGGGCGGTGTGCCGGGCGGGTCCGCGGATGGAGTTCTTGGAGGAATTATCTCCGGCGGCGGAGCAGCACCGCCGCCGCCCAAGGCCACACCCTCGCGTATTCGCGTGGGCGGAAACGTGCAAGCGGCACAGTTGGCGCACCAGGTCCTGCCTGTCTATCCCGAAATCGCCAAGTCGGCTCACATTCAAGGGACGGTAATACTTCACGCCATCATATCCAAGGATGGCAGCGTGCAGGAATTGACGTATGTTTCCGGGCCGCCGTTGCTGATGAAAACGGCCATGGATGCGGTTCGGCAGTGGCGCTATCAGCCGACGCTGCTCAACGGCGAACCGGTGGAAGTGGATACAACGATTTCAGTGGTCTTTAACTTGGGCGGCTAAAGGGCCCGGTAAAACTGCTGGCTAGCCAGTGGAATTCTTCGCTTGCGCCGCAAGGCGCGGCGGAGGCTTCGGCCGGCAGAAGCAGAAGAGCGGTGAATTCAGGAGGAGCGAACTCTATGCTTGCTAATTTGGTTTGGGCCGGTTTTTGGTTGTTGCAGGGATCCAGCGGTGGCGAAGTCGGCTGGGACCTGCGCAGCATGTGGGCCACCATGGGTGTCCCCGCGAAGATCGTGGTCATCATTCTTTTTGCGATGTCGGCCATCTCCATCGGCATCATGATTGACCGCGGGTTGACGTTCAGCGCGGCGCGGAAGCAGTCCCGCGTCTTCGTGCAGCAGGTTGCCGGCGCGCTGAAGGAAAATAAACTCGACGAGGCCATTTCCATCGCCGAGCGCAATAAGAAGAGCCACATCGCCAAGGTTGTCGCCACGGGTCTTTCGGAATTTCAGGCCGCTTCGAGCCAGGTTCCGGAATCGGAAGTCATTGACTCCGCCCGGCGCGGCCTCGAGCGTTCCGTGGCCATTGTCCACGCCGAGATGAAGCGCGGCCTTTCCGGCCTGGCCACCATCGGTTCCACGGCTCCCTTCGTTGGGCTGTTCGGCACCGTTATGGGCATCATCAATGCGTTCAAGGGCATCGCTTCCAGCAAAGCTACGGGTCTTTCCGCCGTCGCCGGCGGTATTTCCGAAGCTCTGGTCACCACCGCGCTCGGGCTGCTCGTCGCCGTCCCCGCCGTGTGGTTCTACAATTATTTCACGAGCAAAGTGGAAGCCTTCGACGTCGAGATGGACAACTCCTCGATGGAGTTGATCAACTATTTCATCACGCGGCGGGGCGGGAAGAAGTAAGCCATGGCCTATAAGCCGTACGCGGGCGAAATCAATTCCACGCCTAACGTGGTGCCGATGGCCGACATCATGTTGGTATTGCTCATCATTTTCATGGTGATCACGCCCATGCTGCAGAAGGGCGTCTCCGTGGACATGGCCAAGGTGCCCAACCCGCAGGATCTTCCCGATGCGGATAAGGACGATGCCGTGTTGCTGGCCATCTCCAGGGACGGCAACGTCTATCTGGGTAGCAATCGAATCTCGTTTGATCAAATTACCAATTCGGTGAAGGATCGCGTCCAGAACCGAGTGGATAAGACCGTCTTCATCCGTAGTGACGCGCGCGCCAAGTATGGCGACGTGGTTCGCGTGGTGGACGAAGTTCGCAGCGCCGGCGTGGACAATGTCGGTTTGCTGACTCAGCAGGTTCCAAAACACGCGCCGCCCGGTGAGCCAGGTGCGGCACCGGCAGGCGCTGCTCCACCTGCGGGTGGCTAGCGGTTTTCCGGCGCTCGGATCCGCTGTTGCGGTAAGACGGTTCGGCTTTTCGCAAGGAGTTTAGCTATGGGAATGGCAGTTGGTGGGAAAAAGGGTGTGATGGCGGAAATGAATATTGTTCCGCTCATCGATATTCTGCTGGTGCTGCTGATCATCTTCATGGTGATTTCGCCGTCCGTACCGGCGGGCCTGAAGGCTCTTGTTCCGCAGCCGACTCCGCCGAACACCCCGCAGAACCAGGATTTACTCAATAAGACAATCGTCGTCCAGGTCTTCTCGGATGGCACGGTGAAAATCAACGATGAAAGCACAACCTGGGATGATCTGGGCGCGCGTCTCAGTGATATTTTCAAGCAGCGCGCGGAGAAAGTCGCCTTCGTCAAGGGCGACGATACGGTGCAATTTGCCCAGGTCGCCAGGGCCATTGACATCATGCGCTCGTCCGGCATAGACAATGTCGGCCTGCTCACGGCCAAAATGGAGCAGGGCCAATAGCGTAGCGGCGCGATTCTGAACCAGGACCAAACGCTTGGTGCGCTGACAGTGCTTCGCGGCGCAAATAGCAGAAGGAGAACAGGGATGAAGCGGAAGTCCCGTTTGTGGAGTTCGCTGGTTCTGATGGCTGCCTTGGCCGCCGGCGGCATGGGCTGCTCGAAGCTCAAGGCCCGCGACCTGCTTAACAAAGGCGTGCAGGCCTATAAGGACGGCCAGTTCGACCAGGCCATCGAGGATTTCAAGCAGGCCAAAGAACTCGATCCCAGCCTCCTGACCGCGCGCCTGTATTTGGCCACCGCCTACGCATCCCAATATGTTCCCGGCGCGCCTTCGGAAGACAATAATCGCGTCGGCCAGCAGGCCATTCAGGAATTCCAGGAAGTCCTGCAAATTGATCCCAACAATCTCACGGCCATTGACGGCATCGGCTCGCTTCTCTACGGCATGGGCGCGAATCCCTTCGATCCCAAAAAGCTCAATGAATCCATGAGCTATCACCAGAAACATATTCAATTGAAGCCGGAAGACCCGGAGTCCTACTACTGGAACGGCGTGATTGATTGGACCATCGCCTATCGCGGCAATAAGGACATGCGCGCGGACTACAACGCCAAGGCCCGCAAGCCCGTCAAGGACGGCGACCCCATGCCCGATGCGCTGCGCACCGATTTCAACGCCAAGTTCGGCCCCGTCATTCAGGACGGCATCAAGAATCTGGACAAGGCCATCGAGCTTCGCCCCGACTACGCCGACGCCATGGCCTACCTCAACCTGCTCTACCGCCAGAAGGCCGATATCGAAGCCGATAGCGCCGCCCGCGACAACGATCTGCGCCTCGCCGACGAATTGGTGGATAAAAACAAGGAAATCAAGCAGAAGGAAGCCGCCCAGCCCGCTCCCACTCCTTAGCGGTTTGCCGGGTTAAATATTCCGCCACATTCCAGCGCGCCCTAAAGACCTGGTCATCCCGAGCCATCGCCCTGAGCTTATCGAAGGGCGCTTCGGCGAGGGATCTGTTTTATTTCCGTATTCCGCCGGTGCCACGAGCCGACATTGACGGGATTGGTGTCAGCGCGTAGTGTGAATGCAGGAGTTCCTCCCGGAAGTCCCCCCGAGGAAGCATCCCCAAAGGAAACACCCATGACAAGTTCCGCCAGGATTCTTTGTGCCACGGTGTTGATTGCCGCTGGTGTTGCCATGTTCGCACCCAGTCCCGGCGCGTCCAGCGAGCATTTCATCATCACCAACAATAATTATTTCGATGCTCAGAATAGCGGCACAATCTTGAAACTGGGCGGCACGCGCGCGAATCCGACGCTGACAGCAACGCAAACGCTCGCAACCGCAGTCATCAGTGACGGAAACGAGGCCACGCCAAGCGTCCAGATTGTGAGCAAGGGCTCGCAGGCTTGCGTCTTTTTGGGAGACACGGAGATAGCTGGCAACGCCATCAGCGCCTTCAAGTTTCCCGGCCTGCAACTCGTGGGAAGCTACTCCGATTTCAATGTGCCGAGTTCGGCGAGCGGTCTCGCCGTCGTCACGCATGGGGATTTTCTCTATGCGGCATTCAGTGGTTATAACAACAGCAATTTTGTGGATTCCTGGACGATCAACCCGGATTGCTCGCTTTCGCTGCTTCACACGATCTCCCTCTTGAATGCCCTGGACTCGCTTGCGGTGACGCCGGACGGCAACACGCTGGTCGGTGGGTATACGAATGAAGGTGGAATCGTGGACTCTTTCTCCATAGGATCGAGCGGGAGTCTTGCGGAACTCGGACCATTCGGGGAGCAAGTGGCCATTGGTGCCAACGGCATGGACATTACGGGTGACGGCAAGTATGCCATATTCATGCTCTCGGCGTACGGAGGAGAAGGGGACCAAAACACACAGATCGAAGTTTTTTCGATCAATCCCAATGGCACCCTCGGCTCTCAACAAGTATGGGGAGGAGATGGTGAACTTGGGCCGGGATGGGGAGCCGGCGCTAGCGTAAGATTGAGTCCCGATGGGACGTTCTTATATGCTGATTCAGAGGAAAGCCACGGTGGAATCCAGGTAACGACCCTGGATCTCAGCGAGAATCCTTTCGAACTCACATACAACGGATGCATCACGACTCTGAAGCTCCCCCAAGGCGAGCCCCCGACAGTCCCGGGCGATATGGCTACGGTGGTCCCAAGCGGTGCTGGGGGAGGCCTTTACGTCTCGGAATATAGCAATTTTGGCACAATCGGGCTCCTATCCGTTGATTCCAAGTCTGGGTGTACAACCGAAGTCGCTGGGTCACCTTACATAGTTACGACAAACGGAGGGCTTCTAAATTCGTTGGTTGCCTGGCCTCCACGGCCGTTCTGAGGACCCTCACACTCACTTCTACGCTTTCGCCACCTCTGATCAGTGTCGGATTCACCAATAGAATCGGCTGGCGTACAATGAGGGCATGGCGCCTGCCATCCAACCCGCGGGCATTCCGGCAACGGCGAATATTTCCGCGTCCGCGCGTCGCGCGCTGGATTTGCGCTTTGTCGAGCTGACCGACAAAGTTCGGCGCAGCCGTCCGGGCGACGATCTCGATCTTCTGCGCCGCGCTTATGATTTTGCGGCCCGCGAACATGCGGACCAGCTCCGCGCTTCCGGCGAACCTTACCTGACTCATCTTCTCGAAGTGGCGCACATCCTGGCCGACATGCGCCTGGACGTGACCACGCTCTGCGCGGCGTTGCTGCACGACGTGGTGGAAGATACGCGCGTCCCCATCGGCCAGATTTCCGAGCTTTTCGGCGCGGACGTGGCCCGTCTGGTCGAAGGTGTAACGAAGATAAGCCGTCTGGATCTTCTGGCCCCGGAGGCGCGCCAGGCCGAAAGCGTCCGCAAGATGCTGCTCGCCATGGTCGGCGACGTTCGCGTCGTCCTGGTGAAGCTTTCCGACCGGCTGCACAATATGCGCACGCTGGAATATCTTTCGCCGGAGAATCGCGAGCGCATCTCCCGCGAGACGCTCGACATTTACGCTCCCGTGGCGAATCGCCTCGGTATGGGTTTGATTCGCGGCGAACTCGAGGACCTTGCTTTCCGTCATCTCGAACCGGCAGCCTTCCTTGAGCTGCATAAAAAAGTTGAATCGCGCCAAAAAGTGTACGAACGTTTCCTCGGCGAGGTGCAGGACACCATCCGCAAGAAGCTGGTGGAAGCGGGAATCCCCGCCGAAGTCGTGGCCCGCATCAAGCGAATCTATTCCCTGCAACTGAAGCTGCATCGCCAGCAGCGCGCCCTGGACCAGGTGTACGATCTATTGGCGGTTCGCGTCATCACGGATAGTGTTCGCAACTGCTATTCCGCGCTCGGAGTGATTCATCAGCTTTGGCCTCCTGTTCCCGGGCGCTTCAAGGACTACATCGCCATGCCGCGGCCGAATCTGTATCAATCGCTCCACACCACCGTGATTCATTCCGGCCAGCCGTTTGAAGTCCAGATACGCACGCAGGAAATGCATCGCATTGCCGAGCAAGGCGTGGCCGCGCACTGGAAATACAAGGACGGCGGTCCCGTTTCCGGCCAGGACGAGCAGCGCATCACCTGGATGCGGCAATTGATCGAATGGGTCCAGGACATGCAGGAATCCGACGAATTTCTTTCCACCCTGCGCCTGGATCTCTATCCCGAGGAGGTTTACACATTTTCGCCCAAGGGCCGCGTGGTGGCCCTGCCGCGCGGCGCCACTCCGGTAGATTTCGCCTATGCCATTCACACTGAAGTCGGCAACCAGTGCATGGGCGCGAAGGTGAACGGACAAATCGTTCCGCTGCGCCACGCCCTGGCCAATGGCGACGCCGTGGAAATTCTCACGCAGAAGGGCCACGGACCCAGCCGCGATTGGCTGAATTTTGTCCAGACCTCTCGCGCCCGCTGCAAGATTCGCCATTGGATCAATCTGAAGGAGCGCCTGGAAGCCACCGAGATGGGCCGCCGCCTGGTCGAAAAAGAGGCCCGGCAATGCGGCATCAGCCTCAAGAAACTTCCCGCCGATGCTCTGCAGAAAGTGGCCTCGGAATACGGCTGCGGACGCATTGACGATCTATATGCCGATCTGGGTTATGGAAAATGGTCCGCCCGGCAGGTGCTGGCGAAGGCCAGCGGTGAATTGGTGGCGGATCAGCCTGAAGCACAGCCGCAGAAAATTGTTTCCAGCGTCAAACGCATGCTGGGAATGTCTCACTCGGCGGTCCAGGTGCGCGGACACGATGACCTGATGGCCTATCGTGCGCAGTGTTGCAATCCTATTCCGGGAGACGGCATCGTGGGCTACGTGACGCGCGGGCGCGGCGTGGCTGTCCATGGCAGGGCGTGCCCGAACGTGCAGAAGCTCCTCTATGAATCGGAGCGCCGCATTCCGGTAGAATGGGCCAGCCCGCGCGATTCCACTTTTGAAGTGCGGTTGCGCATCCGCTGCGAAAATCGCCCCGGCATTCTGGCGGGCATCACTGCCGCCATTAGCGAAATCGGCGTGAACATCCGGGAAAGCGAAAGTGGAGAGGAGAGCAGCGGCGCTCGCGTCGAGCTGTCGCTCGACGTGCACGACAAAAAGCAACTCGAAAATGTGATCCGCCGGATCAAGAAAATTCCCGGCGTTTTCAGCATCGAACGCGTCTTCAAAGTTTGATAATCTCTATTGAGGAGGAGCTTTTGCGCCAGACAATCTTCGCGGAAAATGCACCTAATGCCATCGGTCCGTATTCCCACGCGGTCCGCGCAGGCGGTTTGTTGTTTCTCTCCGGCCAGATCCCGCTGGATCCTGCCACCAATGAGCTCGTCGCCGGCGGCGTTGCAGAGCAAACCGAGCGCGTGCTCGAAAACTTAAAGGCGATCCTTGAAGTCGCGGAATCTTCGCTCGATCGCGTTGTCAAGACAACCGTATTTCTAAAAAACATTAACGATTTTGCCGTCATGAATGAAGTCTATGCCCGCTATTTTCCCTCCGATCCACCGGCACGCTCCACCGTGGAGGTTGCCCGCCTGCCGCAGGATGCTCGCGTCGAAATCGACGTGGTGGCTCTCGGTTAGCGACGCGCGAAAACCTGGACGCCTCACCCTCAGGATCGGGTAAGGGCATCGACCGAGATTCACTGCCCCCTGCAATATACACGAATGAAGAACTTCGGATCGCCGACTTGCGGATCGGGGTTCTTGTCGGGCCCGAAAGTAGCGCATACGCGAAAAGTCCGCAGCACCCAATCCATTAGCGTGCTGTCATAGTCGCGCCCGAAGGACGTCTGTCCGAATTCTCGCGTGGACCGGTTCGTCACCAGAAAAAATTGTGTGTTGGTAACCTCCAAATCCCGAATGGCGCGCTGTTCGCCCCGTGCGTCCACCATTCCCGGCAAAAGAATTTCATCGCGCAACGAATTTCGGCGTTCCCACAGAAAATCGAGCGATGTCCCTTCCGGAACAACCGCGACGAAATCTTCGGGGTGCGAATGCTGTTGCAGAAACTCTCCGGCCTGTTGGAACGTGGCGCCGAGGTCTGGCTGCGTGCGCATGGTGCCGCGCGGCGCCGCCAGGGTATAGGTAAACTTCCTGCGGTATTTCACGGATAGCGTGACGGCGCTGGCAAGCACCGCCATGGACAGTACTGCCATCACCAGTTTCCAGGCCAGTTGACGCTCTCGCGCCACCACGAACAGGCCGGGGAAAATCCGCACCCAGCAATAGACGAAAAGAATCATGGTGCTGGGGATCAGCACCGAGGAGAGCGCGCCGCCCGTGGACACTCGCAGAAAGATCCGCAGGACGCTTAGCAGCGAGAAAATTGCAACCAGCAGGAGAGTCACGGTGTGTACATCGGCTTCGCCATGGTCCCGTACCTGGCGAAAATAATCGCGGCCGCCGGCCAGCAGCATCGCCGCCAGCACCAGCGGCATGGGCAGCAATGGACCGAGGTCGCCCAGGCCGAAGCTTGTTGCCAACACTAGCGCCAGACTCGCGAGCAGCAGCGCCCACGCTCTTCGTCGTGTTGCCTCGTGATTCTTCCCACGAGCCCACAGGCAGATCGCGCCGAGAACTCCAGCCAGCCCCAGCAGTCGCGCGAGCGAAAGGGCCATCAAGAGAAGCGAATGCCACGGGTGGTCAAACCCGAAGCGCACTTGGTTGAAATGAATGAGCTGCCAGGGGACGCTGCCAAAAAACAGGAAACTTCCGCGCGTCAGCGTGGCCCAACTCGTGCGTTGCGCAATGCGCCAATAAACCAACGCAGGCAATCCGATCGCCGGCAGCAGAAAACGCATGCCGTCCTGCAAAATTTGCCTTGGTTTCCCGAGGTCAACGAGAAGGATTGCGGCAACGCCCGTGCCGATCGCGATGACACCCATTTCTGTTTTCGCCAGCGCGGCAAGGCCGGCGCAAACTCCCGCCAGCGCAAGCCTCGCGCCGTGGCGCTTTTCGACATAGCAAACCAGGAACGCCAGCGCCGTTAAATCCAGCAGGCTGCCATGCAGCACGGAATAGGCATACGGCAGAATGTAATTGCCCTCTGGCTTGATGGCGCAAAGCCAGGTCACTGCGACCACGGCGATGGTGGCCTCCGCCGGATTCATCAGCCGCCGCGCCAGCCAGTACAACAGCGCCAGAATGGCTATCGTGGCGACAATCCCTCCACCGCAGATCACCGAGAGCCGCGCCCCGAAGATTCGGTATAGCTCCGCGTTCAAGTAAGGGGAGAGTGGGCCGTAGATGTACCTCACTTGCGTGTAGAGCGCCTCGCCGTGCGCCAGGCGCAGCGGGACGTTCATTTCTCGCCCGGCATCAATGAGAGGATTCCCCCAGCGCTGCCAGGATGCCCAAAGCCCCACCGCGCAGGACGATAAAATCAGCAGCACGCATGGCACGTCCTTGCGGCCCAGGGGCAGTGGCGAGTCCGGCACGCCGATAGTATGGGACATGCCCGGCGCACCACGCAACCAGCCTCGAATTGCCTGGTGGGTCTGATTGATTTTAGGATCGTCGACTTTTTCACGCCATTTATGCGTTGGGGTCACGAATATGCGCCAACACGAAAATTACAAAGCGGAGACAATCCGCTGACAACTCGCTCCCGGTTAAAAGGCACTATGAATCCGTGCACTGGTTGGAGAAGGCGGTCACTTCCGACTTCGGCCCGAAATCGGGTGCAAACCAGCACCAAATCTTTCAGCATTTAAGGAGAATTCACTATGCATCATTTGCTTCGTCGTACCGTCGTTCTAAGCGCTACCCTTTGGGTTTTGGTCATCTGTCTTTGCGGCTCTGCCTTGGCTCAGGGGTACAAAGCGATCCCTGCGACTTCCAATACGAACAGGACTACAT
>Ga0302325_10006361_pt1 | contig 26560 bp, 31 predicted proteins | sample Palsa_T0_2_FD_201948 | JGI IMG/M metagenome (GOLD analysis project Ga0302325, IMG submission 201948) | Peat permafrost microbial communities from Stordalen Mire near Abisko, Sweden - Palsa_T0_2 | ecosystem: Environmental > Terrestrial > Soil > Palsa > Peat permafrost | place: Sweden: Abisko... | reverse complement strand
TTCCACTCCGCCGACGCGCTGATCGCAATGATCTACCTCTGCTGCGCCGGCATCCAGATCGCGCTCCCTCACCGATGAGTCACCCCCAAACGGAGAGGAGAGCCCCTTTTCCGGGGTGACGATCCCTTGCAGGTGGGCGCTCGCGCGGGCGCGCGACGCGGTCAGGAGCGAATCCAGCGCAGCGATCTCCTCGGGGGTCTCGAGCACAGCAGTCAGGCGATCTCGGACGTAGGGAACGACGCGAGCGCGCCCGGATGCGCCCAGTAAGACGTGATCCAGAGCGTGGCGGCCCAACAGAACCGAGCGACCGCAACCGGAACGACGTCCCGCCCAGCCCACGGATGACCACCCGTGCCGGGCCATCCGTGGCCGAAGTGGATGCTGCCGACTACGAGCACTACAGCGCCGATGACTATGGCTATCACCGGTGCTATGAGACCGCTTGCACGCCGCTGAGCAAGCATTCGGCACAGAGTGCAGACGAGTGGGATCGCGGCAAGCAGTGCGAGCACCGCGAACACGAGGATGACGGCGGACATCACCAACATGGAGGCCCTCGTTGCCGGCGCCGCCGGTGCCGACCATTGCCAGCCGATCGTCAACTGGGACCAGATCGCAACGCCAAAGGCGAGAAACGCAATCAAGGCGTAACCGACAGCCGCCAGACCAGAGCGGATCTGCTGCTCCGGCCTCAGTGTGTCGCCTGCCAGGCCCGTGCTGGCTACGCGCGCCAGCAACCCGGTCCTGACCACGTCTGCCGTACGTGTCAGCGAGCGCGGACGCTCTGACATGTCGTCGATCAGCAGTTGCGTGAACTCCTCGCCATACCGCGCCCGCCACGCTCGCGGGTAGCAGCGCAGCAGGCGCTTGGCGCGTGTCGCAGCCGGATCAGAGGTGTCGGTCATCCGGTCCCAGCGCTCGAGGCGAGGCGTCGCAGCCCGACATCGGCGACACGTCGCTGAGAATCGAGATGCACTCGTAGGGCGAGCGCGCCGTCGGCGGTCAGCCGGTACGGGCGGCGACGATCATGGCTCTCGACGGGTTCGATCAGGCCCTGGCGCTCGAGCCGAGCGAGCGCCTCGTAGAGGGTGCCCGGGGCGATGCGGACATCGGCGAACTGCTCGATGTCCTTCGTCAGCGCGTATCCGTGCTTCGTTCCGCCGGCGAGGCTCGACAGGATCAGCGTCGCCGGGCCGGCGTAGCGGCCGAAGGTTGACAGTGTCGCCGAGTTGGTCGGGTCATCCGTCTGAGGTGTTTCGGTGCGGGCCATCGATGACATCTTATATCGGCTGCCGATCTATCGTCAACCGAGATGTCGGACCACTCGGTTGGGCGGGCTTCACGAGGTATGGGACGTAGGTCCGTAGGAACCGGCGCGCGAACTCGATTCGGCTCGATTTGGCGCGCCTGGAGGCTCCGGGGTGCAATTGGACGGGACGGGTTGGCGGGCTGATCCCGTTCGGCCGACCGGGTTGGGTTCGAGTGCCCGCGGCGTCAGCCGTCGGCGTCGTCCCTACGCCGGCCGAGGGCCATGGCGTCTTGGGACAACTCGACGAAGTCGGCCTCATCGAGCGCCGAGACGATGGGGGTGCGTGCGGGCGTGGCTGGCTTGGCTAGTGCGCTTCGTCGGGGCGGAGCAGTTGGTCGAGCCACCCGAATCATCGTGCGTGGTAGAGCGCTCGTACGCCTTGTTCGCAGTGGTCTCCGGCGCCTTCGGCGGTGGTGAACCGAACGAAGGTCTTCGGGCAAGTCAACGCCTCGACGAGCTGTGGGGCTGACGCTCCGATGTCGTCTTCTTCGGCGTTGCAGACCCAGGTCGGACAAGTGATCCGCCCGGCGTGGCCGCGGAGCGTGAAGTCGCGATCATCGCCGCGATCACGTTCTCCCAGTCGACTCGGAGAGTCAGCCCATGGTCGATCAGAGCCGACCCCTGGCCCGGCCCGTCGACGGCGAGGACGTTGTACCCGCGCTGCAGCGCTGCGGCTCCGGTGAGGAAGTAAAGCTCCTCGCAGGTACCGTCATATCCACCGATCAGGATCACGGTCGCGCGACGCCCCGTAGCCGCGCTCGGCTTGAACAGGTACCCCGGCAGGCGGGCTCCCTCGAACGGGATCTCGACCCCCTCGACCGGCAGTCGCGTCAGTCGCATCGCCGCCTCGAACGCCGCCTTCTGAGCACGATGAGCCGTGACCACGCGCGGGTCCAGCGGGTACCCGAGCAACATCACGCCCGAGGTGCGGTGGTAGCTGCACGCGCGGAGGTGGGCAAGCCGTGCGGTTTCGCTGCGGCCGGCGGCTTCCGCCTCACGCGCGAGCGCCTCGACCCGATCGCCGAGCCTGCGCCACTCCTCATACCAGCTACCGAGCTCAGCCTCCCGCACGTGTCGTGCGGCCTCGAGACACTCGCCGATATCTGCGCCGCCATACCCTGCCGATCCGAGTACGCGCAGCAGTTGAGCATCGAGCAGTTCGTCCTTGAACAGCACACGCGTCATCGTCCACGAAGCCTAACGGGGGATGAAGCGACAGCTGGGCACACGACTCGGCGACGAACCGCACGACCACCCCGCAACGGACAGCATGGAACGGCTCCGCGCTGTCGTCGCCGGTCCGTCATTACGGGCGGTCCAGCCAGATCCCTGCTCCTGCCGGCGACGACCTAAACAGCCATCGGCAGTCAGACCCGGTGCAGCGGCATAGCGGCGGCGCAGACCCGGCTGGGTGCACGGGGCGCGCTGCTGTTCTATGCCTGCGTTCCGGTCTCGGAGCTCGGCTCCGCTTGGCCAGCTGGCGTCCCGGTTCAGGTCCATGGCATGGACGCCGATCCAATCTTTGTCGGCGTTCTCCGCTCCGTCGAGCAGACGCTCGGCCCACCGCCGAGAGTTGTGCTGCGGGCTGTGGCTGTCCATAAGTCGGCTTTCGGGCGCAGTGCTTTCGGTGCAGTCGCCTGACGGCTCGACTGCGGCACCCGCTCGGGGGGGGCGGGCCACTGCGCGAGGTTCCTGGACGCGCGTGCGCCCTGCGGATCTGTCCCAGGCCGCCATATATTGTTGCGGCCATGGCGTTGGCCACCAAACCGCTCGACACGAGCACTTGGTCTGACCTCGCGCATCTGGCCGGGGAGCACCGCGGAGTGTGGGACGGGTGCTGGTGTTTGGGGTTCCACGAGGAGGGCCGCAACGGTGTTCACACTCCAGCCCAACGGCGCGCACTCAAGGAGGCCCGGGTGCGTGAGGGGTCGTGCGCACGCCGCGCTCGTGTTCGACGACGGGCGGTGCGTCGGGTGGTGCCAGTACGGCCGACCGAGGAGTTGCCCCGAATCAAACTTCAGAAGGCGTACCAGGAGGGGCTTCGCGAGCTCCCCGATTGGCGGATCACGTGCTTTTCGTCGGGCGAACACATCGTCATCAGGGCGTCGCCGACGCTGCCTTGGCCAGCGCGCTGGTGGAGATTGCTCGCCTCGGGTGGCGGCACGGTGGAGAGCTATCCCGAGGACACCAGTGGCCGCAAGGTGTCGGGGTCGTTTCTGTTCAACGGCAGCGTGGCTATGTTCGAGCGCCATGGGTTCACTCGCTGCCGGCAAATCGGCAAACACCGGTGGGTGGTCACCCGGCTCGTCGGCTGACCCTCAGGCCCGCTTGCCGATACCTAGACCCTAGCGGCCACCGGTTCTCACACCCCGTAAGTTTTGTGTGCGATAGACTATGGCCATGGCATCCGGCGAGCGAAGCAGAACCCCCAAAGGAGAGCCGTTCAGCGTCCGTTTTACGCTCGCGACGGACAGGACGATCGAGGCTGAGGCGCGCCGCACACGGCGGTCAAAGAGCGCGATCGTCGAGGCGCTGGCCGAGGAGGCTGCTCGCACGCGCCGGTTTGCCGGGATTGGGTTCCGCGGCGACGACGCTCAGCGTCGGCCCTGGCTGATCGGATCTGGGTTGGACGTGTGGGAGATCGCTCAGATGGCCGACGAGTACGAATCGATCGAGCGGCTCGTGGCCGACACGCAGCTCTCAGAGCGCCAGGTCCAGCTCGCGCTCGCGTATCGGGAGAGCTACCCCGACGAGGTGGCGGACGCGATCGCAGAGAACTGCCGTCCGGTCGGGGAGTGGCGCGAGCTGTACCCGTTCGTGCGGTTCGCGTCCTGACGGCTCGTGCGCCTGCTGCTGGACGCGAACCTGTCGCCGCGACGAATCGGGGGGCCATTGCGAGCGGGTGGCCACGATGTGCTCGCGCTCGCTGAAGACGCAACGTTCGAAGGGCTTGATGATCCGTTGGTGCTCGAACTCGCCGCCCAGCAATCGCGGATTCTCGTGACGCGCAACAGCCGCGACTTCGCGCCGCTGGCGCGGGAGTGGGCCGAGGGCCAGCGTTCCCACGCCGGCATGATCCTGATCTGGACGCTCGACCACGCCCAGTTCGGTGAGATCGTCGCTGGTGTCGAGCGGCTGGTCGACCACTGGCCGACACAGGAGCAGTGGCGCGACCTCGTGGCCGCGCTGTAGCGGGCCCTTCGGTTCAGGGCCTGCGCGAGCTCCCATCGACGGACGGTCTGGGACGCTTGCGCGACGAAAGCTACAGAGCTGTTTAGTTCCGGGCGCTCAAAGCGATAACCGTAATCTGTAACCGTTCAGTCCTGGGCTCAGATGAGCGTGGGGAGTGATCGACGATCTCATCAACCTGGTCCCCGAGAGCGAGCCCGCGACCCGCACCCAGGTGCCCCCTGCTGCCCGCCCGCCTTGCACTTGGCGTCCTCCTTGGCCAACGGCTCCTTCGCTTTCGCACGCGCCTGCGCCCGCCGCTGCTGACGCGACTTCGGCGGATCCTGCGACGGCGGCTTCGAGCTCGTCCGCGAGTCCTGACGCACCTGACCCTCCAGCCGACGGACCCGCTCCTCGAGCAGCTCACCAGCAGCCATCAACCGCTCAACCGACGCCGCCAACTCAACAATGAACTCCACACAGCGCTCGCGCCCACTGTCGTAGATCGCCTCAGCCTGGGCTCGGTCCACACCCAAGAATTCGCCGAGAAACGCGAAAATCCCTTGTTATGTAGCCCACGACTGAACGGTTACGGGTTATGGGGTCCGATCGGAGCGTTCCGATTTCTGTCTATTTGCGGTCTTTTCGGCTGGGTCCTGCACCTTGGAGCCCCTCAGGGTGCAATTGGGATCGACGGGCTTGGGTCAGGGTCCGAGTAGGGCTGCGGGGATGACTGCGATGCCGTCGGGGCGTCGGTAGGCGGCGGGTCCGGTGGTGATGATCATGGCGTCGGTGAGGTTCTCGCCGAGCGCGTCGCGCAGCCATAGGAGATGGCGGACGTCGTGGTCGTTGACGCTTGGCTGAGCTTGACCTCGATGCCCAGGAGTTGGGCTCCGCGCTCGACGATGAGGTCGACCTCGCGGTCGCCGCTCCAGGTTCGTAGATGACCGATGCGCGCCTCGGCGGCTTGTGCGTAGACCCGGACGCAAAGGGTGACGAGCGATTCGAACAGTGCGCCCAGGAGCGTCCCGTCGCGAGGTATGGGCGGGCCGGCGGGTCGTGCGTGGAGGAGGGCGTCGGCGTCGACTTCGAGAAGTTGGGCTGCGAGCGCCGGGTCGGCGAGGTGGTGCTTGGCCGGTGAGGAGAGTCGGGCGAGGCGGTTTCGGGTCGGTAGCCACGCGGGGACCGGGTCGAGGATCCAGAGTCGCTCGAGGACGTCGCGGTAGGGCTGTGTGGTGGCTCTGGTCGGCTTCTCGCGGCGCTCACCGCTGGCGGCGTCTCTGATCGTTTCGAATGATGCGGTCGTGGCGGTGGCCGCGGCGTACGCTTGCATCCAGCGTCGGAGAGTGGCCGGTCGGCGGACCTGGTGGCCGAGCGCATCGAAGTCCCGGTCGACGATCCGTTCGAGGTACCCATCGAGCTGAGCTCGTGCCAGGCGAGGGGACAGGTCGTGGATTCCAGGGAACCCGGATCTCAGGATCTCATCGACGTAGTTCGAGAGGCTGATCTCCGAGCGGCCGGTGATCGATGCCTGCTCGCCCTGCAGGAGTCGGGCGAGGCTAACGGTGGGTTCCACGACGCCGCGCTCGGCGAGCGTCATCGGGCGCAGCCGGACGCGGACGATCCGGCCGGCGCCGCTGTGCGTCGGCGGATCGCTGGGCGATGCCGATCCGGTCATCAGGAAGCTTCCCGCTGCGGCCCCGTCATCGACTGCTCGTCGGACCCGGTCGAACGATTCTGGGAAGCGCTGCCACTCGTCGATCAAGATCTGTCGCTTACCATCGAGCAGGCGCGAGGGCTCGGCCTCGACGATCGAGCGTTCGGCATCGTTGTCAAGCCGGTAGACGGTCGCGGCGCGTCGCAGCGCGGTCGCGGTTTTGCCGACCGCTTTCGGGCCGTCGATCGTCACCGCGGGCAGACCGGCGAGCAACTCATCGAGTTCGTCGTCGACGATGCGTCGGCGGTATCGCGCTTCCGGCTGATCGTCGCGATCTTGTCGGGCTTCCGATGGCCATACGCCTACAATGCAGATTCGCAGTGTTCTAACGAACAGTTTCGCGGGTCTGTGCAGAACGTATTCGCACCGCTTCATGACCCTCGGTGCGCTACTCATCCGCTGGCGGCGTTGATCGGGGCGATCGAAATTCGGCTCGCCCGCCGACAGCGACCGAGCCAGGATCGTTGACCCGGGCTGACCGTCCATCGACCTGCGTCCGCCTGGTTAGCTGGTGCTACAGGTCAAACTCTGATCCAGCGTCGGTAAGCGGCGACGAGGCGCGCTGTCTGCGGGTCGGCCTCGATGTCGCCGATGTCGAACAGAGCGATCTCGTAGCGGCGGCCGGCGCGTCGGCACGTGGCGATCAGCTCGCGGCGGCCGTCGCCCTGTCCGATGTTCACGATGTCCACGCGTTCACCGACGACGGTCCCCGTCACCGGAAAGCTGGCGTCCTCGTCAAACGCGTTCTCGAAGCCTTGGAGCTGCTCCTCGTCGTCGTAGCAATCGACCGTGATCTCATCGATGAGCTCGTCGAGGTCGCGGTTCGCCTGGCGGGCTCCGCTCATCGCTTCACGCGGCTGGGCTCAGGCGGTCGAGCAGCAGTGGCGGGCAGCGGCGGATCTGGCCGCTGCTGAACCGACCGACAGGCTGCTGGAGGCGCACCGTCGCGGTGCGCGGGTCGAGCGCGACGACGATGCCTTCGGCTCCGCGCAGGTATTGGGGTCTCGTGTCGTGGTTGAAGCGCACTCGGTCGCCGACGTTCAGCACCGCGAGCGCCTTGGCCGAGTTGATCGTGTGGAGCAGCTCTGCGCGCGCGTGGATTGCGTCGGCGATCGCGGTCAGGTGCGGGTCGAGCTCGCCGGCGGCGATCTGGTCGAGCAGCAGACGTTCGGGCTCGAACGGCGGATTTCGCGGCTCGTTGGATCGCGAAGGCGGAAGCCGTGGCCGGGCGACCGGTCGGGGTCGCTGGCGGGAGCGCTTGCTCATCGTCGTGCATTATTGGTTGCTGGGCAGACAGACGCGCGCGGTTCGGTCCGAGCAGTTCGCGACGATTCGACGCGTGACCGCGCCAGGAGTGATCGATCTCGCCTGCGCTCGCGCTCGTCTGGCTGAGCCGGACGGTGAGCGGGCCGCATTGCGCAAGACGATCGCTGTGCTTGAGCGCGACTCGGGAGGGCCGGACATCACGACGGCCGCGGGCCGCGTGACCTTGTTCACCTCGCTGTTCCGCGGCCGTCCGGATGTCTTTGCCACGCGGTGGGAGAGTACGCGGGCGGCGAACAGGTCGGGGTGGGCCCCGAAGTGCTCGAATGAGTGGGAACCGGGCCTGTGCTTCAAGCCGAAGGTGAAGCGTGCCGCGTGCTCTCAACGGCGGTTCGTCCCGTTTTCGCCGGCCGACGCGCGTCTGCACCTGGAGGGCCGCCAAACGGCCGGAATCTACCCGTTGCTCGCGGATGAGACGTGCTGGCTGGTGGCGATCGACCTCGATGGCCCGACGTGGCCCGGCGACGTAGGTGCGCTGCGAGACGCGGCAGCCGATCTGGATGTCCCGGTTCTGGTGGAGCGCTCCCGCTCGGGGCGTGGGGCGCATCTGTGGGTGCTGTTCTCGACGCCGGTGCCGGCGCGCTCGGCGCGCGCTCTTGGCTCGACGCTGCTGACCCGCGCGATGCGTCGCCGAGCGATCTCGATGGACTCCTACGATCGGTTGTTCCCCAATCAGGACACGATGCCGACGGGCGGTCTTGGCAACCTGATCGCACTACCGCTTCAGCATGCGCGGCGATCAGTCGGGTGCACGGTCTTCCTGGATGATGACCTTGAGCCCTTCGAGGACCAATGGGCGTATCTCGCGCAGGCGCGCCGGATCGACGGTGAACAGGTCGAGGCGTTGGCGACTGAGGCAGAGCGGGCGGGCGGCTCGCTCGGCGACCGCGTGGCGTGAGGAGTCCGTCCGGCCCCGCGCCCGCCGCCTTGCCGCTCCTCCGGGTGCCCACGATGTCGAGTTGCGGCTGGCCGGCCGGGTCGAGGTCGCCTGCGCCGGGCTTCCCGCGAGTCTCCGAGACAGGCTGCGCCGCAGCGCCGCGTTCGCCAACCCGGAATTCTTTGAACGAGAGCGATCCCGGCTCTCGACCCATAAGACGCCGCGCGTTATCGCGTGTCACGAGGAGATCGCCGACCAGCTGTTGCTCCCACGAGGCTGTCGCGGCCAGGTCGAGGAGGAGCTCGCTGCTGCAGGGCTCGGCGTCAGACTCCGCGACGACCGCGCCGACGGTGACGCGATCTCGGTTGCGTTCACCGGGACGCTGACCCCGCCTCAGCAGGCAGCGGTCGACGCGTTGGCCCTGCATGAGATAGGCGTACTGGTGGCGCCACCCGGTGCTGGTAAGACGGTGATCGGGGCCTCGTTGATCGCTCGGCGCGCTCGGTCGACGCTCGTGCTGGTACATCGCCGGCCGCTGCTGGAGCAATGGATCGCCCGGTTGACCCAGTTTCTCGGCATCGAACCCGGGACGATCGGACCCGCCGAGCAGCCACACAGCGCGAGTGGGGTTGACGTCGCGATGATTCAGTCGCTCGTTCGCCGCGATAGCGTCGACCTCTCCCGGTACGGCTACGTGATCGTCGATGAATGCCACCACGTCCCGGCCGTGTCGATCGAGCGCCTGCTTCGCGAGATCCCAGCCCGCCACCTCACTGGATTGACGGCCACACCACAGCGGCGAGACGGGCATCACCCGATCCTCTCGATGCAATGCGGTCCGGTGCGTCACGTACTCACGCTCTCGGCGCAGATCGAGACCGCCACTCGCCGAGTGCTGCTCGAACGACGTACCCGGTTCGACGGTTCGCGGCTTCCGACCGATCCCGGCATCCAGGAGATACTCAGCGCGGTCGCGGAAGATCAAGCCCGCACAGCGCGGATCGCGAACGACGTCCTCAGCGAACTGGCCGAGGATCGCTATCCACTCGTGCTCACCGAGCGACGGGAACATCTCGCTGCGATCGCGGCGTCCATGGAGGCACGAACCGACCGGGTCGTCGTGCTCCACGGAGGCCTCGGCGTGCGGGCCCGCCGACGCGCCGAGGCGGTTCTGAGCTCGGAAGGCCCGCGAGTTGTTCTCGCCACAGGCCGCTACATCGGCGAGGGCTTCGACGACTCGCGTCTTGACACCCTCATGCTCGCCATGCCGATCGCCTGGAAGGGCACGATGACGCAGTACGCAGGACGCCTTCACCGACATCACGACGCCAAGCACGAAATCCGGATCATCGACTACGTCGATCACGAAGTCCCGGTCCTACGGCGCATGTTCGCAAAGCGCCAGCGTGCGTACACGAGCCTCGGCTACTGCCCCGGGTAGCGGTCATCCATCCCCGCCGTCGCTCACGGAGGATCCGGTCGGACGTCCCCCGACGCCGATCGGTAAGGCCACAAATCGCTCGCGACGTCTGCCGCGGCCAGATGTGACTCGTCGTCGCTGACCCAGGTGTCGAGTCGATCGTGATGCGAGCCATCTCGCCTGGGCGTCTCCCGGCCAGAGTCTCCTCGGCGGCAGCGAGTTCAGGATCAGCGATTGGCGCCCCAGTGGCGTCCCGGGTCGTCAACCAGCACGATGAGGCTCAGGTAGAGATCGAGGCTAACGACCTGATTCGATTTCCCAAATTGAACTATCGGAAACTAATAAATCGTCGATTTGCAGGTACTCATGGGCACGGCTGGGCTCGAACCAGCGACCTCTCGCGTGTGAAGCGTTACTGCACTCCGGCTAGGAATGACCGAAATGCCTGGTAAGGACCAGTTTTTCGAGATCCAGCAGCACGCGAATTCAGGCGGATTTCGGCTGGATTCGGTCCGATTTGGCACCTTGAGGGCCCTCGGGGTGCAATTGAGACGCAGGCGCCGCGGAAGCTTCGATAGCCGATGGCGTGATCTGCGCCATCGGCTATACTTCGTGAGGTGATCGTCGAGCTTCCTCTCGTCACCGCGGCGGAGATCGCGGCCGAGTATCGCCCCGGCGGTGGGGCGACGGTGAAGGCCACCTTGAGGCGGCTGCGTGAGCGCGACCTCATCAGCGCAGGGGTGGCCGAATACCCGCGCGGGGCAGCGGGCAGGGTCGCGGGCGCCTGGCATGTCTACTCGGCGCTGAACCTCGATGCGGTGAGAGCTGCTCGCGCGCACGACGAGCCCGCTGCGAAGGCCATAGCCAAGAGGGCTGCGCACATCGAGAGTCGTCGCGCGACGGTCGAGTTCGTTCGTCGGCTTGCCGAGCTGGGCGGCTCGGCTAGCTTGCGCCGGCGTTTTGAGTGGGCCTCATCGCTGGACGAGGAGCTCCGGAAGGCACTCGTTGCCGTCATCGCCGAGACCGTGGCTGAGCGCAACCGGCTCGTGCACGACCCGACCGCTGCTGTGCCCCGGCTCGCGCTAGTGGCGGCGATGCACGGTGAGCTTGCGGAGCTGATGCTCGAGGGCGCAGAAGCTCCGGTGTCGATTCCGATTCCGGATCTTGAGTTGCTTGACTCGGCGTTCGTGGGTGCGGCGCTGGCGCTGCGGTTCGAGCGGTTCGGCAGGGGGCAGATGTTGCTGAAGGCGGCGGCTGCGATCAAGCTTGACGGTGGCGACGACTCGCGGATCTACCCCTACGAGCGTCCACTGCCCGACGCTGGAGCGCCGCTCGCGCTAGCAGCCGCGGTCGCCGCGGCGCCGACGATCCGACGCCCGCGCCGGATCCCGATCGCCGCCCAGCGCTGAGGCAGTGGAGCTGCCGACGCCCGCCGCCCGCTTTCTGGGGTTGGCCGACTGCGACCTGCTCGCCGGCATGCGATGCAGTACCGGTGCCTGGTTCGAGGACGACGTCGAGACGTTCATCCGCACCCGGTTGGCCGACTATCACGACTGGCGCCGAGCGCACACGGATCACACGATCGTCGGTCTCGAACTCGACGATCTCGGGCTGGTCGCCGTCGGGTCGCACGAATCGGATCTCGTCCGGGACGGCGGACGGGTCGTGACCTCGACCTACCTGGAGTGCGCAGCGGTTAGAACCGACTTCCAGGGCGCCGTGCTCACGGAGGTCGACCCGCTCGACGACGACCGGCCGGTGACGCTTGGCCGCTACGTGCTCGAGGTGCTGCTGTCGGACATCGCTGAGCGTGAACGGGCTCCGATCGTCCGCGCCGTCGTTGCGCGCGAGAACACGCGCAGTCTGCGGCTTTGCGCACGCATCGGACTCACGGACGAGCGCGATGACCCGGACCCGCGGTTCGTGCAGCGGCTGGGCCGAATCGCGGCGTAGCACGTCCGGCGAGAAGTACCGCTGAACCACGGTATAGGCGGGCTGTCGTACTCCGCAGTTGTAATCAATCGCTTGGTTGGACGGCGCAGCCCAACAGTGTGGGTTACCAGGGCTACCCGGCTTGAAGAGCCGGGCGGTGAGATTCGCTGCGATCGCGGCGGACGGCGGTCGCCGTTGGTCCGCAAACAGGCCCGCGCAGGTCCACGAATTGCGGACCGATCTGCGGACCGCCGTTCAGACTGCCTCATCGCCCTCTCCGCGCGTGTCGGGGGTCTCGCCGAGCAGCAGGTCGGCGATCTCGTGCATGATCGCGGCGAGGTCGCGGTACGCCAGCGCGACCGCGTGCATGATCCAACCTTCCGCGGCGATGCCCAGCCGCTCGACCGCTCGATCGAACTCCTGCCATAGCTTCGGTGGGCCTGGTCGGTTGGCGCCGGCGCGCAGCTCGTACGAGATGAACAGGTCGCGCTGGTCCGTCTGCGGCTGCCAGCTGAATCCCGACACGCTCGCCGCGACGCCGAGGGCTTGGGCCCGGCGCTCGGAGGCGGTAGCGAGCGCACGTACTCGGTGGGGAAACCCGGGATCTGGTGGAGGGTTGTCGCTCGCCGCCTGCGCGGCGTCCCAGAGTGCGTCGGCACGCTGGAGCTGCTCGACGATCTCTTCCATCTCGGCTGGGCTGACCAGGTGTCCGTGAATGTCGGCGGTGGAGAGCTGTCTCATCGACTGGAGCACCGGTGGCCGGTCCCGGTACCGCGGGTGCGAGCTCCGCGGCGGGCGAGGTCCCACCGGCGGCTGCTCGGCTCGGATCGACTCGAGCATCCGATCAAGATCGGAGCGGCGGATCAGCAGCTTTCGCTGGCCGGCGCGCTTCGCCGGGAGCGTCCCCTTCGAAATCCATAGCCTGACCGTGGCGGGATTGACGCGCAGCTCGTCGGCGATCTCAGCGACCGTCAGCCATGGATCGTCGTCGAGGTCGTCAGGGTCGAGATCGTCGGACACGGCGGTTCGCTTGCTCGATTCCGTCTATCGCTATTGGCACAATTGCGCTATCGTAGCTCAGACCGACGAAGTCATGTCATCGAACCCACTCATCACGATCGTGGTCGGACCGGGCCTCAGCCCGCTCTCGGAGCCGGCAGCATGACCCACGAGCTGGGGCGCAGACCTGACTCGGGCGACCAGGATGACACTCGTACGGCTCGCCCGCTGACGGTTGCTGACGTCGAGGCGATCGCCGAGGCGACCGCCCGCAGGGTTGTCGAGATCGTAAATCCGCCAGCCGCCACGACGTTTGCACTCGTGAGCGCTCGCGAGCTCGCGCGTGAACTGCACGTGTCGCTTGACTACGTCTACTCGCATGCGGCCGAGCTGGGCGGGATGCGGCTCGGCTCAGGACGCCGTGCTCGGATCCGCTTCGACCTCGACCGGGCGCGTCGCGCGCTCGAGTCCCCGCGCAAACCCCATCCCGCCGAGGCCAGCCGCCGCAGTCGATAGCGTCAGCCATACCGATGCACCGCACCTCGTCACCAGCCGCCTGATGGCCCGCAAGAACACCGGGAGCGTGTTCGAGAAGGCCTGGGCCGACGGGACAACGATCAGCTACGGCGCTTACGTGAGCGCGTACGGTCGGCGCGAGAAGGTCACATTCGGGACGAACAAGCAGGGCTGGAACACACGACGCGCCGAGATCGAGACCGAGCGGATCCTCCAGCAGATCGAGAGGGCGACGTGGGTGCCGCCGCGCCTGGAGCCGCGGGAGGACCGCCTCGAGGTGGCGATGGCCGACCTCGGCGTGACCGTCGATGAGAGCTTCCGAGTGTTCGTCAAACGGTGGTGGCGCGCCAAGCAGTTGGGACTCGACGCGGACACGATCAACGACTACGAGTGGCGGCTCGGCTACCTGGAGCGGTTCTTCGGCCGCTACCGACTCAGCGAGATCACCCCGCGCCTCGTCGACCGCTTCCGCGACGAGCTCCACGAGCAGGCCGAGGCGATCCGCACCGCGACCTCGCGCGGACGAATTCTGAAGGAGGCCGTGACCGACAAGCGTGGTCGCACGTACGAGCGCAAGCGCCGACCGCTGTCGAACACGTCAATCAACGCGATGATCACGCTGCTCGGCCAGATCATGCAGCAGGCGCTCGACTACGAGTTGGTCGACCGCAACCCGGTCCGGGTCGGCGGTCGCTCCGCCCGGTTCCTGAAGCGCTCCCGTCCGAACCGCACGTTTCTCGAGGTCGACGAATACCTGTCTCTGCTCTACGCCGCCGGCGAGCTCGAGGTGGAGGCACGCAGCGACTTCAAGGGCCTCGGGCGGCGGGCGATGGTGGCGGCGCTTGGGCTTGCCGGCCTGCGGATCAGCGAGATGGTCGATCTCCGGGTCGCCCAGGTCGACCTTCAGCGCGGCCGCTTCAAGCTCGCCGACGCCGAGACCGACGCCGGGGTGCGCGAGGTCGAGATCTCCCTCTACCTGCGGGACGAGCTACTCGAACACACGATGGATCGGCAGGCTCGCAGCCTTCCGATGCGTCCGGCGGACTACTTCTTCGGCACCGCCACCGGCGGCCGGCGCGACCCCGACCGCTTCCGCGACCGGATCCTTGCTCGCTCCGTCCAGCGTGCGAATGCGACCCGGGCCGAGAATGGACTCGCGCCGCTGCCGCCGATCACACCTCACTCGCTGCGGCGCACCTGGGCGACGTTCGCGGCGATGATCGGCCGCGACCCCAAGTGGATAGCGGCGCAGATCGGGCACACGAGCCCGGCATTCACCTTCTCCGTCTACCAGCAGGTCGCGACCCGCCGCTACGTCGATGAGCAGGCCGTGTGGTCGCTGATGAGGTTCGCCGACGAGCCGGCGGAGCGTGCTCCGAGCCGGCAGCTGACCCGAACGGATAACGACGAACGAGGGCGCCCCGCTAGGCTCGAAGCGGGTGAGTTCGACCGTGCGATTGAGCGCCTCAACGACGCCGAAGAGTAGCCCGTCGTCGCGGATGGCTGGTCGGTCAAACGCACCCCTATTGGATAAATCCCGGAAGTCCTTCGCAGGTTGCGCCGGAGTGCAAGAGCCTCAGGACGCTCCGTGCCGAAGCCACGTCCGCGGGTGCTCGTCGTAGAACTGCCGGGGAATGAGACCGAACAGCCGCGACTTCCACGTCGGGAACGTCAACGCCGTCATCGGAAACGCGATTGGTTCGGTTTCGCTGCCGATTTGGACCAGAGCCTGAGGGCGCCAACCCGTCCCGACCAGACGCTCCACTGTTCCGTGGGCCTCTCCAAGGCCCCAGGGCACCACGACCGATCGGCCGATGAGCCGACGGGTCGGTCTCTGTCGGCCTACAAAGCCAGCACATAGCAACGCGAAGACCCCAGCCCCAAGTAGCAGCCAGACCGCCGACTTGCCGACCAGAGCTGCGACGGCTCCGACGATAAGAGCCAGCCCGAGCGCCACGAGCCAGTCGCGAAGCGATAGGTTCGATCTCAAGATTCCGAGCATAGGTCTGGTCATTTTGAGGGATCCGCAAGCGCGGGTCGGTGCCCCAGATCGGAGCCGCGAATCACCGCCGGGAGCGTGAGGCGCGAGCTCAGTCGCATGAGCCCGCTCTCCGGCGCGTCGGACGACGCTCGACCAGGAGAGTTCGCGACCGCGGCGGCGAGCGCTTCCAACGACGCCGCCGAGTAGCGCTGCCAGCCCGACAGTTGCGCCAGCAATCGCACCCCCAATTGCACCTCCGGCCGTAATCCGGCCCGAGAGGTGCCAACCGACACTTCGCACCCTCCTCCTAAAAGGTGCGCATTTCCAGGGTCTTTATACATGGGCACGGCTGGGCTCGAACCAGCGACCTCTCGCGTGTGAAGCGAGCGCTCTCCCACTGAGCTACGCGCCCGGCATGGCGGAGTTTACGCGGCCCACGCGCCCGCTCGCGCGCTGCCGACGCGGGACGGATGCGCCGCCCGCCGGCCTTCACAGCCGGACGACGTTGGCGCTGTGGATACCGCGGGTCACGCCGCGGAGGTCGATGAACAGGGGCACGGTGCCGGCGATCGCAGCGTGGTCGATCCCGGGGTGGGCGGTCACGAGCACGACGGCGTCGGCCTCGCCCACAGCGTCGTCGAGGGCGACGCTTTCGAGCCCGAGATCCTTCAGCTGGGGAACGTAGGAATCGTGGTAGCTGAGGACTCCGCCGCGCTTGGCGAGTAGCTGCATGATCCGGAGGGCCGGGGACTCGCGGATGTCGCCGACGCCGCCCTTGTAGCTGACGCCGAGGATCGCGATCTGAGAGCCGTTGACGGGCTTGCCGGCGTCGTTCAGGGCACGCTCGATCCGCTCGACGCAGAAGTGGGGCATCTGCTGGTTCATCTTCCCCGCGAGCTCGATGAACTCGGTCGAGAGATCGAACTCGCGGGCGCGCCAGGTGAGATAGAACGGATCCACCGGCAGGCAGTGGCCGCCCATACCGGGCCCCGGCTCGAAGCGCATGAAGCCGTATGGCTTGGTCGCCGCCGCGTCCACGACCTCCCAGATGTCGATCCCCATTCGGTCGGAGAGGATCGCCAGCTCGTTGACGAGGGCGATGTTGACCGAGCGGAAGATGTTCTCGAGCAGCTTGGTCATCTCGGCGGCTTCGGGCGTGGTCACCCGCACGACATGGTCACAAATCCGGCTGTACAGCTCCTCGGCGCGGTCGCTCGACTCGGGGGTGATCCCGCCGACGACCTTTGGCGTGTTGCGGAGCGTGTAGTCCGTTCGACCGGGGTCGACGCGCTCTGGAGAGAAGGCAACGGTCAGGCCGTCACCGACGCGTAGCCCCGACTCTTCGAGCAGCGGGACGAGGCGCTCCCGGGTGGTGCCCGGGTACGTGGTCGATTCGAGCACCACGAGCTGGCCGCGCTGGAGCACCTGCGCGAGGGAGCGGGCCGCGGTGCAGAGCGGGCCCAGGTCGGGCTCCCGATTGCGGGTGAGCGGTGTCGGGACGCAGATCACGACCGCGTCTGTTCGCGCGAGCGGCGCGTAGTGGGTCGTAGCCTCGATCGAGCCCAGGAGCTTTCGCAGACGTTCGGAGGGCACGTCCTCGATATAGGACTCCCCGGCGGCGACGGCGGCTACCTTGCGCGCATCGACATCGACCGCCACCACGCGATCGCCCGCCTCGGCGAACGCTACGACCAGCGGCAGGCCAACGTACCCGAGGCCGATCACTCCTACGGTCATCTTCTCTCGCACGGTTTGCACCTTTGCCCCGCATCTAGGCCGTTTGTGCGGCTTATCGAGGCGAGCACGATACCCGGTCAGGGATCTGCGCGGATGCCTGAGGACCGCCCGTTCCCCGCACCCGGCGCGCCGCAGTCATTGCCGACAGCTTTCCTGAGTTCAACAATTGCACAACTTTCGTGCATAAAGCGATATCATCTAGCGGCAGAGATACAGGCACAGCGTGAGGGCCGACCGAGGGGACCGGGAAGCGGAGCGCAGCAGGGGTATAGCAATCCGCCTCGTTCAGGGGCATGAATTAGCGAGGGCACGATGAAAACTTGGGCGACGGATGTTGCCGCGGGGGCGAGCACACGATGAGGCGGCTCGTTGTAGTTGCTGATAACACGTTGATTGTGGAGGCGATTCGGATCGGGTTGCGGACGAGCGGCGAGTTCAATCTGCTCGGTCACGCCAACGGCCGCAAGACGTCCGCGCGGACGATCGTCGATGCGGCGCCCGACGTGGTGCTGATCGACGACATGGACCACTCGGAGGTGGCGGTATCCCTGATCAGGGCGATCAAGGAAGAGAACGAGGCGATCACCGTTCTCGTGCTGACCGTTCGAATGGACCCGGAATGGCTCGACCAGGTATTCGACGCCGGCGCCTCGGGAGCGATCTCGAAGGCGATCCAGCCGGTCGCGCTGTCGACGCTCGTGCGCGAGACGCTCGACGGTCATGTGATCCACGTCGGGTCTCGGCCGGGTGCAGCGAGCCGCCGTCGCGGCCTTCGCGCGCATGCCATCGCGAGCGAGGACTGCCCGCTGACCACGCGGGAGCTCGAGATCCTTCAGCTTGTGGCGGCCGGCTCAACCAACGGCGAGATCGCGCGGCGGCTCTGGGTCACCGAGCAGACCGTCAAATTCCACCTCTCGAACATCTACCGCAAGCTCGAGGTTGGAAACCGCACCCAGGCGAGCCACTACGCGCACGTCAACGGCCTCGTCGCCGACGAGGAGCAGGCGCGGCCGGCGCTGAAGATCGCGTCCAACTCGTAGGGCCTCTTACTTCGACGCTGCGCGCCCGCGAACGATGTCGTGGGCGCGCAAGCATCGAGGAACAACGCCTACGAGAAACGCAGTACTACACGTTTCCGCGGCGCGCCACGTGTAGTGCTGTGCGCAAGAGGATCTTGAGGTCCAGCCACAGCGACCAGTTGTCCGCGTACCGGTAGTCCATCCCGATCATCTCCTGCCGGGGTGCCCGCGTCCTGAGGACCTGCCAGGGGCCTGTCATACCGGGCATCAGATAGAGACGGCTGCTGCGGTCGAGGCCGAGGATCGTCGCGTCCTCGTCGACGACCAATGGGCGCGGGCCCACTAGGCTCATCTCTCCGCGCAGCACGTTCAAGAGCTGCGGGAGCTCGTCGAGCGAAGAGCGACGCAGGAACCGGCCGACGCGCGTGACGCGCGGATCATTGCTGAGCTTGAACAGCCCCGCTCCGGCTTCGCTCAAGTCGCGGAGGTCGTCCTTGCGGGATTCGGCGTCCACCACCATCGAACGAAACTTGATGATCTGGAAGTGCTTGCCGTCACGTCCGACCCGGACCTGCCGGAAGAAGACCGGGCCGCTCGAGTCGAGCCGGATGAGCGCCCCGATGACCGCAATCAGCGGACCCGCGACGAGTAGCAGGAGGACTGCGAAGATCAGATCGAAGCTCCGCTTGAGGAGCCGCGAGGTAGATGAGAGCCCGTAGCGACGGACACCGATCAGCATCAGCCCGTTGACCTCATCCAACTCGACGATCGAACCGACGAAGTCGAAGATCCCCGGCAGCAGGCTGACGCGTACGCCGACCGCCTTCGCAATCCGGATCAGGCTGGCGACGTCGTTCGCGTCGGCGCTGGTAGGCGCGATGATGATCCGGTGAGCGTTCAGCTCGCGAACGAGGTCGCGAATGGTGGTCGCTGTGCTCAGATCGGCGAGCTCGGCGATGTCCTCGCTCGCAAGTGGCAGCGCCGCGATCACCTTCGCGCGAGCTCCACTCGCGTCGAGACGGTCGCGGATCCGCCCGGCAAGCTGTAGGTCGCCGATCACGAGACACCGCTCGGCCGCGGACATTCGCCTGGTCAACGTTCGAGCGATCATGCGTCCACAGGTCATCGCGATGAACAGCGCACCCCACAGCGCAGCCATCTGTCCACCGCTCAGGCTCTCCCGCATCAGTGCCGGCTCGAGCATCGCGATCCCGAGCGCGAACAGTCCCGAGAGCCTCAGCAGCAAAGGGGCCTCGTCGAGTGTCGAGCTCACGAGCCGCTGCTCGTTGCGGTCGTACAGTCCAGCGAGCTTGCAGAGCAAGATCACCAGCGGCGCGACGATCAGCGCGACGATGCCGCGGTGATCCTTGCCGAACAATCCGAGGATCGCCGCAAGCGCGAGCGTCGCTGACCCGACGTCCGCCGCCGCGAGCGCTCCCCGGTGCAGCGCCTCGCGCGTCGGACGCCTGAACCTGGCGGCACGCTTCGCGGTTCCGGCGGCCGGGACCGAGGTCGACGCCCCGGGCACCGGTCTGGCGGGCGCCGGGCGCGCGACTACGTCGGCGAGCTCGTCTTGGACCTCGTCGAATCCATGCAGCCTCGGTCGAGTGGCTGTCACCGGCGTCATCGGTTCCCGGCTGAACAACGATGACGGGACCCAAATACTTACGCGCCGAGCTCCGGCGGGCGGCAATAAATCGTCGCTGCGTAAGAAAACGCATGTGGCACTCGTTGGTCGGACATGGGGGTTACAACCGCTCCGGCTTACGACGACTTGATCCCGAACGGGCCGCTGTTCCCGACGGTCCCGTTGATGGGGCTCGACTTCGCAGTGGTGTCCGCGAAGCAGACGATCGACCACGTCATCAGCGAGCTCGCCTATGGCCGTGGCGGTTCGATCTGTACGGCGAACCTCGACATCCTCCGGCAGTGGCGGGGATCTGCCGAAGTCCGCGACCTCGTTTCGCGCGACGACTTCGTTGTGGCCGATGGGATGCCGCTTGTCTGGGCGAGCGTGCTGCAGGGCACGCCGCTTCCAGAGCGCGTCGCCGGCTCGACGCTGGTTCTCACGCTGACGGCTGCCGCTGCTGAGACCGGCGCCTCGATCTTCCTGCTCGGCGGCAACCCGGGCACGGCTGCGGCGGCAGGCCGCACGCTGACGGAGCTGAACCCGGGGCTCCGGCTCGCCGGCACCCTGTGCCCACCGTTTGGATTCGAGGAGCAGCCCGAATGGCTGGATCGGATCGATCGCTTGGTGGGGGAGGCGGCTCCAGACATCGTCTACGTCGGTCTCGGCTTCCTGAAACAGGAGCAGTTGATCGCCGATCTGCGCTTGAGGCTTCCCAACGCGTGGTTCGTAGGCTGCGGGATCTCATTCAGCTTCGTCGCCGGCGAGATCCATCGAGCGCCGGTGGCGGTCCAGCGGCTCGGTCTGGAATGGCTCCATCGGCTGGTGCAGGAGCCGCGGCGCCTCTACCGGCGCTACCTCGTGAACGGGATACCGTTCATGTTCAAGCTCCTCTCGTGGTCGCTCGTCGTCCGCCGGCGCGACGACCTGCAGGCTGAGCCGGGCTCCTGATCAGGCGGGGGCGCAGGCCCTCAGTGAGTCCGAGGTGAGCCCTTAGCAGAGGGCGACTTCGTCGCCGTCGCCCACCCACAGGCGCAGCGCCCGCGGCAGCGAGAAATCGCGGAAGACGCGTGCGTCACGGCCAACCAGGCTGGACCCGAGGCGCCCGCCGACGTGCATGACGCTCGCGCCTGACGCGACGATCGATCGCTCGATCTCCGTGCCCTCGATTCGCGCGCCGGCGCCGATCGACGTGTACGGGCCGATGTACGAGTCCTTGACCGTGGCACCGGGCCCGATCACGGCCGGCCCGATGATCACGCTGTCAAGGACCGTGGCCGTCGGATCGATCAGCACCCGACCTTCGAGGCGGTTCGTCGTGCCTGGCAAACCAGGCGCGTCGGGTGCGAGCCGGTCGAGCGCGACGCGGTTGAGCTCGAGCAGGTCGCTCCCGTGTCCGCGGTAGCGGCACCACCCGTCGACGGGGTGCAAGAGCACGTTTGCGCCGTCAGCCGCAAACCGCCGCCCCGCGACGGCCAGGTCGGCCGCATCGATGCCCCGCACGGCGTCGGCTGCGCGAGCGAGTGCTCCCGACGCGAACACGCCGATGTCGGCGATGCCGTGGCTGTCGTCAGTGAGGGCGTCGGGCCCCAGAGAAGTCCGCTTGACCGCGTCCGCGGCGTTCTCGCCGTCCGGTGCGACGAGCAGCACGAGGTCCGGTGCGCCCCGCTCGAGCAGGTCCAAGTAACAAGTGACGGGCGCGTCGAGGAGGCCGTCCGCCGGATGGATCAGGCACGGCGAGCTCCCTACGAGCGGCGCGAGGACGCGCAAGGTGTTCGCCAAGTCCGCGCCCCCGCGGCACGGCGCATATTCGACCCGGTCGATTCGAGTCCCGTAGTCCCGTACGCACGCGCGGACGTCGATCAGGACATCGGCTTCGCCGGCTACGACCACTGCTTCGACGCTCGCCTCGACGAGGCTGTCGAGTACGTGGTGCAGGATCGGCCTGTTGGCGACATGCTCGAGTGCCGTCGCCTGGGACGCCCCGCGACCACGCCCGTTTTGGGATTGCGGCGAGTCGACCAGCATGACGGCCTTGAACTGCACGGTGACCTAACGTTGAGATGAGGCTGATACTCGCGCGAGCGCTCTAAACCGCGGCGCTCGCGTTCATCGCATCGGGCGGAGCGACGATCTGACACGGAAGACCTGGCGGCCGGGCTGCGTTGGTAGATCAGATGCCGAGCGAGGAGAGGATTCCTGTGAGTCGTACGGTCCGACTGCTCGTTGCCGATCGCGCGCCCACTCGACTCGGCGTGCGGATCGCGCTGAAGGGCCATGCGGAGATCTGTGCCGAAGCCGGAACCGCCGAGCAGGCGATCCGGGCTGTTGAGGAGCATCAGCCGGATGTTTGCCTGATCGGGTGGGAGATCCCCGGCGGCGGTCCGGCCGCAGTGCGTGGAGCCTGCCGGGCTGCACCGGGAACCAGCGTGATCGTGCTCGCCGACGCCTGCGATGTGGATGACATGCTGGAAGCCGTTCGCTCCGGTGCGGTCGGATACGTGCCCGGTGTCGTCAGCGCCGAGCGCCTTCGCCGCGTGGTCAGTGTCGTAGTCGCGCACGAGGCCGCACTTCCACGCGCGATGGTGCTCGAGCTGTTGCTCGAATTGCGCGCGACTGAGGACCGGGCGGGCGGCTTGACGGGACGCGAGGCACAGGTGCTCCGAATGCTCCGCAGTGGACACTCGACGGCGACGATCGCGGGGCGGCTCGAGATCGCGCCCGTCACCGTCCGCCGCCACATCTCGGAGCTTGTCCGCAAGCTGGGCGTTGAAGACAGATGGGCGCTGGTGGACGGCAGCGTGGACCCCTGGACCGCGCGTCCAGTGGCCACTCTGCCTGATCGCTGCGTGATGGCTTCCTCTGCGGGGTGAGAAACCCGGTTAGCCGGGGCACCGCTGGTTTCGACCCCGCCCGCCGGCGCTGGTCAAACGTCCAGGGGACTCCCACCCCCAGGACCTGTCTTAGCGCTCTCATCTACACGAGAACATCCCGCGCGTGCATGCTTGCGGCATGTCAACCATCACGCCACTCGAAGCGAGACGGGGACTCGGGGGCCTCGGCATCGCCGAAGAGCTCCGCACCGAGCCGGTCGAGCCGATCGACGTCGTCGCTTCGGTCGACGACCGCACGCGCGAGCTGCTGAAGCGCAAGCCCAGCACCCGACGTAGCTCGCTCGTGCCGCGCAGCCTGGTCATCGCTGACCTGGCTGGTCTGACGTCCGCGTACTTCGTGGCGATGGTCCTCTTGGGTAGCCGCACCGGACCCCAGCGGTTCGGTTCGCCACGAGAGCTTGTTCTGTTTGCGATCACGCTGCCGTGCTGGGTGGTCGTTGCGAGCCTCCACAACCTCTATCACCGCGATGAGGAGCGCGTGGACCACTCGACCACTGATGACGCCGTCGGCATCTTTCACCTCGTCACGATCGGCGCGTGGCTGCTGCTCGTGGTTTCGCGGCTCGACGGATTCGCCAACCCGGACGTCTACAACCTGATCGGGTTCTGGGCGCTGGCCGTCTGCTTCGTCCTGCTCGCGCGCACGGTCGCGCGTCAGATCTGCCGGCGAAGCCCCGCCTATCAGCAGAACACGGTCATCGTCGGCGCCGGCGACGTGGGCCAATTAGTCGCGCGCAAGTTCATCAAGCATCCGGAGTACGGCATCAACGTGGTCGGCTTTGTGGACCGCGAGCCGCGGATGCGACGCGCCGATCTGCCGGATTACCTGACGATCCTCGGCGGACCCGAACGGTTGCCCGAGATCGTCGAGCGGCTCGACGTCGAGCGCTTGGTGATCGCCTTCTCGAGCGAGCCGCTGCCGGATCTGCTTTCAGCGCTGCGTCGCCTTCGTAGCACCGGCCTGCAGATCGACCTGGTGCCGCGCTTGTTCGATCTCGTCGGGCCGCGCGTCGACCTTCACGCGATCGAAGGCCTTGCGGTTCTCGGGCTCCCGCCGGCGCGCCCGACGACCATGTCCCGTGCCCTCAAGCGCGCGATCGACATCATCGGCGCGACCGTCGGCCTGATCCTGACAGCGCCGCTGTTCGCCTACATCGCGCTCAGGATCAGACTCGATTCTCCCGGGCCGGTGCTGTTCCGGCAGACGCGCCTCGGCGCGGGGATGAGGAAGTTCACGGTGCTCAAGTTCCGCACGATGAAGGTCGGCACCGACCCGGCGGAGCACCAGGCGTACATACGCCAGACGATGTCGAGCAAGGCCGAGACTGCGAGCGTTGACGGCATCTACAAACTGGACCGTGTCGATGCCGTGACCAATTTCGGGCGCGGATTGCGGAAAACGAGCCTCGATGAGCTGCCGCAGCTGATCAACGTGCTACGCGGGGACATGTCGCTGGTCGGCCCTCGGCCGTGCATCCCGTACGAGACCGAGAACTACGAAGAGCATCATCTCGAGCGCTTCCAGATGCCACAGGGATTGACCGGGCTCTGGCAGGTGACGGCGAGGGCAAACTCAACCTACGGCGAGGCGCTCGACATGGATGTCGCTTACGTGCGCGGATGGTCGCTCGGGCTCGACCTGCGGCTGATGCTGCGTACTCCGCTGCAGGTGCTGCGACAGCGGTCGAGTACGGCATGAGCGTGCCAGTCCACACCCGAGATGGTGACGGGATCCGCGGCCGGGACACGATCGGCGATCGGCCAACCACGGCAGCCGCCGGGGCCCGACGCGTCGGCGAGTGGCGTTACGACGACGCGCGCCACGATTCGGCGCAGCGGCGGAATCGGGGACCAGCACCGATCGCGTATCTGGCGGTGCTCGCTTCCGCCGTGATCGCGTCAGTCGCGGCTGTGGCCCTTCAGCCGACGGCGTCCGGATCGCTCTTGGTGCGCATGCTGATCGAGGGCGGCATCTGGCTGACGGCACTGCTCGGCGCCTGGTGCCTCCACGCCCGGTTCAACCAGGAGGCAGCGATCGGTCGCTCTCTCGCCGAGGCGGCGGCTGCCCGCGAGCGGCGCCGGATCGCGCGTGACCTCCACGACGGGCTAGCCCAGGATCTAGCGTTTATCGCCGCCCACGGGGATCGACTTGCGCAGGAAAGCGGCGCCGAGCATCCGCTCGCGATCGCTGCGCGGCGCGCGCTGGCGGTCTCGCGCGGTGCGATCGCGGAGCTCTCCGCCGACGAGGCCCCGAGCACCGGCGAGGCGCTGCGTGAGGTCGCGGCAGAGCTCGCCGGCCGGTTCGACATCCACGTCGAGGTGCGAGCCGAGCGAATCGCCGTCACATCGACCGACCGCGAGGACGTCGTGCGCATCGCCCGCGAGGCGATCGTGAACGCCGCCCGCCACGGTCGCGCTCAGAACGTGGTTGTGTCCCTGATCCGCGCGCAGGACAAAGTCGTGCTGACGGTACGCGACGACGGCGTCGGCATCGGCGCGACGGGAGCACCGCTCGGCGGCGGATTCGGGTTTCGCAGCATGCGCGAGCGCGCAGCGGCTCTCGGTGGACGGCTCACTGCGAGGGCGCCCGCTGATGGAGGAACCGAGCTCGAACTGGTGCTGCCGTCGTGACCGGCCCGAGGGTTCTGATCGCCGATCACGCGCCGACGCGTGTTGGCGCACGGATGGCGTTGGCCGACGTCGCGTTGGTCTGCGCCGAGGCAGGCAACGCCGAAGAGGCGATCGCCGAGGCGGACCGCACACAGCCGGACGTGTGTCTTGTCGGGCTCGAGATCCCGGGCGGCGGGATCAGCGCGGTCCGCGGCATCAGCGCAGTAGCCCCCAACACGAGCGTAATCGTGCTGGCCGGAGTCAGTGACGTCGACGAGATGCTGGCCGCGGTTCGCGCCGGCGCGGTCGGTTACATTCCCGGTGGCGTCGACGCCGAGCAACTTCGCCGGATCGTCCGCGCCGTGGTCGATCGTGAAGCGGCTGTACCCCGATCGATGGTGCTCGAATTGCTTGGCGAGCTCAGGGCGGCGGCGTCCGCGGGCGACCAACATCTGACCGCCAGGGAGGCGCAGATCCTGGGGATGCTTCGCCGCGGGCACTCGACGTCCGGGATCGCGACTCGTCTGGCGATCTCGCCGGTCACAGTGCGCCGGCACATCTCGGAGCTCATGCGCAAGGTCGGTGCCGCGGACCGCGGCGCACTTGTCGCCTCTGGCTGAAGCAGTCCGATGCGACCAAAGCATCCCCGGCTGGGTGATGCGGCACTCGAGAGCTGAACGCCGAACGGGCCACTTGGCTCATTGCGGATCGGCAGTACTCCATGGAGGATGCACGAACCCCCTTCGTGTCATCTATGGGCGACCTTCCGAACTCCCAACCTTCGGCTGAGCAGCCACAAGCGCGCCGCGAGCAGACCTCGTTTGAGATCGGCGCCACATCGCCCGCGCTCGAGGCGGCAATCGAGACAGAGTGCGTCGCGTTGCTGGCTCTCGAAGCGAGCCGCGCACGCGTGCGGTTCCTCCCTGGTGACTACGCGCGCGTAGAGGCCGACATCTGCGGAGCGATCGATCTGCTGCGGGGCGCGATCACCGAGCTCCGGGCGCGTGTGGGAGGAAGTCCGCCAAGCCTGCTGTCGCTCGGGTTCGTCGCGCGCGCCGAGGACTAAGGGTTCGCGCAGGAATAAGTGCTGTGATCCGTCCAGACGCCGACGGAGCCTGCAATTATTCCTGCGCGGGCCCTAACCTAAACTGAATCGAAAATAGGCGCCTGGGCTCGGCGGGCGTTCGGGGTTAGGCGGCCTCCGGTAGGGCTTCGAGGGTGACTTTGTGGCCGAGGCGTTCGAGTTGCTTGATGAGCCGTCGGCGGTAGCGTTCGGTCTGCTCGGTGTCGCGGCGGTAGAAGAACTCTTCGCCGAGGTCGTTGTAGGGGACGCCGCGCTGGAGGACGTGGTAGGCGGCGGTGAGGATCTTGTGGGCGGTCGCGATCGTGGCTCTCGCGTGTCCGCGGCGGCTTTTGATCCGGTGGTAGCGG
>Ga0302325_10006359_pt1 | contig 26562 bp, 23 predicted proteins | sample Palsa_T0_2_FD_201948 | JGI IMG/M metagenome (GOLD analysis project Ga0302325, IMG submission 201948) | Peat permafrost microbial communities from Stordalen Mire near Abisko, Sweden - Palsa_T0_2 | ecosystem: Environmental > Terrestrial > Soil > Palsa > Peat permafrost | place: Sweden: Abisko... | reverse complement strand
GCGCTACAGCACGCGGCCGAAGACCAGCATGTCGTGGCCGGGCCCGTTGTAGTCCGGCACCGGCCCGGTCACGGTGAAGCCCATGGCCCGGTGGAAGTCCGCCGAGCGGCGGTTGACCGGTGCCGTGATCGCCGACACGCGGCTGCGCCCGTCTGCGCGGGCGAGCCGGAAGAACTCCTCGTACAGCAGCCGGCCGTAGCCGCGACGGCGGCCCTGCGGCGCGACGCCGACGAAATGGATGTAGGCCTCGCGGGTGTCCGAGGGGGAGAAGGCCCCGATCAGGAACGCCTCCGGGCCGGCCGGGCCGTCGATCACCAGGCTGGTGCGGTAGAAGAGATCGACAAACAGCCTGGGCAGCGAGCCGAGGATCGGCCTGCCCCACCAGTTGTCGATCACCGGCGCGATCGCGTCGTAGTCAGCCGGCGAGGCCATCCGCATCCGCATGGCGCCATGATGGCGCACCGCGCGGCCGTGCCGCGAGCATATGCCCGGTATGCGGCACCTGACATGCAGTGCCAGCTGACATGCAGTGCCAGCTGACATGCAGTGCCAGCTGACATGCAGTGCCACCTGAAATGCAGTGAGACCGGGACCGGCGGGGGGTCGGGCCCGGTCTCACTGGCCGGATTGCCCGCAGAGCAGCGGGCAGGTCATGTGCCGTCGCGGCACGCTAACGTCAGCTGGCGTAGTCGAGCAGGGGCTGCGCCCGGCTCGGGTGCCGCAGCTTGGAGAGCGACTGCTTCTCCAGCTGGCGGATCCGCTCCCTGGTCAGCCCGAGCGCCTTGCCGATCTCGTCGAGGGTGTGCGGGTTGCCGTCGTACAGCCCGAACCGCATCGACATGATCGTCGCCTCGCGCGGCGTGAGCGCGCTGAGCGCGTTCCGCAGCTGGTCGGCCATCAGCTGACGGTCGACAAGCTCGCCTGCCTCGGGCGCGTCCACGTCCTCGATCAGGTCACCGATGCTGGTCTCGCCGTCCTCGCCGATGGTCGAGTCCAGGCTGATCGGCTGCCGGCTGGTGCGCAGCAGCTCCTCGATCTGGTCCGGCGTGCGGTCAAGCTCGACGGCCAGCTCTTCCGGGGTGGGCTCCCGGCCGAGCCGCTGGTGCATGTCCCGCTCGACCCGGCTGAGCTTGCTCAGCATCTCCAGCACGTGCACCGGCAGCCTGATGGTGCGGGCCGAGTCGGCAAAACCGCGCTGGATCGCCTGCCGGATCCACCACATCGCGTAGGTGGAGAACTTGTAGCCCTTGGTGTAGTCGAACTTCTCGACTGCCCGGATCAGCCCCAGGTTGCCTTCCTGGACGACGTCCAGCAGGGACAGGCCGCGGTCAGAGTACTTCTTGGCGACCGAGACCACGAGCCGCAGGTTCGCCTCGAGCATGTGCGCCTTGGCCAGCCGGCCGTCCTGGGCCACCGCCTCCAGGTCAGCGCGCAGCTGCTTGGACAGCCGCCTCTCGGTCTCCAGCTTGTACTCGGCGAACAGGCCCGCCTCGATCCGCTTGGCGAGGTCGACCTCCTGCTCGGCGGTCAGCAGCTGGCGACGGCCGATGGACTTCAGGTAGGTGTGAACTGAGTCACCCATCACTGAGGTCTGGTCGTCCAGATCGGTCTCGGGCACGCTCGGCCCCGCGTCCGGCACGCGCGGCGCCGTCGCGACCGGAGTCTCCGCCAGGTCGGCCAGCTCGGCCGCCGCTGCGCCAGCGGCAGGCGCCGCGCCCGCCGCAGCGGCCTCGGCCGAGTCGGCGGGCTCGTTACCGAGCACCACACCCGCCTCGGTGAGCTCGCGGATGATGGAACGGGCCTCCGTCGGGGACACACGCGCCTGGTCAAAGGCATCGCGAAGTTCAGGCAGGGACAGATAGCCCTGGCCGCGGCCGCGCTGGATCAGCTCGTCCACGTGGGTCGTGGTTTCCTCATCCTCGCGGGCAGCAAGTACCGTCGCTGTCCTCGGCATGAGACACCTCCCTGTGGGCGCATAACGGGCATGCGCTGGTTGCCGCGCCTGCAGTAGGCGCGCTCGTCAGTTGTGTGGCGGGGACCCCCGGCGGACTTGGCAGTGAGCACCGCGGGCACTATCTTGTAACGCACGAGGCGGCTAAATGTTCCCGCGTAGTTGCTCCGCGCCTGCTCGCAGGCCCTATCTGGCTCCTCAGGCCCGCTCAGCTCCAATTCGGCGCAAAGCCGCCCTGTCCGGCTTTCCGGACGGCAGTAGCGGGAATTCTGGCACAAACACCAGCCTCCTGGGTGCCGCATAGGCAGAGATCGCCGCGCGTACATCGGACCTCAGCTGATCAAGTTCTGGCGGCGCCGCAGGATCAGCCGCCACCACGAAAGCCGTGACTGCCTCGCCCCAGTCCGGGTCCGGCAGCCCGACTACTACAACGTCCGCAACGCCCCGGCACGTTCCCAGCACTGCCTCGACCTCGCCGGGGACGACCTTCTCCCCGCCCGTGTTGATGACGTCGTCAGCCCGCCCGCGGACCTCCAGTCGGCCATCGGCCTGCCAGTGGCCGAGGTCAGAGGTCGCGAACCAGCCGTCGCGCAGCACGGCCGCCGTCAGGTCAGGCTGGCCCAGGTAGCCGTAGAACAGCACCGGGCCGCCGATCTCGATCCGCCCGGCATCCTGGCCGAGGTCATCGCCGGCGTCCTGCCCGGATTCCGGACCGAGCCGGACCCGCACGCCGTCGAGCGGGACACCGTCGTACACGCACCCGCCGCACGTCTCGCTCATGCCGTAGGTCGTGATCACCCGCCAGCCGCCGGCGCGCGCCTCGGCCAGCAGGCCGCCGGCGGCCGCCGCGCCGCCCAGCAGCACCGTCTGGACCACGCCGGGACCACAGCCGGCATCGAGCAGCCGCCGCAGCTGCGTCGGCACCAGCGATACGTGCGCGCAGCCGCTGGCGGCGAGCACAGCGGGGCTCGCCGAGGCCGTCAGAACCGGCTCAGTGCCGGTCAGCATCGACCGGACCAGGACCCCGATGCCGGAGATATGGAACGTCGGCAGGCAGCACAGCCACCGGTCGCCGGGTCCGGCGCCGATCCGCCGGAGCGAAGCCGCGGCCGACGCGGTCAGCGCCGCGGCACTGAGCTGCACGCCCTTCGGCACGCCGGTCGAGCCGGACGTGGCGATCACCACGGCAGTGTCATCCGCGAGCACAACCGGAGACCCCTCTTCAGAAGAGCCCCCGCCCGGAGAGCCCGCTCCCGGAGAGCCACCGCCCTGAGGGCCTGGCGGGCGGGGCGGCAGCGCGCGCGTCCCGGCCGCGGTCTCGATCGCGTCCGGCGCGAACGCCGCGAGCGCCCGGGCGAGCGCGGCCTCGGGCAGGTCAGGATCCAGCGGCAGGATGGCCGGACCGGATCCGTCCAGCGCCGCGGCCAGCGCCGCCAGCATGCGCTCGCCGGCCGACGGCGGGAACTGGACCGCGTGCAGGGGCCTTGAGGTCACGGTCGTAAGGTTAATCGGGCAGATCAGGGCAACAGCAGGAGGGCGACTCGTGGTCGACTGGAAGGCATCGGGACCGGCGGACGGCCAGGAGTACACCGACATCCGGTACGAGACCGCCGAGGGCATCGCCAAGATCACCATCAACCGGCCCGAGGTGCGCAACGCGTTCCGGCCGACGACGCTGTTTGAGCTGCAGCACGCGTTCAGCGTCGCCAGGGACGACTCCGAGATCGGCGTCATCATCCTCACCGGCGAGGGCGACAAGGCGTTCTGCTCCGGCGGCGACCAGCGCATCCGCGGTGACGCCGGCTACGTCGACCCGCACGGTGTCGCGCGGCTGAACGTCCTGGACCTGCAGGTCCAGATCCGGCGCACGCCCAAGCCGGTGATCGCGATGGTGGCTGGCTACGCCATCGGCGGCGGCCACGTGCTGCACGTGTGCTGCGATCTGACGATCGCTGCCGACAACGCGATCTTCGGCCAGACCGGCCCCAAGGTCGGCTCGTTCGACGCCGGCTACGGCTCGTCACTGCTGGCCGCGACCGTCGGGCTGAAGAAGGCGCGCGAGATCTGGTACCTGTGCCGGCAGTACAGCGCGGCCGAAGCGCTGCAGATGGGCCTGGTCAACACCGTGGTCCCGCTGGACCGGCTGGAGGAGGAGACCGTCAGCTGGGCCAGGGAGATGCTGTCCAAGTCGCCGATCGCGCTGCGCATGCTGAAGGGCGCGCTGAACGCGGTCACCGACGGCGCCGCCGGCATGCAGCAGTTCGCCGGCGACGCGACGATGATCTACTACATGAGCGAGGAAGCGCAGGAAGGCCGCGACGCCTACGTGAACAAGCGCACCCCGGACTTCACGAAATTCCCGCGGCGGCCGTGACCAGCGCGCGCCCGGCCGGTACCGCGCCGGTGCCCGCCACGGCCAGCGCCACGGCCAGCGCCGGGGCGGCTGCTGCGGACCTTGTTGCCGAGCTGCTGCCGACACTGCGCGCGTTCGCGATCCCGATGCCGGTGAAGTTCCGCGGCACCACGGTCCGCCGCGGCGCGCTGCTGCGGGGACCGGCCGGGTGGGGGGAGTTCTCCCCGTTTCCCGAGTACGGCCCGCGCGAGTGCGCCCGCTGGCTGGCCTGTGCTCTCGAGGCTGCCGCGCACGGCTGGCCCGACCCGGTCAGGGACAGCATCCCGGTGAACGTGACCGTGCCGGCTGTCGGCCCGGAGCAGGCGCATCAGATCGTGTCCGGCTCCGGCTGCCGCACCGCGAAGGTCAAGGTCGCCGAGCGCGGCCAGCACGGCTCCGACGACATCGCCCGATTGGAAGCCGTCCGGGACGCCATCGGGCCGGATGGCAAGGTCCGCGTCGACGCCAACGCCGGCTGGAGCGTGGACGAGGCCGCGCGCATGCTCACGCAGCTGTCGGCCTTCGGACTGGAATACGCCGAGCAGCCCTGCGCGACCCTGGACGAGCTCGCCGAGCTGCGCCGCCGGGTTGAGGTGCCGCTCGCGGCGGATGAGTCGATCCGCCGCGCCGACGACCCGATGAAGGTGCGCGCGGCCGGTGCGGCGGACATCGTCGTGCTGAAAGCCCAGCCGCTCGGCGGCGTCCGGCCGGCCCTGGAGATCGCGGACGCGTGCGGGCTGCCGGTCGTGGTGTCCAGCGCCGTGGACACCTCGGTCGGGCTCGCGGCAGGCGTCGCCCTGGCCGCCGCGCTGCCCGACCTGCCGTACGCGTGCGGGCTGGCCACGATGAGCCTGCTGGCCGGGGACGTCACCGCCGACCCGCTGGCTGAGCAGGACGGGCAGCTGCCAGTCCGGCCCGCGATCGTGGACGACGCTTCGCTCGCCCGGTACGAAGTGGATCCGGCGGACTGGCGGGAACGGCTGCTCGCGGCCGCGCAGTTCCTGCCCGGGCGCCCGTGAACCCGTCCACCGCGCTGGCCACCGTGCTGGTGGACGAGCTCGTGCGCTGCGGCCTGCGCGAGGCAGTCGTCGCGCCCGGCTCGCGCAGCGCGCCGCTCGCCATGGCGCTGCACGCCGCCGCCGCGCGGCCCGGCTCACCACTGCGGCTGCATGTCAGGATCGATGAGCGGTCAGCGTCGTTCCTCGCGCTCGGCCTGGCCAAGGCGAGCGGGCGCCCGGTCGCGCTCGTCTGCACCTCGGGCACCGCGGCCGCGCATTTCCACGCGGCGGTCATCGAGGCCGGCGAGGCGGGCGTGCCGCTGCTGGTGCTCACCGCGGACCGGCCGCCCGAACTGCGCGGGACCGGCGCGAACCAGACGATCGACCAGCTCAAGCTCTACGGCGATGCCGTCCGCTGGTTCTGCGAGACTGGCGCGCCAGAGAACCGGCCGGGGCAGGCGGCGTACTGGCGTTCGCTGGCCTGCCGTGCCTGGTTTATTTCGGGCGGGAACGAGGCCTCCGGGGCCGGTCCCGTCCACCTGAATCTGCCGTTGCGAGACCCGCTGGTGCCTGGCCTGGCCGACGCGGGAGCGGCTGGTGACGCCGACTGGTGCGAGCCGCTCGACGGGCGGCCGGACGGCTCCGCTTGGACGCGGTTCGGCGGCCAGGGGGATGCGAGTCAGTCCGGCCAGGGCGTTCCCGCCGTCAGTCTGGACTGGACTGAGCGCGGGCTGGTGGTCGCCGGCGATGGCACCGCCGACCCGGACGCCGCGATGCGGCTCGCCGACCAGGCCGGCTGGCCGCTGCTGGCCGAGCCGTCGTCCGGCGCCCGCCGGGGCTCCGCGGCGCTGGGCAGCTATCAGTACCTGCTCGACTCGGCCGCGTTCACCGGCGCGCACCGGCCCGATGTCATCGTCTCGGCCGGGCGGCCCGGCCTGTCCCGCGGTCAGCAGGCACTGCTGCGCGGCAGCGGCACGGGGCAACGGCACGTCGTCCTGACCCAGGGGCCGGGCCGCTGGTCCGATCCGGCCCGCTCAGCGACCGACGTGGCCGCGCGGGTGGTACTGCGCGGCGCCCCGGCGGGAGCCGGCGAGTCCGGCTGGCTGCGGTCGTGGCGCGCGGCCGATGCCGCGGTCCGTACGGCCGCGGACAAGGTGCTCGCCGCGGACGGCAGCCTCAGCGAGCCGCTCACGGCGCGCGAGGTCGCGGCCGCGCTGCCGGCCGGCGGCCTGCTGTGGGTCGCCGCGAGCATGCCGGCCAGGGATCTGGACCGGCATATGAGTCCGCGCGCTGACGTCCGCGTGCTGGCGAACCGCGGAACGAGCGGGATCGACGGCCAGGTGTCGGCGGCGATCGGCGCGGCGCTGGCGCACCAGGCGGCCGGCGGCGGGCCCGCAGCGGCCGTGCTCGGCGACCTCGCGGCGCTGCACGACGCGACCGGGCTCATGTTCAGCACCGCCGACGCGCGCCCTGACCTGTGCCTGATCGTCGTCAACAACGACGGCGGCGGGATCTTCTCGGCGCTGGAGCCGGCTGCGTTCAGCGACTCGTTCGAGCGCGTCTTCGGGACACCGCATGGCACCGACTTCGCGGCGCTGGCCGCGGCGGCCGGCCTGAAGTACATGCTGCTTGAGGGCGCGGCCGACCTGGCAGGCGCGCTGACGGGCGCGGGCCTGCGCCTGGCTGAGGTGCGCACCGACCGGGCCGGCAGCCTGATGCTTCGCGCCGCGATCAGCGAGGCCTGCGCCGAGGCCATCAGCACGGGCGCCACGAGCACGGGTACCACGGGCGCCTGACCGGGCGAGGAGCCGGAGGAGCGATGACAACGGCCGATCCTTACGACCTGGAGCGGTTCGTGAGCGCGCAGGCCGCCGGCGGGACTTACGAGCGGGCAGTGGCCGAGCTGCGCTCGGGCCGCAAGTCCAGCCACTGGATGTGGTTCGTGTTCCCGCAGATCGCGGGCCTCGGTTCCAGCCCCACGGCCCGGCGGTACGCGATCAGCTCACTGGACGAGGCTTGCGCCTACATGGCGCACCCGGTGCTCGGGCCGCGGCTCGCCGAGTGCGCCGGGATCGTGTGCGCCGTGCAGGGCCGCAGCGCGGAGCAGATACTCGGCAGTATCGACGCGCAGAAGCTGCGGTCGTCAGTGACGCTGTTCGCGCGCGCCGACCCCGCCGCGCCGGTGTTCGGCCAGGTACTTGAGCAGTACTTCGGCGGGAACGCCGACCCCGCGACCGACGCGCGGCTGTAGCGGCAGGCCGTCAGCTGAGGTGGTCGATGTCGACCGGCGGCAGGTCGCCGACCTCCTGCTTGGTCAGGCTGAGCCGGATGCCGTCAGCCTCGACCGCGGTCACGGCCGAGATCGGGATGGCGACTTCCTTGCGGCCCCACAGGTGCCCTTCTCTCAGCAGCACGTGCGTGACGTGCGCGCTGCCCCGGTCGATGACAAGACCCTGGACGTGCCCGATGCTGCCGTCGGCGGCATGCACGTGATCGCCACGGCGAACCTCGACCTCGCCGGCCGGCACCGTGTCGTAGGTGATGGCGGGCGGGACTGCCGCTCCGCCGGCCGCGCCCATGCCGCCCAGACCGTAGTAGGGCCACGTGAGTATCTCGCCGCCGCCGTACGGGCCGTAGCTGCCGCCGCCGGCAATGAACTCGGTCTCCTCCGCCGGGCCGAGCTGCTGGAACTCTGACTGCGTGCAGCGCAGCCGGATGCCTTCGCCGGAGGCGTCGACGAGGCTGAGCGGGACGAGCCTGCCGAGGCCCTCCCAGTGAACCGGCTCCACCACCAGGTGAGTGACGGACCTGGCCAGCGGATCCACGACAACGCGCGAGATGTGACCGCACGGTCCGTCCGTGGCGGTGACGTCAGCGCCGATTGCGAACGGCACAGCTTCTGCCATGGCTGCCTTCCTCATCGAAGCGCGCCCGGTACCGGGCCACGGCCCATCATGCCTGACCGCCAGGCTGGCCTCGCCTCCGGCGCCCGGCCGGCGAGGGCCAGGTAACGGCCACAACGGCGCGTTTCGGCGCAGAAGTCTCCCGGCCGGGCTAGTGTGCTGCGCGTGCCGAGACACCGGGTTCAGGCGCACAGTAGACGCCGGCTACTGCTCGGAGTCGCCGGGGGCGCCGCCGTCGCGGCCATCGGACTCGGTGCGTACTATCTCGCCGGCCCGGGGTCTGCCCCCGCCGTGACCGCCGCCCGCGCGGCCGCTGCCTCCGGCCGGACGGCGACGAGCCCGGCCGGCCGGACCGCCACGCCGGCGGCGAGCAGCCCGGCACCGTCGCCGCCGGGAAAGTCCGTGTCGCCCCGGCCAGCCGGCAGCAGGACGCCTGCGCCGGCGCCGGCATCGCCGGCTGCCGCGCCGTCAGCATCGGTCCCGGCGACCGGGACGGGCGTCAGCAGCGCCGCCGCTAGCGTACTGGCGCTGATCAACCAGGCGCGCGCCAGTGCCGGCCTGCCCGCCTACACGATCCTGGCCGGACTGCAGACGAGCTCCGGCCAGCACAACATGCTGATGGCCGACGGCTGCGGCCTGTCGCATCAGTGCCCGGGCGAGCCCGCGCTCGGCGCGCGGGAGACAGCGGCGGGGGTGCACTGGACCGCCGCCGGGGAGAACATCGGCGAGGGCGGCCCCGTGGGCGATACCACGGCGGCCATCACCTCGATGGCGACCGCGCTCACGCAGGACATGCTCAACGAGAAGCCGCCCGACGACGGCCACCGGCTGAACCTGCTCAGCCCGAGCTTCACCTCCATCGGGATTGCCGTCTACCGGGGGAGTGACGGCACTGTCTGGATGACGCAGGACTTTGCCAACTAGCCGGGCGGCGGCACACTGGCGTGATGGATGCGATGGACGCGGACCTCGTGGTCATCGGGGCCGGCGCGCTCGGGCTGAGCACGGCTCTGCATGCCGCGCTGCTCGGGCAGTCGGTCATCGTCGTGGACCGCTACGCGGCGGGCTCGCAGGCCTCGGGCAGGGCGGCCGGGCTTTTCAAGTCCGTCCAGGCGGATGAGCTGCGCACCCGGCTGGCCCGGCGCAGCATCGAGCTGGCGCTGACGTTCGGCGACTGGGCCGGCGTCGGACTCGCGGTGGCCCGCTCGGGCAGCTTCCTGGTGGCGCGGACACCGGAGCACGCCGCGTACCTGCGGAGCGAGGCGCGCCAGTCGGCGGGCTGGGGCGCCGACGTCCGCGAGGCCGCGCCTGGTCAGCTGGCCCGGGCGGTGTCCTACTACGACGGCGATGCCAGCGCGGAGCTGGCGCTGTGGTGCCCGGAGGATGTCTATATCGAGGAGCCGGTGAGCCTGATCCAGGCGTACCTGGCGGCAGCGCGCCTGCGGGGCGTCGAGGTACTCGAGTCCGAGGCGGTCACCGGTGTCACCATGTCCGGCGGCCGGGTCGCCGGGGTCGAGACCGCGAAGCGCTCCGTCTCCGCCAGGGCAGTGGTCGATGCGGCCGGTGCCTGGACCCGGCAGGTCGCCGGGCTGGCCGGGGGGGAGGTGGCGCTCGCGCCGGTCCGCCATCAGCTTCTGATTACCAGGCCGTCGGCTGACGTCGATCCGGCCGACCCGATCGTCAGGGTCGTCGACGCCGCCGTGTACCTGCGGCCCGCGCGCGGCGGGCTCATGGCGGGCGGGTTCGAGGCCGCGCCCCTGCCGGTGGATCCGCGCGCGCAGCCGCCGGACTTCAGCACTGACGACGTGCCGCTCGATCTCAGTATCCTGCGGGCCATGACGGCGCAGATCGGGGCCGAGGCCCCGGCTTCCGCCGGGCCGGTCGCCGAGCACCGCGGCGGCCTGTTCACCATGTCGCCGGACGGCCGGTTCGTCACCGGGCCGGTGCCGGACGTGCCCGGGCTGTGGGTCGCGAGCGGCTGCAACGGGTCAGGCTTCTCCTCCTCGCCGGCCATCGGCGAGGCGCTGGCAGCGTGGATCGGCGGTCAGCGCGAGCGGATCGACCTGAGCCCGCTGTCACCCGCGCGGTTCGGCCCGGTGACCGATGAGGCGCTGGTGAAGGCGGGCACCTGGCAGTACGCGCACTACTACGACCCGGTCGCCGGGTAGCCTCAGGCGGCCGCCGCCAGGATCTCGCGGGCAGCGCGCGCGCCGGAGGCGAGCGCACCCTGGACCGACCCGGTCGCCCGGTAGTCGCCGCAGACGTAGCGGCCGGGCGACAGGTGCGCAGGCCGCATCAGCGGGTGCGGCGCGGGCATGGCCGGCAGCGCGCCGTCGATCTCGTAGGTACCCAGGTGCTCCCAGCCGGAGGTGTCCGTCCGGTAGAGCTCGGCCAGCCGGTCCCGCACCGCCCGCTCCCTGCCTGCCGCGTCCGCTCCGCCGGCTCCGCCCAGCAGCGACGTTGACACCAGGGCGCGCCCGTCCGGCGCGTAGCTGCCGGCGACCTCGGTCAGCACGCTGGTATGCAGGACAACCCCGGCAGTGTCCACCAGCAACGTGGGCTCGCGGAGCGGCGACCGCGGTGCGGCGTGGTAGCACGTCGTCACGGTCCTGGTGGCCGGCACCTCCAGCTCAGGCAGCAGCGCGGCGGCAGCGACAGGCCCGGTCGCGACCACCACGGCGTCCGCCGCCAGATCCGTGCCGTCAGCGAGCAGCACTCCGTCCCCGGTCAGCGCGGCGACCGGGGTGCCCAGGCGGAGGGTTCCGGGCGGGAGCGCGCCGGCGAGCTGCTCCGGGATCGCCTGCATGCCGCCGCGCGGCAGGCACAGGGTGCCGCGCAGCATGCTGCGCCAGATCAGGTGGAAGAACCGGCTGGAGGTCTCCAGGCTGTCCTCAAGGAACACGCCGGACAGGAACGGCCGGAACAGCAGCTCGATCAGCCGGCCGGACACCCCCGAGCCCGCGAGAGCGGCCACGGTGGTCTGCTCCCGGCCATGCCTGATCCAGCTCGGCGGCAGCAGCATGTCCCGTGCGCTCAGCGCGGCGAGCGCCGCGAGGTCGCCAGGACTGGCCAGCCGGCCCGCCAGAATGTCGGCCAGCTCACCCGGCTGGCGGGTGGGGTCAGCGAACCGGATCCGGCCGTCGGCGGTGTGCAGCAGCAGTCCGGGCGTGAACGGGCACAGCTGCAGGTCGCGCAGCCGCATGCGGCGCTGGACCTGCGGATAGGAGGTGTTGAAGACCTGGAACCCGCGGTCAAGCTGCCAGCCGTCGCGTACATCGGTTCTGACGCGGCCGCCCGGCGCATCGCCGGCCTCCAGCACCGTCACGCCCGTGCCGGCCGCTGCCAGATCCTGCGCGCAGGCCAGCCCGGCCAGCCCGGCTCCGACCACCACGACCCGCAGCCCGTCTGTGACCGGCATGAACCGCACCGCCCTCCGTCGTCGCGGGGCGCGGCATCCGCGTCCCCTGCGGCCAGCTCAGCCGGCCGTGCTGAGGACTACCCGCGCTGGGCGTCTGAAAGCGCGGACGGCATGCGGCTTGCGCGGTCAGGGCAGTAATCCACCCATGTAATCCGCCTATGTCTATAGGTCTACTAGGTAATCATGAGCGGATGTGATGGCTGCCATCACGAAACGTCGTTGGACATGCCGCACTCGCCACCACATGCTTGGTCGTATGACGCACCTGCCCTACACGCTCGCTCCCAGGACGCAGCCAGTCGCAGTGCTGCTGACGTGCTGTCGCTGGCTGGACTTTGCCCGCAGCGGCGCTGCGCTCTGTCGCTGACGCATCTCGCGCGCCCCCGGCGGTGATGGCGCCGCCGGCAACTTCAACCTCCCGGATCCGCGGTGCGCAGCATGCGCGCGCCCGGATGACGAGCACCACCACTGACCGCGGTACCCGTGTGCCCGAAGCGAGAACCGGTCCGGGGCGTGGTGTCCGTCTACGAGGACCGCCATGACGCCTCCCCGCGAGGCTCCAAGGAAGGCAGCACCATGTCCCGTCGCACCCTCAAGCTCGGCGCCATCCTGATCGGCGTCGGCGGGCCCGGGCAGCACAGCACCTGGCTCAACCCCGAGATCCCCGGCAACGCCAGCGTCGATATCCGCTGGTACATCGCCCGCGCGCAGGAGGCAGAGGCGGCAAAGTTCGACCTCATCTTCATCGTCGACAGCCAGTTCATCACCGCCGACTCACCGAACCATTACCTGAGCAGGCTGGAACCGCTGACCCTGCTGTCGGCCGTCGCCGTGCAGACCAGCCACATTGGCCTGGTCGGCACCATCACGACGTCCTATAACGAGCCGTTCAACGTCGCCCGCCGTCTCGCCTCGCTTGACCACATCAGCGGCGGCCGCGCTGGCTGGAACGTCGTCACCAGCGGCGACGCCGGAACGGCCGGCAACTACAGCCGCGACGAGCACTACGACTACGCCACCCGGTACGGCCGGGCGCTGGAGCACGTGCGCGTTGCCCAGGGCCTGTGGGACTCCTACGAGGCTGACGCGCTCCCGCGCGACAGGGAACGAGGCGTCTTCCTCGACCGCACCCGGCAGCATCAGCTCAACCACAAGGGCGAGTACTTCTCGGTCATCGGCCCGCTGAACCTGGAGCGCACGCCGCAGGGCCAGCCGGTGATCTTCCAGGCCGGCGACTCCGAGGAGGGCCGGGACCTAGGCGCGACCATCGCCGACGCGATCTTCACCCACTCCCAGACGGTTGAGCAGGCTCAGGCGTTCCGCACGGAACTGCGGGAGCGGGCAGCGGCGAAGGGCCGCGATCCTGAGGGCCTGCTGATCATGCCCGGCGTCTTCCCGATCATCGCCGACACCGACGAGGAGGCGCGGGCCAAGGAGGCGCAGATCCTCGGCGGCAGAAGCTTCGAGCGTGCCCTCGCCGAGCTCGGCCGTCCGTTCGGCTGGCACGACTTCTCGCAGTATGACCTGGACGCGCCGTTCCCCGAGGTCGGCGACGCCGGCGCGCTCAGCTTCCGTACGCAGGCCGAGAAGATCAAGGAACTGGCGCGAGACAACAACCTCACGCTTCGCCAGGTGGTCGAGCACCAGCTCAGGGCTCACCGCTCGCCGTTCGTCGGCTCGCCGCTCACGGTGGCCGGCGAGATCCAGCGGTGGTTCGAGGCCGGCGCGTTCGACGGCATCAGCATCAGCGTCTCGGCGCCGAGCGAGTTCGCCCGGTTCACCGAGCAGGTGCTGCCAATCCTGCGCGAGCGCGGCGTCGTGCGCAGCGAGTACGAGTCGACCACCCTGCGCGGCAACCTCGGCCTGCCAGTCCCCGAGAACCGCTACACGGCGGCCCGCACGGCGGCCGGGACGCCGCCAGGCCTGACCGCCGCTCCCGCGCTCGTCTGAGTAACCGAGCCCGCGATCCCGACAGTCACCGCGATCCGACAGTGATGAGCCCGCGATGCGGGCCTGACCAGAGAAGAAAAGATCTATGAGCCCTTACCCGTTGTCTAGCCGTCGCCGGCGCAATACGATCGCCGGCCTCACCGCCCTCGGAGCCGCCCTGGCCGTGGTCCTCAGCGCCTGCGGAGGCAGCACCGGCTCGGGCACGGCCGCCGCTGCCAGCAGTTCGGGTGCGGTGCTGAAGTGGGCCACCACCTACTTCCCTGCGCACTGGGATCCGGTCGTCAACGGCGCCGGCGCGCAGTTCCGGCCGCTTACCCTCGTCTACGCATCGATCACGAACGTTGACGCGCACGGCAACCCGACACCGGGGCTCGCCTCGAGCTGGACGTATAACTCAGCCGGCACCGAAGTCACTTTCCACATCCGGCCGGGCCTGAAGTTCAGCGACGGCACGCCGGTTAACGCCGCAGCGATCAAGGACGCGATCGTCCGCGCCAAGACGCAGGAGGATTCAGCTCTCGTCGAGGACCTCGAGCCGGTCGAGAGAGTCACGACCAGCGGGACTTACAACGTCGAGGTGTACCTGAACCACCCTGATTTCCAGATCCCGCTCGTGTTCGGCGAGCGCGTGATGCTGATCGCCAGCCCGAAGGCGGCCGCCGATCCAACCAAACTCGACCAGTTCCCGGTCGGGGCCGGCCCGTTCATCGCCACCAAGATCATCCCGGGCCAGGAAGCAATCTTCAAGAAGAACCCGAACTACTGGGATGCGAAGGCAATCCACATCCAGACCGTGGACCTGTTCGCGGCACCGGCGCCGGCGACGGTGGTCGCCGGCCTGCAGACCGGCGTCTACAACCTGGCTGACCTCGATCCGTCGGAAGCCTCGGCGGCGAAGGCGGCCGGACTCGACGTGTTCGTGCAGCCAGGGCTGAACGCTGAGAACATCAGCATCAACATCAACAAGGCGCCGTTCAAGGGCAACCCGACCCTGGTCGAGGCGCTCCGCTACGCCATCAACCGCCAGCAGTTTGTGCAGCAGCTCACCTTCGGCTACGGCGAGGCCACCGACGAGGTGTTCCCGCCCGGGTCCACCGGCTACAACCCGGCGGATGCCAATCTGTGGCCCTACAACCTGGCCAAGGCCAAGCAGCTTCTCGCTAAGGCCGGTTACAAGCCGAACCAGCTCACTCTGCCGCTGGTTATCTCCGCCGACACCGAAACTCCGGAGGCGGAGATCGTGCAGTCGCAGCTCGCGGCGCTCGGCATCAAGGTGACAATCACCGTCAACACCAACTGGGCGACACCGTTCTTCGCCAAGCAGCTCGTCTTCTCGCTCTACGGCACCACCGGGCGCGACTCCCAGACAGAGACGCTCAGGGATCACTTCGGTTCCAGCGGCGTGCTGAACCTGAGTGCGCCCTACGAGGTCGCGGGCTTCGAAGCGGCAGTCGACAAGGCCGAGGCGACGCCGATCGGCTCACCCGACTACGCGGCGAACCTGCAGGCGGCAACGGCAGCGGGCCTGCAGTCCGAGGCACTGATCTTCCTCTACGTCGCCCCGAACCTCATGGCCAAGAGCCCGTCGATCTCCGCGCTGCCCGGCAACCCCGGTCATGTCGACTTCACCGGCGTGACCATCAGCGGCCAGTGACCGGTCGAGACAGATAGGAGAGGACACCCCGTGGCCGTCAGCAACGCAGCGCACCCTACTGCCGCCGAAGGCGGCCACGGGGTTACCTTGGCCAGGACCAGGCACGCAGTTCGCGGTCTGCTCATGAGCCTCGCCCGATCGATCGCGATCTTCGTCCCGGTGTTCTTCCTGGCGACCTTCGCAACCTTCCTGCTCCGCGCCATGACCGGCCTCAACCCGGCGCGAATCCAGCTCGGCGAGGATGCCACCCCTCTGGAGATCAGCCGTCTCGAGGCCTCATTCGGGCTGAACCGCCCCTTCTTCGCCCAGTACTGGAGCTGGCTCACCGGCTTGCTTCACGGCAACCTGGGGCGCAGCTGGTCCACTGGCTACCCGGTCAGCACCCTGATCAGCGATGGCCTGCAGATCAGCCTCACGGTGGCGGGTCTGGCCCTCATCATCGGTGTCACCTTCGGGTTCGCGCTGGGCACGCTCGCAGCGGTCAGGCGCACGACCTGGATCGACCGGGGGATCACCAGTGTTCTGTCCGTCACCTCGGTCATCCCCGCGTTCGTGATCGGCATCATCCTGGTCGAGGTTGTCGCCGTCGAGCTGAAGCTGCTTCCCTCAGCCGGGTTCGTTCCGTTCTCGCAGGGATTCTGGCCCTGGCTGTCCCACGTGCTGCTGCCTGCCCTGGCACTGAGCTTCGGCTGCATGTCCAGCGTGGCCCGGCAGCTCCGGGCCGGCCTGATCGGGGCCTACCGCGAAAATTACGTCATCGGCGCGATCGTCCGCGGCCTGAGCCGGCGGCGGATCTTCTTCCGGCACGTGCTGCGCAACGGCATCGGCCCGGCGATCGCGGTCCTGGGGCTGGAGCTCCCGGTACTCATCGGCGGCTCGGTCATCGTCGAGACGATCTTCGCGCTGGCCGGCTTCGGTCAGTTCGCCGCCACGTCCGCGCAAAAGGGCGATGTGCCAGCCGTTCAGGGAGTCCTCGTCGTCTCGATCGTGCTGGTCGTGACCTTCAACCTGATCATCAACCTGGTCCTGGGCCGGCTGTCCCCGGCCGCGCAACGGGGAGTGTGAAATGATCCGCCGCGTTCTGTCCCGGCCCACGGGCCGCATCGCCGTCGGCATCTTGCTGATGATCGCCGTGCTCGCGGTCTTCGGCTCGGTCCTCGCTCCGGACAACCCTCTCGCCAACAGCGCGCACCCGCTCGCCCCCATTTCCGGCAGTCACTGGCTTGGCACCGACTACCTGGGCCGTGACACGCTGAGCCGGCTGCTGGCCGGATCCTGGACCAGCGTCGTCGGGGCCATCGAGGTCGCGGTCATCGCCCTGTTCGTCGGGGCGATCCCCGGCGTACTGTCGGTCTACCTCGGCCGCGTCTTCGAGTGGGTCACACTGCGGCTGATCGACACCCTGATCGCGCTGCCGTTCCTGCTCGTCGCGGTCGCAGTGACGGCGCTGCTGGGCAACGGCATCACTCAGGCGCTGCTGGTCGTGGGCGTGCTGCTCGCGCCCGGCTTCTACCGGGTCTCACGGGCGGCCGCACTCTCGGTCGCGCGCTCGCAGTACGTCGAGGCGGCGCAGATCTCGGGGGCCTCACCGGCCTGGATCGTGCGCCGCCACGTCTGGAACAAGGTACTTCCGCCGATCTCGGTCTCGATGGCCTACACAGTCGGCGCCGGGTTCATCGTTGTCTCCAGCCTGAGCTTCCTCGGCATCGGCGTGGAGCCCCCGGCTGCGACCTGGGGCGGCCTGCTCTCCTCCGACCTCAGCTACCTGTCCTACCAGCCGTGGGCCCCGGTTGCGCCGGCGGTGCTCATCGTTGTCACGGTGTGGGCCTGCAACCTGCTAGCCGACACGATCCGTGACGTCTCCGGCGAGGCTGGCCGTGTGTACGGCAACGCCCGGCCGAAACGCCGCAGGCAGCTCGCTCTCGCGCGAGGAGGTGCGTGATGGCGTCCGTCGCCGGCCGTGAGATGGCATCAGCAGTCGCCGCCCCGCCTGCTGCCGGGGCGCTGCTGTCGGTCCGCGGAGTGCATATCCGTGACCAGATGGCCGACCACGAGATCGTCCACGGGATCAGCTTCGAGCTTGCGCCCGGCAAGGCCGTCGGGATCGTCGGGGAATCCGGGAGCGGCAAGACCCTGACATGCCGGGCCGCACTCGGGATCCTGCCGGATCAGCTCGTGGTCTCCGCCGGGAGCATCACGATCGCCGGGCATGACATCGCCGGGCTCAGCGTCAGGCAGTGGACCGAGCTGCGCGGATCCACCATCAGCGGGGTGTTCCAGGATCCGGCGTCCTATCTCAACCCCTCCATTCCGGCCGGACCGCAGATCGCCGAGGTCATCCGGGTGAAGAAGAAGGTCGGCCGGCGGGAGGCCCGCGACCGGGTACTCGACCTGCTCCGCTCGGTGCAGCTCCGGAATCCCGAGAACGTCTACAGCCAGTACACCTTCGAGCTGTCGGGCGGCATGCTCCAGCGGGTGCTGATCGCCGCCGCCATCGCCGCGGATCCCCGGGTGCTGATCGCGGATGAGGCGACTACCGCGCTGGACGTGACCGTGCAGGCAGAGATTCTCGACTTGCTCGCCGACCTGCGCGAGCGCACCGGACTCGCCCTGCTCATCGTGGCGCACGATCTCGCCGTCGTGGCGCAGGTGTGCGACGAGGTGCTGGTCATGCGGCAGGGCGATGTCGTCGAGCACGGCACGACCGAGGACGTGCTCTACCGGCCGCAGCACGAGTACACCCAGCTCCTGATATCGGAACACGAGCAATACGGACTGGAGCGCTTCCTGGACGCTCCCCGAGAGGAGCGGTCATGACCGCTCGCATCGTCCTGGAGGTCGAGGACCTCGAGGTTCACTACGGGCTCGGCCGCAGGCGCCGCCAGGTTCTTGACGGGGTCTCCCTGTCGGTCTCGAACGGCGAGGCGGTCGGGCTCATCGGCGAGACCGGCTCCGGCAAGTCGACCCTCGCCCGCGCCGTCCTCGGGCTCGTGCCGTTCTCCGCCGGCCGGGTCGTGATCGACGGTCGCGATGTCTCGAAGGCCAGCAAGCGCCAGTGGCGCGAGCTGCACCGCCGGGGCGTCGTGCAGTACGTCTTCCAGGATCCGCTGCGCAGCCTGGATCCCGATCTCACCGTCGCGCAGTCAATCGCCGAGCCGCTGGTGATCCAGGGGATGCCGGGCACTGAGGCGCATGCCCGCGCCCGCGCCTTCCTCGGCCGGGTTCGCCTCGATGCGGAATTGCTCGACCGGTTCCCCGGTCAGCTTTCCGGCGGCCAGCGGCAGCGGGTCGCGGTGGCTCGGGCCCTGGTCACCGAACCGAAGCTCATCATGCTGGACGAGCCGGTGAGCGCGCTGGACTCGGCGAACCGGGTCCAGGTCATGGACATACTCAAGGGCCTGCGCCAGGCGGGTGTCGGCCTGGTGTTCATCTCGCACGATCTCGGCTCCGTCGCCGGCCTCACCGACCGCATCGCCGTGCTCTACCAGGGAGAACTGGTCGAGGTCGGCCCGACCCGCACCATCATCAACGAGCCGCAGCACGCCTACACCCGTCTCCTGATCGACTCCGCCCCGACGCTCCGGTCCGCCGCGGCAAAGAGGGCCGAACGCGAATCTTTGCGCGCCTTGCTCCACGCCTGACCGCAGCGCAGAAAGGAAAGCCCGTTGTCCCGCACACTGCACATCGCCCTGAGCGCCTATGGCGTCGGAGGCCCCGGCCAGCACGGTCTGTGGAAGGACCCGCGCGTGCCGAAGAACGCGAGCATCGACATCCGCTACTACATCAAGCAGGCGACGATCGCCGAGAGCGCGCTGTTCGACGCTCTCTTCGTCGTGGACAGCCAGTTCATCAACCCAACCTACCCGTCGCACTACCTGAACCGGCTGGAGCCGCTGACCTTGCTCTCCGCCGTGGCGACGCACACGACGAACCTTGGCCTGATCGCCACCGCGAGCTCGACCTACAACTCGCCGTTCAACCTCGCCCGCCGGCTCGCATCGCTCGATCAGATCAGCAACGGCCGGGCCGGGTGGAACGTCGTCACCAGCTTCGACTCGGAGGTTTCCAAGAACTTCGGGCTGGACGAGCACCTCGACTACGCCACCCGGTACGGGCGCGCCCTGGAGTTCGTCGAGGTCGCCCGCGGGCTCTGGGACTCCTACGAGGACGACGCTTTCCCGGCCGACGTGGAGCGCAACGTCTTCCTCGATCCGTCCAGGCTGCACGCGCTCAACCACGTCGGCGAGCACTTCCGGGTCGCCGGCCCGCTCAACTTGTCCCGCTCCAGGCAGGGACAGCCAGTCATCTTCCAGGCCGGCGTTTCCGAGGACGGCCGTAACCTGGCCGCGCACGTCGCCGAGGGCATCTACGCGCCCGGCGGTTCGCTGGACGAGGCACGGGCCTACCACGCGGACATCAAGCAACGCGCGGCCGCGCTCGGCCGTGACCCGGACCACGTCGTGATCTTCATCGGTGCCAATCCCGTCGTCGGTGACACCGACGAGCGTGCACACGAGCGCTCCCGCGAGATCTACGAGGAGGACAACGACTTCGACCGGAAGCTGGGGTTCCTCGGCCGTTCCTTCGGCGCCTACGACTTCAGCCAGCACGACCTGGACGCGCCGTTCCCCGACCTGACGCACCTGACCGAGCGGGGCCGCCGCGGCGGGGCCGACCTGGTCAGCCGGGCCAGGGAGCAGGGACTGACCCTGCGGCAGGTCGTCGAGTCCACGTCCGAGTACAAGCCGGGCCCGTTCGTCGGCGCACCGGAGACAGTCGCCGACGCGCTCCAGCACTGGTTTGAGACGAAGGCGACCGACGGCTTCAACATCCGCTTCCGCACCGTCGGGGAACTGGAGAACTTCGCCGGCACGGTCGTCCCGATCCTGCAGAAGCGCGGTGCCTTCCGGACCGAGTACGAGTCGGACACGCTCCGCGGCAACCTCGGCCTGCCGATCCCTGTCAACCGCTACACCGCCGAACGCGAGCTCGCTCGCGCGTCTGCGTGAGAGGTGGCTCGTGTCTCAGCATCAGTCTTCCGTCACTGGCGGCCGTGACGTGCACACGGTCCGGTTCCCGGACGGCACGCCGCCGGTCGGGCTGGACGTCCTGATTGTCGGCGCGGGCCCGGTCGGGCTGTCGGCGGCCATCGAGCTGGCCGGCCGTGGCGTTGAGGTCGCGGTCGTCGACCGCGCCCGCACCGCGACCCTGATCCGCGCCGGGGCGATGGGCCACACGGCGCGCACTGTGGAGCATTTCCGCCGATGGGGAGTGCTGCAGGAGATCCGCACCGAGTGGACGTTCCCGCCCGAGTGGGTTCACGGGATGAAGTTCATCACGTCGCTGACCGGCCACGAGCTGGTGCCGGGCCGGCGCCGCGCCTTCACCGACCGGGGCCGGAGCGAGGCCCGGTACTCGCTGGCAGACCACATCAGGCGGCCGCAGACCGCGCTCCAGCAGGTGTTCCTGAACCACCTGCGCCGGCACGGCGTGCCGGTGACCGGCGGCTGGCAGCTGGAGGCGCTGCACGAGCATGCTGACGGGATCGACGCCGAGGTGGCCGAGGCCGACTCCGGCCAGCGCCGCACGATCCGCGCCCGGTACGTGCTCGGCGCTGACGGCGGCGGCAGCACGGTCAGGCGGCTGGCCGGCATCGACCGGGATGGCGAGCGGGCCCCGCTGAAGCGACTGCGGCTGATCGTCAGGACCGGAGACGAGACCCGGCGGCTCGGTCCCGCTCCCAGCGGCGTCAACCTCGTCTTCAACGCGAAGGCGTGGGGCTTCCTCGCCGCCGTCAGCACCCGCGAGTGGCGAGTGTATGCCGGGCCCTATCCGCTCGACTACGAGCCGACGCACTCCGAACTGGTCGACATCGGCCGTGCCGCGTTCGGGTACGACCTCGACCTGGAGATAGCGTCAGCGACCACCTACTACGACTCCAGCCGGGTTGCCCAGAGGTTTCGCAGCGGCCGGGTGCTGCTGGCCGGCGACGCCGCTCACGTGCGGACCCCCGGCGGCAACCTGGGCGAGGGCTTCGGTGACGTCGCCAACCTCGGGTGGAAGCTCGCCGCCGTCCTCGCCGGGCGCGCCCCGGACGCGCTGCTCGACAGCTACGACGCCGAGCGGCGGCGGCACAACTGGCGGATCGCCGACTACGCGCTGGACCGCGCTCGCCGGGGCTACGAGCTGCGCGAGCAGCTCCGCCAGGACGGCATTCCGGACGACGCCGACCTCAGCGCGGAGGCCGAGCAGCGACGGGCCGAGATCGGCGCCCTGATCGGGCGCGGCCGGCTCGAGCCGGCCGGTGTCGAGTTCGACGAGCGCTACGACGACTCGGCGGCGATCTGGTACGAGCCCGGCCAGCTCGCCACAGAAAGGCCGTGGCAGTCGGACCACTACGAAGACGACCCGCGGCCCGGCCACCGTGCCCCGGACGGCTACCTCGACCCCTGGGGCGACACCCTCTACGACCGGATCGGCAGCGACTTCGCGCTGCTGGTGCTCACCGAGGACACCGCGACGGGGCAGGCGTTCGCCGCCGAAGCGGCAGCCCGGTCGTTGCCGCTGGCCATCATCCACCTGGCTGACCCTGCGGCGCGCGAGCTTTACGGGGCCGACAACGTGCTGATCCGGCCGGACCAGCACGTCGCGTGGCGCGGCACCCGCGTCCCCGACGGCGGCGCCGCAGCCGTCCTTGACCTGGTACTCGGCGGCGGCCGGGCCGGCGACGACGGCTCAGCCGGGTCCGAGCTGGCGGCCGCGAGCGCCGGGGCGGTGAGCTAGCTGCCCGGGCAGATCCGCCTGCGCCTCATCCGCATGCTTCCGAAAGGCACCAGCACATGACCAGCCAGCTCAGCACGCCGCGTTTCCGGCTCGGGTTCCTCACCCATGTCCAGGGCCGGGGAGACCTGACCGCGACCTACCGCAACGCCCAGGAGCTGTTTGTCGTCGCCGACGAGCTCGGCTTCGACGTCGGCTGGGTCGCACAGCATCACGCGCCGCTCGGGGGCGGCGGGCTGCCCTCTCCCTGGACGTTCCTGGCCCACGCTGCCGCCCGCACGAAGCGGATCCGGCTCGCCACCGCGATCACGATCCTGCCGCTGGAGCACCCGCTGCGGCTGGCCGAGGACGTCTCGGTCGTCGACACGCTCAGCGGCGGGCGGGTCGAGATCGGCGTCGGCAGCGGCGGCAGCTCGCTCGAGTACGCCGCATTCGGCCGCGACGTCGCGAAGAAACGCGAGCTGACCAGCGAGAATCTCGCCATCCTGCGGGCGGCCCTGGCCAACGGCGAGGTCGGCACGCCCGGCTTCACGATCCAGCCCCCGGCGGCGGACTTCACCGAGCGGATCTGGCAGGGCGTGTTCAGCGGGCCAGGCGCGGCCTACGCGGCATCCGGAGGCTCCAACCTGCTGCTCAACCGGGCGGCCTACGGCTACAGCGAGCCGACTGATGAAGTGCAGCGGCCCTGGGCTGACGAGTTCCTCGCGCGCTGGACCCAGCCGCGGGCGCCGCGGATCGGCCTGTCCCGCTTCGTCTTCCCGGCCCGGGACAAGCGGTCCGCGCTCGAGCAGATCGGGCCGGACGTCGTGCGCGCCTCGGAGCGGATGGTCGAGCGGGGCGCGTTCCCTGCCGGACTCAGCACTGAGGGGTACCTGAGCCGGTTCCACTCCTTCTACGGTCACCCGGACGAGATCGTGGCCGAGCTCCGGCAGGAAAAGGTGCTGCCGGTGGCAACTGACCTGATTACGCAGTTCAACCCCGCTGTTCCCGATCACGACGCGGCAATCCGTGCGCTAGAGCTCATCGCGACGCAGGTCGCGCCCGCGCTCGGCTGGAAGCCCGCGCCGGCCGACTCCGCCGAGCCTGCCGATTCCGCTGCCGCACTCACGGGCGCGGCCGAACTGGCAGGAGCGTGACATGAGCGAGACCACCTTCGCCGACTACACCGGACCGGCGGAGCTGCGCACCAGGGGAACCATCCTGGTCGTGCCCGGCCGCGGTGAGAGCGAGGCGACCTACCAGCGTTTCGGCCGGCGGCTGGCGGCCGACTCCTACCGGGTGCGGGTGCTGCCCGCTCCGGTGATCGCCGCGGATGACCTGGACAGCTCACTGGAGCGGCTCGCCGCGCAACTGGCCGACGCGGCAGCAGGACTCGGCGCCGACGTCCCGGTGCCTCCGCTGGTGCTGGCCGGATCAGACACCGGTGCGGTCGCCCTGGCGGCGCTGGTGGCGCGGCAGGCGAGTCAGCCCGGAGTGCCGGACGCCGCGTGGTGGCCGCAGGCGCTTATTCTCGCGGCGCTGCCCGGTTATGCGGCGCACGCGCCAGGCGGCTGGGACGAGGAACTGGACGTGCGCACGCACTGCACCGTGCACCGCGGGGTGCTCGGCGCCGATCCGTCCGTGCAGCGCGGGACGTTCTCAGCCGCTGTCCCGGGCGCGCTGCTGGACGCCGCTTACGGCAGCACCGCCGACGTGCCGCAGCTGCTGGTGGTCGGCGATGCCGACCCGTTCGCCGACCGCGAGGCCCTGGCCCGCGCCGCGAAGGCGCTGCCGGCTGCGCGCCTGGTCGTCGTGCGCGGTGCGCACCACGACGTACTCAACGACCTGCAGCACCGTTCAGTTGCTGCCGAGGTTGTTGCCTTCCTCGAAGCGCTGCGCGGCGAGACGCCGCTCAGGCCGCTCGTCGCGGTGGAGTCCAGTGCCTGGTGACCAGCCGCGAGTGAGAACGGACGGCCGCAGATGACGACCATACTTTCCGACCAGCGGAGGCTGCGAGACGTCTTCGGCGCCTTCCCGTCCGGCGTGGCTGCCGTCGCCGCGGTCGTGGATGGCGCTCCGGTCGGCATCGCGGCCAGCTCCTTCACATCCGTGTCGCTGAACCCGGCGCTGGTCTCGCTGTGCATCGCGCATACGTCCACCACCTGGCCCGTACTGCGCGGGGCGCCGCGCCTCGGCGTCAGCATCCTCAGCGCCGCGCACGAACGCGCCGGGCGGCAGCTGGCGGACCGGAGCGGCGACCGCTTCGCCGAGCTCTCGTGGCGCGCGACTGCCAATGGCGCGGTGCTGCTGGACGGAGCCAGCGGCTGGCTGGAGACCAGCGTGGAGCAGCAGGTGCGGGCGGGCGACCACGACATCGTCGTGCTGCGCGTCCACGATCTGGACGCCGACCATGACATCAGCCCGCTGGTGTTCCACGCAGGCCAGTTCCGCCGGCTGGAGCCCGTGACCGCCGGCTGCGTCGCACGCTAGGCCGGCCGCGGCGCCAGCGGCGGCGCCACGGTCATACCCGCCGCGGTCATACCCGCCGCGGTCATACCCGGTGCGGTCAGACCCGGTGCGGTCAGACGGCCGTCGGCTCGGCTATGCGGGCAGGCTCCGTCGCCGGGCCCCAGCCGAGAGCGGGCGCGATCTTAGTAGCGATGAGTTCCAGCGCGCGGAGCGCGGCATCGTGGTCGGGAACGCCCGGGTTGAACTGGGCAATCAGGTCAGTGGCCAGCGGCAGTGCCCGCTCGGCCTGCAGCGCCCCGGTGATCTCATCCGGGTGACCGTAGAAGGCGTGGAACCGTCTCAGATAGTCCTCGGTGCTCAGCCCCGCCGGGAACTGGCCGCGCTGAACGAAACCCTCCGCGCCCCTGAGCACGCCGTCCTCGATCTGAGCCAGCGCAGCCCGCTTGTCCCGAGCCGGGAAGATGAATCGCGACAGGCCGATTCGCGGCCGGTGCGGCTGGCTCCAGTTCGCCAGGAACTCCTCGGCCCACGGCCGCTGCACCTGGTCAGTCGGCTCGGCGTATCCGTAGGTGGCGCGGTTGAGCAGCAAGTTCGATCCGGCGGCCGCGGCGTAGGCTGCGCCCGCGGCGCTGAAGACTCCCTGCCAGATACGGCTGGTGAAGTCGCCCGCCGGCGGCTGGATTGTGAAGCCCGAGGTGCCTACCTCCTGGTTGGCCAGGGCCTGACGGACAATGGCGAGCCGGTCAGTGGTCAGCTGGCGCTTGTCGTCGAAGTCAGCGCCGAACGCCGCGTACTCGACCGGTCCGTAGCCGCTGCCGACGCCGAGCTCGACCCGGCCCCCGCTGAGGGTGTCCACGACCGAGATGTCCTCGGCCAGCCGCAGCGGGTGCTCCAGCGGCAGGATCGTGATCGCGGTTGCGAGCCGGATCCGGCTGGTACGGGCGGCCGCGTGGGCCAGGAACGTCCACGGCGAGGGCAGCCCGCCACCGCCGGCCTGCACGTGATGCTGGGCGACCCAGCCGACGTCGAAGCCGAGCTCGTCGGCGACGACGAACAGCTCCTGGGCGTTGCGGTAGGTGGCTGAGGAGTCGCCGCGGCCCTGGACGTGGGTGAGAAAGCCGAGCCGGAAGCGCGGCGCCTCGGGTTGCGTAGCCATGAAGCGAGCATGCGGTTAGCCCTGGAGCAATGTCCAACGAAGGTTCATGATGAAAGTCATCACGCTGCGCAATGGATGAGTTAGCTAGTAATCCGATCGGCATACTCAACATTGTGGTACGATCTGAGGCATGCTCCGGGTCCTGGATGTCGCGCCCCTGCGCAGCTTTGTCGCTGTCGCGGACTGCGGCGGCTTTCAGCGCGCCGCGGATTCCCTGCACCTCAGCCAGGGTGCGGTGAGCCAGCACGTTCGCCGGCTGGAGGCGGCAGTAGGTCGCCCGCTCGTCGAACGGCAGGGCCGGGGATCACGGTTCACTCCGGACGGCGACAGGCTGCTGCGCCAGGCACGGCGCATCCTGGCTCTGCATGACGAGACGCTGCGCGAATTCGGGGTCGAGTCTGAGCAGACCCTCGTCATCGGCTCGACCGAGCATGCGGCAGCTCAGCTGCTCCCGGGCCTGGCCGCCTCACTCACCGACGCGTTCCCCGAGAGCCGTCTGCGGTTCCGTGTCGACCGCGGCGCGCAGTTGCGTCAGGCGCTCGCCGACCGCCGGATCGACGTTGCGCTGCTGCTCGGGTCTTCCGACGACCTGCACGCGAGGACGGTAGGCAAGCTGGAACTGACCTGGTACTCGGCGCCAGGCTGGATCCCTCCGGCCACTGATGAGCCCCTTCCGCTCGTCGCCTTCGACGACCCGTGCGCGCTCCGCTCCCGTGCGCTGGAGACGCTGTCAGTGCATAGCATCCCGGTCGAGGTGAACTGCGAGGCTGCCCATCTGGCGGGGGTCCAGGCGGCCGTCCGGGCTGGCCTCGGTGTCGGCCTGATGGCGACTCTCGGGCAGTGCCCGGACGGGCTGATCGCCCGCGACGACCTGCCGACCCCCGAGCCGATCGCCTTGTCGGTGTGGTCCAA
>Ga0302325_10006358_pt1 | contig 26563 bp, 15 predicted proteins | sample Palsa_T0_2_FD_201948 | JGI IMG/M metagenome (GOLD analysis project Ga0302325, IMG submission 201948) | Peat permafrost microbial communities from Stordalen Mire near Abisko, Sweden - Palsa_T0_2 | ecosystem: Environmental > Terrestrial > Soil > Palsa > Peat permafrost | place: Sweden: Abisko... | reverse complement strand
ATGGTCGCCTTGCCGCTGTCGGCAAAGGCATGGAGCAGGGTGATGGCGCCGACATCGTCGTAGTCCGGGCCCATATCGGTGTCGAAGATCACGGGCAGGGGCTGCGACCGGGTGTCGGTTGCGGCCGCGAGGAAGAGGATGGAAAGCAGCAGGCAACGAAAGGACTTCATGGACTAAAGATAGCCTAAAATTCCTCTAACATTTCCGTCCTACCTATGCCGGAAAGCTATCAACATGCGTTTCCTGACCTTGTTTTTTTGGGCGAGTCTGATGACGGGCGTTCTTCGCGCGCAGCAGGCCGATCTTGTGCTGACCAACGGCAATATCATTACGTTACGGACTGTCGGTGATCGTGCGCAGGCTGTCGCGATCGGCGGAGGAACGATCCTCGCTACGGGCGACAATGCGGTGATTGGGGCGTATGTTGGGCCGAATACCAAAGTTATCGATCTGCATGGACAAACGGTCGTGCCGGGTTTTAACGACGTACACCAACATCCTGCACCGCTGTACAGCTGGGACCGGCCTTATGCGACGCTCGAACTTGATACGGTCAGCTCGATGGCTAACCTGATCGACCTGCTAAGAAGAAAGGCGGCTATTACGCCAAAGGGGATGATCATCCGCGGGGTGGCCTACAATGAATTCAAGTTGGGGGCACAGCCGACCCGCGCCTTCCTGGATAAGGCCTCGATCGATCACCCCATCCTCATCACCCATGCCAGCGGCCATCTCTCCGCCGCCAATAGTTATATGCTCCGGATCAGCGGCATCACCCGCGAGAGCAAGGACCCGCCGGGCGGTGCCCTCGAGCGCGACGCCCATGGCGAACCCGACGGCATCATCAAGGAGTCGGCGCGCGGGCTTCTTACGAAGGACCGATCCATCGATCCGCCGAAGCCAACGGCTGATGAGGAGTTGGAGGGGTATCGGCGGTATTTCCGTGCTTTGCTGGCCAGCGGGCTTACCAGTATCGGCGACTGCTGGACCACGCCGGCGAAGGTGAAGGTGTACCAGACGCTGGTAGCTGAAGGGTTTCCGATGCGCTTCAATTGTTATATCGGAGTGGATTACCTGGATCAGGTGCTGGACGGAAGGATCCCGAGGGTGCGGGGCGAGTTTTTGCGGATCGATGGGATCAAGATCTTTCATGGCAATAGTCTTAGCGGAAAGACCTGCTGGCTGTATGAGCCGTATGATACCATCAATCCCGTGTCTGGTAAAAAAGATTACTATGGTATCCCGCCTGCCCGGAGTCAGGCTTCGCTCGATAGCCTGGTGCTGCGGATCAATCATGCCGGTCTGCAGATCGCCTGTCACAGCAATGGCGACCGGGAGATCGAGATGGTGCTGACTGCTTATGAAAGGGCTCAGAAGGCTGACCCGCACCCCGGCATCCGGAATCGGATCGAGCATTGCAGCATTACCAATATGGCCATTTTGGACAGGCTCAGCAAGGACAGTGTCGTCCCGGTCTTTCATTCATACGCGAACGAATTGGGGGATCAGTTAAGGGTATATGGTCCCGAACGCCTGTCTATGATCATGCCTACCCGGACGGCCATCGATATGGACATCCCCTTTGCCATGCATAGCGATTATCCCATCAGTCGGTTCGAGCCGATGAAGCGGTTAGACGGCGCCGTGAACAGGAAGGCGCGGAGCGGGGTGATCATCGGCGCGAACCAGCGCATCGGGGTGGAGGAGGGGATCAAGGCTTATACGGTCGGCGGGGCGTATACTAGCCATGAGGAAGGGGTGAAGGGGCGGGTAGTGGCCGGGCAGTTTGCCGATCTTGTGGTGCTTGATAAAGATCCTACGGCTATCGATCCCGTGGGGTTGCCGGGCGTGGGGGTGACCATGACGATTGTCGGCGGGAAGATCGTTTTTGGGGGAGACGGACAGGCGGCTGTGGCGGGGCGCTGAGGTCGCGGCTATCTAGGGCGCGGCGTTGAGGTCGCGGCCACCTACGGCAGTGCGCTGATGAGGGCGGCGACGTTTGGGACGCCGATGCCCGTGACCATATCATAGCCAGTTCCGGCGCTATATGCGCCATTGGTGCCTGCCGTTATATCGCGGAAAGCCGGGGTTCCTTGCAGCGGGTACATCAGCGGGTTCAGAAAAGGCAGAAAAGGTTTGCCGGCATTGCCCCGCGCTTCATTGATGAGGGCACAGAAGCCGGCCCAGACCGGGGCGGCCCAGCTCGTGCCGCCGATCACGATGGATTTGCCGTTGAGGACGAGGTTGGCGCCGTCGCTGGGGTCGGCGGTGCAACTCACGTCGGGGACTAAGCGCATGGGCGTGGCTGCGGCGCTGTTTGCTGCGGCGCCGTTTGCTGCCGCGGTTGAGGCCGTGTCGTTGACCCCTGTCTGCCAGGAGGGCCGGGGGAAGAAGATGCTTTTGCCGCCGCCACCGGCGGCCCAGCCGGTCTCACTGGCCACCGATCCATCCGGCGCCAGGACGAGCGTGGTTCCGCCGACGGCGATGACACTGGGATCGGAGGCGGCATATTCCACCTGCAGGGGGCCGACGGGACTCTGACCCGTATTGTCGGGATTGGAACCCGCGTCGCCTGAAGACACGAAGACGTTTACTCCCGCGGCGGCAAGTCTTAAAAATTTCTGGTGGCCGGTGGCCGCTACTCCCTGCGGGCCGCCCATAAAGGTCTCGCCAAGCCCCAGACTGATCGACAACTGCCGCATCCCGGGGATCGTCGCTGTGTCCTCAAGGATCGCATCTAAGGCCGTGTCCAGGTCCACGAAGTTCAGGCTCGCGGCTGCATAGACGCGGATAGTCGCGCCCGGTGCAATGCCGCTGGCCCATTCGGTGTCCAGGGTCTCCTCATCTTCCGGCGCGGGCAGGTTGGCGTTGGCGACATTGATTGTCTGGATCTGACTTAGGTTTGCGGGGATATTGTTCTGGGCCCAAAATGCGGTAAGGTCGCTGTCGGCGGCAAAGGTATTGATGAGGATCGCGATCGTTTGTCCATTGCCGGTTACGCCGAGACCATCGGCATTATAAGCCTTGAGGATCTGGCTGACGAGGTAGCCATTCGTAGTTCCCGTGCCGGCCGCGGTCGCGGCCAGGGGCTGTGGGGCCCGCCGATGTTTGTTAGCCAGACGGAATGGTTGGAGACCGATGATGGCGTGTACGCTTTTGGCGACTTCCGCTGGCAGGCTAGGTGCATTGTTGGCCGCCGTATAGGCGATCCCGTTCCTGGTGACGCTGACCATGGTGACCTGCAGGGCTTGTTCAATTGTTTGGATGGGCGCGCTGGCGTATATAGCCGTACCATTCGGGGAGATCCGGCTGATCGTAAAACCCTGGGCCTTTAGCCAATTCACCAGGGCGTCGATATTCGCTTGATCGGGTACGAATTTCTGTTTTAGTTCGGCCGGCGAAACTGTCTGACCGGCAGCCACCTTGTCCTCCAATTCCTTTTGCAGGGCGGGGTCCATATTCAGCGAAAAGATCAGGTGCATTGCCTGGCTTTTGTCGACGACCTTTGCCTTGTTGAGCACAACCCCGAGCGGAGTAGGGGTCGCGTCCTCCGGGAGCGGCGTGATGCTGTCCGCGAATATTTTTCTGTTGGCCATAGATTAAAATTGATAAATATTCCCAACAATTTAAACCGTATAAACACCTTTTTTGCTTAAGTAAACGGTATGGGCGAAATCACCCTTTTTGGAACTAGGAAGGTGTTATATTATTGTACGTCGCGGCGGGAGGCAGTTTTTTACTTCCAGGCCAGATTATACACGTTTGTGCGTGATGACCGACAGTTTTGACGGTAGTACCAGAGCGGCGTTGCAGCGGGGGAGGCGGAGACGGGGCTTTTTTCTTTCTTTTTCTCCTTCAAGGTGAATGACCCTTCCTCAACTTCTATTGGTGTATTAAAAGCAAATAAAAATTCGCTTTTTGGTGGTAATTTTGGTAGAAAACCGTAAATTCGCATAAAAAGCGAAGAATTATGCACTCCACGTTGATGGAATTGGGTGAGAAATTGAGGGAGCGGCGGCAACTGTTGCGCCTGAACCAATCGGATCTTGCATTGGTGGCGGGTGTCAGCGTCCGGACGATACAGTTGGTAGAACAAGCTAAGACCAGCCCCTCGTTGGATACCCTTATCCGCCTCGCGAATGTGCTGGGATTCGACGTCGATTTGCGTTTGAAGGAACCCGGTAAATCCGCTAACGTATGAGCATCGCCGCAGTATATTACAACGGTCGGCGCGCGGGTAGGCTGATGAAAGATGGGCGCCATTATGTGTTTGCCTATGACCCAGGGTATGTTGCGGCGGCTGGCAGTCGTTCTGTTAGTCTGACTTTGCCGTTAAGAACTGAGCCTTACAAAAGCGATGTGCTTTTTCCGGCCTTTATCAATCTGCTTAGCGAAGGCGCCAACAAAGCAATACAGGACCGGCTGCTGAAGATCGACAAGAACGATTATTTTGGCCTCCTGCTCGCCACCGGCGGCGGCGACAGGGTTGGACCGCTGACCATAAAAGAAGAAACAGACAGTAATGCCACTACCTGAAATCACCGTTTGTCCATCGACGTTGCGACCCGGATTTTCGACGTATAGTCCGGCGGCGCAAGCGGCTTTATTTGGTTCCCGGTCGCGAAAGGTGCCGCATGTCCTGATTTTTGGTCCGCCGGGCAAGGATGCCGAACTCACCCGCAAATACAATGAAAAGAGAATACGGATCAGCATCAGCGGGGTCCAGGAGAAATATAGCTTTAAGCAAGATAAAAATAACCTTGGGTTGACCGATAGCCAGGGAACGCATATTCTCAAACCAATACCGGTCGAGCGACTGGAACGGATCACCGACCTGCCGGCCAACGAGCATGTAAGCATGCAAATAGCGAAGCAGGCCTTTCGGATACAGACAGCCGAGAATGGGATGATCTTTTTCGAAGATGGCTCACCGGCTTATATCACGCGTCGATTCGACTACAAGCCTGACGGTTCGCACAAGTATCAATTGGAGGACTTTGCCAGTTTGCTTGGCAAAACCCCCGAAAGGGAGGGCGACAACTTTAAATATGACGCGTCTTACCTGGATATCGTCCAATTGATCCGGAAATATGCAGCTGCGGAACAGTTGGTCTTGTTGGAGTTCTTTCGGCTACTGGTCGTCAATTATGCTATCGCAAATGGTGACGGACATTTAAAGAATTATGCCTTGCTGGAAACGGCGCAGGGAGATTTTTTGCTGGCGCCGGCTTATGATCTGTTATGTACGCGCTTGCATCTCGATGACAGCTTGCTGGCGTTGGATGGCGGCCTTTATCCGGGTGATTATAATGAGCCGAGTTTTTACGATAAAGGGATGTACACGGGTGCATCCTTTATGGTATTTGCGGAAAAGGCGGGAATCCCGGCGAGGCTGGCAGCCAGGCTCTTAGCGGAGATCCTGGATGGATTTCAGGCGGCGTTCGAGTTGGTTGGGCGCAGTTTTTTAAGCGATGGGGCGAAGACTCGGTACAACGAGATTTTGCAGGGGCGGGAAGAATTATTGAGAATTATGTAGCTGGCAAAGCGCAGAATATTTCGCATTTAGGGACGATTTGGGCACTTCAACATCGATTTCCAAACGAAAGCGCAGTTTAATTCGCTTTTGTTACTTGTAGGTAGATACTGCTGCAGTGCGGGATCAAAAAGTGATGGATTCGACGACGTCGGGGTTGGTAAGGACCATGAGTTCGAACTGAAAAGTTTCCTCGACAACGTCGAGGAGGGCGATGAGATAACGGTCGCCGGGTTGCCGATGCCGGTAGACTTTGATGGCATCGCGGAAATATTGGAGCCGCGCCTCCCGATACCTGGTGCGGCATTGGCAGATTGGATCGTTTTGATTGGTAGCATTCACTTTACATCTGGTTCCCTCTGTGGTTAGCAAAACGGGCCTCCACCAACGCCGTTTTTTACCTACGAGCGACAGGTTTTTCCGACAAGCGACGGCTCTTTTGGCCCCGACGGTTTTCGGCGGTGAATGGCGGCTGGGATGTAGCCAAGAATAGCACCAACTAGGCTTATTCGGGCAGCTGATGGGGATTTTGCGGCTTTTGTATATCTTCCCTGTACAAAACTGCATTATGCGAATTCCACTGCTGCTTCTTTTATCATCCGTCGTTTTTGTTCCGACACAAGCCCAGCAAAAGGGGTACTACCGCACTCCGGCCATTTACAAGAACACCGTAGTCTTTACAGCCGAAGGGGATCTGTGGAAATATGACCTTACCAGTGGCATTGCCGCCAGGCTCACCACACACGAAGGGATGGAATCTGACCCGCTTTTCTCGCCGGATGGTCAGCAACTCATTTTTACCGGTGAGTATGAGGGCGTGCACGAGTTGTATGCCATGCCCATCGAGGGAGGAGTACCCAAACGACTGACCTATGACTTCAGTGGTGTATTGCCGGCTTGTTGGACGCCGGACGGTAAATTACTGTACCGCACCAACCGGTACAATACCCTGCCTTCCGCGCAGTTGGTGCGGCTTGATGTCGCCACGCTGTCCGCCGAACCCCTGCCGCTGGCGGAGGCTTCAGAAGGGTCATATGATAAGGACGGCGTGTTGTTTTTTACCCGGTTCCCTAACCAGGGTAGTAAGACGAAGCGATACAAAGGGGGCCTGATCGAGCAGATCTGGCGCTTTGACGGCAAACAGGAAGCGGTCAATCTCACCGGTGACTTCGACGGGACCAGCACCCACCCCATGTGTTATGAGGGACGCGTTTATTTTTTAAGCGATCGGGACGGCACCATGAATATCTGGTCGATGGACAACAACGGAAAAGACCTTAAACAACAGACCTTCTCAAAGGGTTGGGATCTGCAAAGCCCTTCGTTGTCGGAGGGTCGGATCGTTTATCAGAAGGGAGCTGACCTGGTGCTGTATGATATTCATGCCAATAGTGAGAAGACCCTGGATATTCGGCTGGTCTCGGACTTCGATCAACGCAAACCGAGGTGGATCAAGAACGCGATGAGCTCGATTTCGTACAGCGATATATCGCCCAATGGTAATTATGCTGTTTTGATCAGTCGCGGAAGGCTCTTCGTCACTCCGGCAAAAAGCGATCGCTGGGTGGAGGTCAATCGTCGGAGCGGCATCCGGTACAAGGCGGCGCAGTTCATTAATGAACGCGACCTCGCCGTACTCAGCGATGAAAGCGGGGAATACGAGATCTGGAGTGTGAGTGCCGATGGCAGCACTCCTGGAAAACAGTTGACGAAGAACACTAAGACCATTATCAGTTCCTTTGCGGTATCGCCTGACGGGAAATGGATCGCGACCATCGATAAAAACGACGTGGTTCGGGTGATCGATGCCGGTAGCGGCGCCGTACGGTTCGAGTACGATAAGGCATACGGTGGGGTAAGCGGGCTTGGCTGGTCGCCGGATAGTCATGTGCTCAGTTTTAACCAAACGCTTGCCAACAATAACGATCAGATAGTTCTGTTGGAGGTCCCTGCCATGACCATGACGCCGATCAGTACGACCCGGCTAAACAGTTTTAGTCCGGCCTGGTCCTCGGACAGCAACTGGCTTTTCTTTCTTAGCGAACGGAGTCTCAGCAGCAGCGTGCGGTCGCCCTGGGGCGCCCGGCAACCGGAGCCTTACTATACCAATACACGCAAGTTCTATGCGATGCCGCTCGACAGCACTGCGCGGTTCCCGTTTCAGGCAACGGATTCCTGGCTGATGGATACGGTGTACAATCCGGGTGCGAAGCAGCATAAACATCCGGTCGCCAGGACGCATGATTGGGGACGGTTGCAAGATTTTCTTTATGAGTTGCCGATCAAGAATGGCAATGTAAGCGATTTGCAGACGGCAGACGGCTGGTTGTATTGGCTGGACTATGGCAGCGATGGCTCACCCGATGGCGCCAAACTGTTTGCACTGAAAATAAAAGAGAGCAAAAAATACGAGCCCGTGGAGATCGCGAGCGGTGTGGCCGAATTTAATATCTCGGCCAATAAGAAAAAGATCCTCATCTACTTTACGAATCATAACCTGGCCATGGATGACGCGAATGGCCAGAAGCTCGACGCGGAAAAAACAAAGATCGTTTTTGACAACTGGAATTTTATGGTCGACCCGGTGGAAGACTGGAAGGAGATGTTTGCCGATTCCTGGCGGATGATGCGGGACTATTTCTATGACCGCGACCTCCACAAAGTTGACTGGAACGCGGTTCGTGCGCAATACGAACCCCTGGTATCGAGACTGACGGACCGGTATGAACTGGACGACCTGATGGCCCAGATGGTCGGCGAGTTGAGTGCGCTTCACACCTTTGTCTCTGGCGGTGACAAACGCGTTTCGCCGGACCTGATACCTGCCGGGTTCCTGGGCGCCCTGCTTACAAAGAATGGGAAAGGGCTGCGGATCGCGCATATCTATCGCAGTGATCCGGACTATCCGGAGCAGGCCTCGCCGCTTTCCAGGGTTGGATTGCACATCCATGAAGGAGATGTTATTACCACGGTCAACAACGTTTCGCTGGAAGAGACGCCCGATATCGCCCTGCTGCTGGCCAACAAGGTAGGCGTCCCGGTCAAGCTGAGTTTGACCGATGGGGCTGGCAAGTCCTATGAAGAAGTTGTCCGGCCGATGAGTGCCCGGGAAGAATTTTTACTGCGTTATAGCGAATGGGAGCTGACGAGGCGGGAAAGGACGGATAGTTTGAGTCATAACGATATCGGGTATGTGCATCTCCGCGCTATGGGGTCGGGGGATATGGATGATTTTGTCAAGCAGTACTACCCGATCTTCGACCGCAAGGGACTGATCCTCGATGTGCGGCACAACAATGGCGGGAATATCGACAGCTGGGTGCTGGAGAAGCTGCTGCGTAAGGCGTGGATGTACTGGCAGTCACGTTCAGGTGGTCCTACCTGGAATATGCCCTATGCTTTCCGCGGACATATGGTGATCCTTTGCGACCAGGCCAGTGCCTCCGATGGAGAAGCCGTCCTCGAAGGATTCCGGCGCCTGGGCCTTGGAAAGGTGATCGGGATGCGAACCTGGGGTGGGGAGATCTGGCTTAGCCGGGACAACCGGCTTGTGGACAATGGTATTGCCAGCGCCGCGGAATTGGGTGTCTACGTGCCCGAAGGCAAATGGTTGATCGAGGGTCATGGGGTCGACCCCGATATCGTCGTGGATAATTTGCCCTGGGCTACTTTCCATGGCAAAGATGCGCAGTTGGAGGCGGCCATTGATTACCTGAAAAAGCAGATTGCGGCTGAGCCGACGCCGGTGCCGGCTGTGCCGCAGCATCCTGATAAATCGTTTAAGTATAAACCGTGACGACCCGGGGTGGGGGCGCGCGATGCCGGGCCCCGGGGGGTGGCGCCGCGCCGCCGATTACCCTTTCTTAACCCGGCCCGAGCCGATGGTCGAGACACTGCCGACTGTGCCGGTCCCGGTATAGTACACGTTGCCGGAGCCAACGATATTGGCGGAGATCGATTTGTTCACGTTGAGATAGACGCTTCCCGAGCCTGTCGTATTGATGTCGGCAACATCTGTTTTTAGATCGTCTGCCTTGAGCGAACCCGATCCGCTAATCGTCACGCTCGTTTTGCCGGTGGTACCCCTAAGGTTTATTTTGCCTGAACCACTGATCGTGGCTTCGACTTTACCGGATGCGATGCCCGAGGAAATGGTCCCCGATCCGCTAAGGGTGACATCGACCTCGTTTCCCTTGATGGCGCCGTCGACGTCGAGGGAGCCCGAGCCGGAGCAGGTCAGCGCGTTGAGCGATCTGGCGGTGATATAGACATCGACCCTGCCGGGGTAATGGCGCGGCTCATTTTGATGCTTGAACCTTATCTCGAGGTTGCCACCGTTCACGACGGTCTCGATCTCATCGATAATGCTGGCGTCGGCGGTGATCTTCAGGCTTTCGGTGCCGGTTATTTTGACGTGTACGGCGAAGCTGCCTGCGTTGGCGATGCTGTTGAAACCCGATACGGATCTCGTTTGGCTGGATTGGGCGGATACGGTGCCGATTATGCCGAGGATCCCTGTCAGGGCGAGGAAAAGGAATGCGGTGTGTTTCATGTTGAGCAATTTTTTGTGTGACTTGTTGGTGTGACGAATGAGTTTGGTGGAAAGTTACGAAAAAATAAGGAGGCCCCTGGAAAGGGGCCCCGTAGTCGATTTGTCTAGCTTTATGCTTTGAACTAGGGCCAAACTTAGCCGGTTCGGCTTGTTCGGCCGAGACCAATCGAGTAGTTGGGGGATATGGGCTGCCGGTGCCTGCCCTGAATGTGTAGTTGGGGAGGTTAGAACAGCCGGCCGGTGACATGTTCTTTCACCGGCAGGGTGCGGGCCAGGTGGTCAAAATAGCGGTGCGCGGCCCAGGCGGTCCGATTCCCGATGACGTAGAGGCGATGACGGGCGCGGGTCACGGCCACGTTGAGCATGTTTGGGGTGGCGGCCACCCAGTTGCGGGCCCGTTTGTTGTTTGCCGTCGTGCCCAGGATGAGCAGGACGAGATCCGCCTCCTTTCCCTGAAAAGTGTGGATGGTGCCGCATTCGACGCGCCGCTCCTTGTCGTTGTAACGGTTGGCACAGGTATCGGCGATCGACTTGAACGGCGAGATAACAAAGATGCCGCCGGCATATGCTTTTAGTTCTTGTAGCAGGTCGCCGACTATTTGGACTTCGGCGGGTATACAATGGTTTTCGGCTTCCCCGTCTCCCGTGACGTCGATCCAGCCGCTGGGACCGGTTGGTATGTCTTCGTCGGTTTCCGTTATCACGCTCACCATTTGCAAATCGTAGGCTATCGTATTCGCAATCGAGAACATCGGCTCGGCGCAACGCCGGTGTGCACGTAGGGGAATGCCGGTCCAGACTTCTGTTGGACCACCGATGGTCGTCCCTGTCGTCGTCACGCGGTCCGCGAGGAATTGGGCGGCATGATGAATGGGCGACCAATGATTGTCCGCAACCCCGTAATGATCCTGCAACAACCTGCCCAAGCCTTTTGGGGTAGTAACGACGGGCGGTATTTGCAGGGTATCGCCGATAAGGATGGCCCGTTTCGCCCGCCATAGCGGTCCGCAGACCGATGGCAGCGTGGCCTGCCCCGCTTCGTCCACTAGCAGCCAGCCCAAGGAACCCCCCTCCATTTTCGGGAATTGCCGTGCGAAGGAGGCCAGTGTCACCGACACTACGGGGATGCAGAAAAAGAAACTGTTCCAAAGGGTCGCTGCTTTACGCTCATCGACCTGGTCGCGGTGTTTGCCCGAGAGCATATCGACGAACACTCCCAGGTTACTGGTGAAACTCCGGGCATTGCAGCGGATGGCCCATTCGTGCAATTCGAGGCTGCGCAGGAAGATGTGGCTGCGCAGGAGATGGAGCTTCTGGCTGGAATAAGGCATGAGCGCATGTAGTTGCTGTGGCGATCGCTGCAGAAATTCAGGCCCCGGAATACTGTCGGGAGTCAGGCCATAGTCTGTAATAAGCCTTTTTGCCAGGCCCTCATCCGCATGACCGGCCAGGAGTTGCGCATGATAGGCGACCGCGAGCGTCTGATATTCCTCATATTCTTTTAGCAGGGCGCTGAGCGACGCGGCCGTCTTCGCATATCCGTTCCTGTTGTCTATTGCCTGCTGTTCTTTTAAAAGGGCGCCGAAGCTTGTACCCGACGTAAACCAGAACTTACTTATAAAAGCCGACTTCTTTTCAAAACGTCCCAGGACGGCACTTAGCATACCCCAACAAGGTTGCCCGAGGATCGTAGTAGCGGCTTCGGAAAAATAGTTGGCTTCGGGAAAGGCCTGTCTATCGATACTTGTGACTAGTGGCAGCTCCTTCGAAATATTTTCTATGGCCGCATTGTTGTTCCCGGAAACGACGATGCCCTGGTCGGCAAAGACCTCCTGGTTGGTATCGTAGAAGCCTGCTTTCGGATTGAGCCGCGTCCAGCTGCGGGAAAAGAGATCATCGACCCCGGCTGCCAGGAGTCGGCGGGCCCTGGCAACTACCACATCCGCGATTATCTCCCGCAAAAGGGTCGTCTTCCCCGTTCCCGGAGGTCCGTTGATGCCCAGGAGCCCGCCTTGTTGACGTAGGGCCGGGATCGCCAGGTTGAGCGCGGCTTGTTGAGCGGTATAAAGGCCATGCGCGGGATCGGCAGGCCACCGCCCCGGGGATTGTTTTCCCGGGTCTATGCTTTCGAGCAAGGCTCTGGGGTTCAGGAGATCTTTTCGTGCGGCGGTATCGATCCGGGGTGTGAGCAGGAGTTCCAACGGGCGGCCGAGATCCTGTGGCTGAAGGATAAGTCGATTTAAGTCTTGCAGATAAGGACTGTTTATAAATGGCGCTTCCGGGGTGGCGGTCGCCGATACCTCTGTGGGGATGCAAACGATGGGGTGGGTGGGTATAAGTCCGCCGGCAAGGGGTTTTAGGTAGACCAGTTCTTTTTGTAGCGTCGTCCAGGTTATTGGGGCGGGGTCTTTCGTGACGCCGAATCGGGCCGCATAGTCATCTTGTGCATACCGAAGGAGGTCACTTAGCTCTTCCTGATTGCGCGATTCGCGGATCAGCCGGATCGCATGAATAAAAGCAGCGGGTGCATAACCGCGGGGAACGGGCCTGCCGAATTCATCCAACACCAGGGTGGACATGCCCGTCTCGCCGCCGGCCTTCTCGCGGTAATCGGCGGTGGAATGGCTTAGCCGCGCCAGCCATTCCGCGATAGACTCCCTGGCTACAATATAAAAGAAGAGCGTATACTTCCAACGTTTGCCTTCCTTAGGCGGACGTATTTGTCCCGGGGCCCAGGGCAGCGGCTTGCCTTCCTTAAGGATGTATGGGTTGTCTTCGCCCTTTCTGCCTTTTACTTTATAGTCAGGAATGTCCGGGAGGGTAAAGGTCTCGACGGAACGCCAGAAGCGCAGGAGGTTCGCGTAATGATCGGAGTGATCAGGCATAAGGTTTGATGCGTTGCTGTAGAACAAGTTACCATTTATTTTCCGGGCCGGGGCCGGGAAATAGGCGTACCTTTAAAGGCATTCCTGCCATTGCTTCCGCTATCGCCAATCCTCCTACAGCCGCCGCATTTTCAAAAGAAGTGTATCTATGATGAAAGTTACAGCAAGCACGGTTTTCGATATACTGTCCCGTTTACGCGATTATTTCCAGGGGGCCACGGCCTTGAGGGACTATGGAAAGGAGGAGCCGTTCCGCTCCGAACTCTATAGCTCGGACCAGATGAACGCCCACGGCAGGACGATCGCCTCCGGGCATCAGCTGATGACCACCCGCCCGACCGATCAACTCCTGAAGCGTCTTGACGACAATGAACAGACCCTGCTTGAAGTCCGAAATGTGCTGGTCGAGAACGTTCGCCTGGGTAAGACGATCTCGCCTGGCGGCGAATGGCTGCTCGACAATTTCTACCTGATGGAAGAGCAGATCGTGCTTGCGCGGAAGCATCTGCCCAAAGGCTATAGCGAGGCGCTGCCCTGTCTGGCCAACGGTATTTCGGCCGGTCTGCCCCGCGTGTACGATATCGTCCTGGAGATCATCTCACATAGTGATGGCCGGGTTGACGGCAGCAATCTGGGTAGTTTTATCGCGGCCTACCAAACGGAGACCAAGCTCACGCTTGGGGAGCTCTGGGCCATACCTATCATGCTCCGCCTTGCCGTCATCGAAAACCTGCGCCGGGTTTGCGGTAGGATCGCCCTGGATATGATCGACCATACCCTGGCCGATTATTGGGCCGATAAGATGATGGATACCGTGAAGGACCGACCCGGCGACCTGATCCTGACGATCGCCGATATGGTGCGGTCGAAGCCGCCGCTGAGCAGCCCCTTCGTGGCCGGGTTCACCAGGAGCCTCCGCGGGAAGGGTCCCGCCCTGGCGCTGCCGCTCAGCTGGCTGGAAGAGCAACTAGCGGGGATGGGTACCGGAAGCAATGACCTCGTCCGCATCGAGAACCAAAAACAGGCTGCCGACCAGGTGTCGGTCCGGAATAGCATCGGCACCCTGCGGTTTATCGGGACCATGGACTGGAAGGAGTTTGTGGACAACCTGTCCAGTGTCGAAGCCGTCCTCAGCCATGATCCCTCGGTCACCTATTCCAAGATGGACTTTGCCACCCGCGACCTTTACCGCCATGTCGTGGAAGCGATCGCTTTGCACTCGCCGCTTTCGGAGACGGAGATCGCTCAGCGCGTTGTCGATCTGGCGAGCCATGCCGTCGGCGCAAAAAAATTGACACATGTCGGGTACTACCTCATTGACAAGGGACTGAAACAAACGGTCCAGGCCACGCAGATGAAAAAGCGCGCCGGCCGCAGGCTGCTCCGCCACCACCAGCCGGTCCCGCTCTTCCTGTATCTCCTCGCCATCACGGTGATAACCATCGTCACCGCCTCCACGCTTTTCTATCCGGCATATACCGCTCCCGGTTACGGCCGCTGGATGCCCATTGTCGTGGGCTTCCTGGCCCTTTCCGTCAGTACACAGTTCGCCGTGCCGCTCGTGAATTGGTTGTCGACGCTGATCATCATGCCGAAGCTGCTCCCGCGGATGGACTTCTCCAAGGGCATCCCTGTGGATTGTCGTGCATTGGTGGTCGTACCCACTTTATTATCCAACAAGGCCTATATCCTGGAATTGCTGGAAGGGCTCGAGATCCGCTATCTCGCCAACAAGGATCATAACCTGCACTATGCCTTGCTCACTGATCTCATGGATGCCGACGCGGAATTCCTGGAGGACGACCAGGAGCTGGTCGAGCTGGCCAGCGATGGGATTGCGGCGTTGAATCGCAAATACCGGGGCGCGATTGCGCAGTTGGCCGTCGGGCAATCAGCGACAGGGCAACCCGCGACAGGGCAACCCGCGATGGGACAATCCACCGACAATCGCTTCTTTCTTTTTCACCGCCCGAGGAAATGGAACCCGGCCGAGAAGAAATGGATGGGCTATGAAAGGAAGCGCGGTAAATTGGCGGCCCTGAACGCCCTGCTGCGGGGCCGGGGTCTGGAGGAATTCTCCACCATCACCGGCGACTACCACCAGTTCGAAGGCATCCGATACGTGATCACGCTCGATTCCGATACCCATCTGCCGCGCGAGGCCGCCTGGAAAATGGTCGCGGCGATGGCCCATCCACTGAATGAACCGGTGTATAGTGAAAAAAAGCGGCGGGTGGTGGAGGGGTATGGGATACTTCAGCCCAGGGTAGACCCTGAGATGCCATCGGGTGTCGCCTCCCTCTATGCCCGGATGCAGGGCAATGTAAAGGGAATCGACCCCTATACCCGACTGTCTTCCGATGTATATCAGGACCTTTTCAACGAGGGCTCCTTCATCGGCAAGGGCATCTACGATGTAGACAGCTTCGAGCGGGCCTTTGAGGGCCAGTTCCGCGAGAACCGCATCCTGAGCCATGATCTGCTCGAAGGCTGCTATGGCCGGAGCGGGTTGATCAGCGATGTCTCCTTATACGAAGAGGACCCCGCGCAATATAGCCAGGACATCCGCCGGCATCACCGCTGGATCAGGGGCGACTGGCAGATAGCGGCGTGGATGATGCCTTTTTTCCGTGATGCAAAAGGGCGGTGGACAAAGAACAGGATCTCCGCCCTTTCCCGCTGGAAGATCTTCGACAATTTGCGCCGCAGCCTGCTGCCGCTCTCGCTTTTAGCGTTACTTGTACTCGGCTGGCTCGTTCTTCCCAATGCCTGGTCATGGACCCTGGCTATTACGCTGATCATCCTGCTGTCGCCCATCGTCGCCAGCGGCTGGCACCTCATCAATAAGCCCGAAGGCATCGCCCTAAAGGCACACGTCTCGGAAGTGGCGGACAACCTGCGTTTCACGCTTATCCGCTTCGTGTTCAGTCTCGCCATTTTGCCTTATGAGGCCTGGGTGTACACCGATGCCGTGATCAGGTCGCTCTGGCGGATGAATATCAGCCACCGGCATTTGCTCCAGTGGACGCCATCGGCCGTCGCGCGTGCCAGCAGAAAAGGCATCGGCTGGGTCTATCTCAGTATGGCCATTTCGCCGCTGGCGGCGCTGGCCTGTGTGCTCTTACTGCGCGAACATCCCCAGGCTCTGGGCGTGACCGCCCCCATCATCATCCTCTGGATCCTGTCGCCGGCGTTGATCTGGCAATTGGGTAAGCCGGGCAAGGAGGAGAAGCCCAACCTCACGGGTGAGGAACTCCGGTTCCTGCATAGCGTGACACGTAAGACCTGGGCATTCTTTGAACAATATATTACAGCTGAGAGCAACTGGCTGCCACCCGATAACCTGCAGGAAAATGCGGGCGAGATCATCGCCCACCGTACCAGCCCCACGAATATGGGACTGTCGCTGCTGGCGCAAATGACGGCCTATGACTTCGGCTACGTTTCGCCCGGACGGATGATGGCCGGTCTCGATCGTACCCTGGCATCGATGGGGCGGCTCGATCGGTTCAAGGGGCATTTCTACAACTGGTACGACACCCAGTCCATGGCGACTTTGCATCCCCGTTATGTGTCCGCCGTCGATAGCGGCAATCTCGCGGGGCACCTGCTCACCCTGCGACAGGGCCTGATCGCCATGCCCAACCAACCGATCTTCCACGCCAGTGCCTGGGCCGGGATGCATACCACCACGGGCATTCTCCATGAACATGCGCAGGGGGCCGCGGGCGAGCTCTATGGCAGGACGAAGATACTTCGCCAGCGCGCTGAAACCCCCCTTGGCCTTGGCGGGACCATAAAAGAATTGGAAGCCCTTGCGGGCCTGGCCGGTCGCATTTCGTCGCCCCCTGCGTCCCTGCAAACTGAACAAGGCCGCTGGCTGGCCCGATTGACACTTCAGATAAACGATCACCTGGAAGACATCCGTTCACTCGCCCCCTGGTTAGCGCTGCTTCCCGTGCCGGTGCGTTTCGACGAATTAAATTGGCTGGATACCATACCGACTTTGAACGGGATCGTCGCCATGCCCGAGACCCTGTTGCGGACGATCACCCAATATGAACAGGGGGAATGTAGTTTTGAGGAAAAAGCATGGCTTGCCAAAGCGCGGCCGATTATTGAGGGGGCTGCCGCCAGCGCGGCCACCCGCGTCTCAGCACTCTACCGGCTCGCGGATGTTTGTGAGAAGATGGCGGACATCGAATACGATTTCCTGCTCGACGTGGGTACGAGCTTGCTGCGCATAGGGTATAACGTCGACGAACAGCGGGCCGACAACAGTTACTATGACCTGCTGGCGTCCGAGGTGAGGTTGGGGATCTTTACGGGTATCGCCCAGGGCAAACTGCCGCAGGAAAGCTGGTTTGCCCTTAGCCGCCTGCTCACTAACGCCGGCAATGATCCGGTGCTCCTTTCCTGGAGCGGATCGATGTTCGAATACCTGATGCCCAACCTGGTGATGCCTACTTACGAGAATACGCTGCTGTGGCAGACTTCCCGGGCGACGGTTAAAAGACAGATCGAATATGGCGGGCAGCGCGACACGCCCTGGGGTATCTCGGAATCGGGGTATAACATGGTGGATGCGAGCCTCAATTATCAATACCGGGCCTTTGGCGTCCCCGGCCTGGGGCTGACCCGTGGCCTGGAGGACAACCTGGTGATCGCGCCCTATGCCACCGTCCTCGCCCTGATGGTCTATCCGGGCAAGGCCACCGATAATCTGAAACGTTTAGAAGAGCTGGGTATGCAAGGGGAATACGGCTTCTATGAGGCGATGGACTATACACCTTCCCGGGTGCCCAGAGGCAAAGCGTTCAGCATCATCCAGCAGTACATGGTCCATCACCAGGGGATGAGCTTTCTGTCCCTGGCCTGGCTCCTGCTCGACAAACCCATGCAGCAGCGCTTTACGGCGGAGCTGCGTTTTCAGGCGACCCTGCTGTTGTTGCAGGAGCGGATCCCGCGGGCGTTGTTGTTCTACGCGCATACGGCGGACTTGTCCGAGAGCCGCGCCACGCCCACCGATGCGCCCGTCCGGGTCGTACATACCCCCAATACCCGCATGCCCGAGGTCCAGCTGCTTAGCAATGGCCGCTACCAGGTCATGATCAACAACGCGGGATCTGGCTACAGCAAATGGAAGGATATCGCGGTCACCCGTTGGCGTGAAGACCCGACCAGGGACGAGAAGGGCATCTATTGTTACCTCCGGGACATCGGCAACGGCAATTTCTGGTCCGCGGGTTACGAGCCGACGCTCAAGCCTTTTAAGAATTATGTGGTCACTTACTCCCAGGGACATGTAGAATTCCGCCGCCGCGATACCGATTTCGATACCAATATGGAGATCGTGATCTCCCCCGAAGACGATATGGAAATGCGCCGGGTCCGGGTCACCAACCGCTCCTCATCTCCCAGAACGATAGAGATCACCAGTTATGCCGAAGTAGTGATAGCGCCGCAGGCCGCCGACGAAGCCCATCCGGCCTTCAGCAATCTTTTCGTGCAGACCGAGATCGTACCCGACCATCGCGCCATTCTCTGCACCCGCAGGCCGCGTTCCGAAGACGAAAAGCCACCCTATCTCTTCCACCTGATGAATGTACACGGGGCAATGGCGGAAGGGGTGAGTTATGAAACGGCACGTCTTCCGTTCGTAGGTCGCGGAAGGACCCTCGAGCATCCTGTTGCCCTGGACATGCCTAATTTGTCCGGTAGCCAGGGCGCGGTGCTCGATCCCATCGTCGCCATTCGTTGCCGGATCAGCCTCAAGGCCAATCAAACCGCTACCATCGATCTTATCCAGGGGATCTCCGAGACGAGGGAAGCCTGCGAAGCGATGATGAACAAATATCGCGATGAACACCTGAAGAATCGTGCCTTTGAACTGTCCTGGACGCATAGCCAGGTGCTTCTTCGCCAGATCAACGCCACCGAGGCCGATGCACAGCTTTATGGGCAGCTGGCGTCCTCCGTTATTTATGCTAATCCCGTGTTGCGGGGTGAGCCTTCCGTCATCATGAATAATGTGCGCGGGCAGTCTGGGCTGTGGAGTCATTCGGTGTCCGGCGATCTGCCGATCGTGCTCTTGCATTTGCAAGATCCCGAAAACATCGACATGGTGAAGCAACTGATCCAGGCCCATGCCTACTGGCGGTTGAAGGGGCTGTCCGCTGATCTGCTTATCTGGAACGAAGACCATGGCAGCTACCGGCAGGAGTTGCAGGAGCGTCTCCTGGGCCTCACCAATACGGAAACGGGCAGCCAGTTCTCCTATAAGCCGGGTAAGATCTATGTACGCTCGGCCGACCAGATCTCGCCCGAGGACCGCATCCTTTTCGAAAGCGTGGCGCGCATAGTCTTGTATGATACCAGGGGCACCCTGGCCGAACAGATCAACCGCCTTTCCACCGAGGTCAGCTTGCCGCCGCTGCTCGAGGGGAAGTCGGTGTTCATGGAGGGCAGACTCGCGCCGGGGGAAGAGAACCACGATGCCGTTGCGCTGCCAGAAGGCCTGCTGTTCTTCAATGGCACCGGGGGGTTCACTCCCGATGGCAAGGAATACAAGATCCTGACCGACGCTAAGACTATCAGTCCCGCACCGTGGGCCAATGTCATCGCCAACCCCGATATAGGAACTGTTGTTTCGGAGAGCGGCTCCGGCTACACCTGGGCGGTCAATGCCCATGAATATCGAATTACACCCTGGAGTAACGATTCCGTGAGCGACGGTGGCGGGGAAGCTTTTTATTTAAGGGATGAAGAGAGCGGCCGGTTCTGGTCGCCATCGCCCTTCCCGGCTACTGGCGCCGGGGCCTATGTGACCACACATGGGTTTGGGTATAGCTATTTTGAGCATTCGGAGGCGGGTATTTTTTCCGAGATGCGGATATATGTGGACGCGAGTTTGCCTGTGAAGTTTATTGTGCTGCGGATAAAGAACCGTTCGGGGCGGAGGCGGCGATTGTCGGCTACTGGTTATATGGGCCTGGTACTCGGCGAGCTCTATTCCAAGACCGCGATGCATGTCACTTCTGAGCAGGACAGTGAGACGGGGGCGCTCTTGTTGCGCAACCGATACAATACCGCTTTCGCCGAAAGGGTTAGCTTCTTTCGCATCGATGGCGCCACGGCACCCGGGTTCACCACGGACCGCAACGAATTCATAGGACGGAACAGGGGGCTGCGTGACCCTTCGGCCATGACCCGCAAACGGCTCTCGGGCAGGAGCGGGGCCGGTATGGACCCCTGTGCGGCCTTGCAACTCTCCTTTGAGCTGAGCCCCGGCGGCGATCGGGAAATCATCTTCCAGGTTGGGAGTGCGGCCAATGTGCGTGAGGCGACGGAGCTGATGCGGCAGCTGTCGGGATCGGAGGCGGCGATGACGTCGTTTGCAGGCGTGAAGGCCTATTGGCAAAGCGTGCTTGGCGCCTTGCAGGTGAAGACGCCCGATCCGGCTTTGGATCTTTTTGCCAATGGCTGGCTGCTTTATCAGACTACGTCCTGTAGGATCTTTGGGCGCAGCGGCTTTTATCAGTCCGGGGGCGCCTTTGGATTTAGGGATCAGCTGCAGGACGTGCTGGCTTTGTTGCACACGAGGCCAACCCTTACCCGTGACCAGATTGTATTGCACGCCTCTCGCCAGTTTGCGGAAGGCGATGTCCAGCACTGGTGGCATCCACCCGAGGGCCGCGGCGTCAGGACACATTGCAGCGATGATATGCTCTGGCTGCCGTATGTGACTGCCCGTTATGTTGCTACGACCGGGGATACGGCTGTGTTGGGCGTGCCGGTGGGTTATCTCGAGAGCCGGTTGTTGCAGCCGGAGGAAGACTCTTTATACGACTTGCCTGTAAGCGGCAACCTGCAGGGAACGATCTATGAACATTGCGTGCGTGCTATAAAACATAGTTTGAGATTCGGGCGAAATGGGCTGCCCTTCATGGGCACCGGTGACTGGAATGACGGCATGGATAAGGTCGGCCATAAGGGTCAGGGTGAGAGTGTCTGGCTGGCCTGGTTCCTGTACGATGTGCTGATGCGTTTCGCGGCGACGGCGCGGGTCTTTGGCGATGAGCTTTTTGCCGGTCAGTGTACGGACGAAGCTGTGCAACTGGCGAAACGGATCGAGGCGTCTTCTTGGGATGGTAAGTGGTATCGTCGGGCGTATTTTGATGATGGGGCACCGTTGGGTTCTGCGCAGAATGTGGAATGTAAGATCGACTCGATCTCGCAGAGCTGGTCGGTGATTTCCGGCGCGGGCGAGGTTTCCCGGGCGGCGCAGGCCATGGCGGCTGTCGATGAGTTTTTGGTTCGGCGCGACCTGCGGCTGATCCAGCTGCTCGAGCCGGCCTTCGACGGCAAAGGGCTCGACCCGGGATATATCCGCGGCTATGTGCCTGGTGTCCGCGAGAACGGCGGGCAATACTCGCATGCTGCCATCTGGACCCTGATGGCCTTCGCGGCGCGGGGCGATAGGGCAAAAGTTTGGGAACTGTTTAAAATGATCCATCCGCTTTCGCATGCCGCGAATGCGGCGGCTATACAGATCTATAAGGTCGAGCCTTATGTGATGGCGGCGGATGTGTATGCGAATGAATCGCATCGCGGTCGAGGTGGCTGGACCTGGTATACGGGGTCGGCAGGCTGGATGTATCAGTTCATTACCGGAAGCCTGCTGGGCTTGGAGCAGCGTGGGGATCAACTGCAATTCCGGCCTTGTCTGCCGCCGGATTGGGATGGGTTTTCGATGGATTATCGTTGGGGTAAGAGCGTTTATCATATTTCAATCACGCGGGTGGGGGATGCGGCGGCTGTCGTGGATACGGTTATGCTTGTTGATGATGGCGCGGAACATACCATTGAGTTGCATGTGAAATAACAAAAAAGCCGTCCGTTTACGCGGACAGCTTTTCTGCAGTTTGCCTTTGATCTTCTTATTTGATCACCTGATCCATCGAATGGACGACGCCATTGGATGCCTGGTGGTCTTTTCCTTTGATCTTAGAACCGTTGACGGAGACTTCGCCGTCGACGATCTTTACGGTGAGCTGTTTTCCGCCCAGGGATTTCAGATGGTCGCCGTCCTTGAGGTCCTTGAGTTCTTTCTTTCCTTCCACCACGTGGTTCTGAAGCATACCCGTTAGCTTCGCCTTGTATTCGGGTTTTAGTAATTCGGCCAATTCGCCGGCCGACAATTTATTAAAAGCTAAATCGGTCGGAGCGAAGACCGTGTAAGGACCTTTTTTGCTTAATTCTGCTTCCAGCCCCGCTGCCTTCACACCTTTCGACAAAGTCGCAAGATTTTGATCGGCTCCAACTACTTCGAAAATATTTGACATAATCCAGAAATTTTATCCGCAGATAGAATAACCTGCGTTGGATGTAAGGTAGACCTATATAATGGACGGCGGTTTTATATTACCTGGGATAGTGCCAGTTAGCGGTTGGATGTTTGTTAAATAAATAAGCAAACCTGCCGGTGTGGGCCGGCAGGTGCGTTGTTCAGTTAGAGTTCCGCGTTGGGCTGGGCGGCGCGTTGTTGGCCGGGCGCCGCGCGCTAATCCGCGCTCCGAATAACGCGCAGCAGGATTGCGATCACCGCGATGACCAGCAAAACGTGGATGATGCCTCCGGCGTGGTAGCCGAAGAAGCCGATGGCCCAGACGATGAGCAGGATCACGGCGATGGTGTAAAGGAGACCTCCCATAGTTGTTTGTTTTAAGAGTGTTTGTTCGTTAAGGTTGTTGTAAATTGAATGGGTCAAATAACTTGCCAGGGGCGGTTCCAATTGGTTATCCGGCGATATGGGCGGGAGTGGGGCATTTATTCTACAATAAACACCCGTATTTTTGCGGCTATGGTTTATAAAGTTATTGGTTTGATGAGCGGCAGTTCCCTCGACGGGCTGGACATTGCCTATGTCCATCTCCAGGAACGGGCGGCAACTTCGCAACTCCCTAAAACCTGGGATTTCAGTCTGCTTCATACTGCCTGCTATCCCTATCCCGATGTTTGGAAGGAAAGGCTGGCTTCGGCGACGGCGCTGAGCGCCCTCGATTATCAATTGCTTGATGTCGAATATGGGCATTATCTTGGCGAGCAGGTCAACAGGTTTATCGAAGAATTTGGGTTGCACTTTAATGTCCAGTTGATCGTCAGTCATGGACATACGACTTTTCACTGGCCGGCGCGTAAGATGACGGCGCAGCTTGGCGATGGGGCGGCGATCGCCGCGGAAACGCGCATCAATGTCGTCAGCGATCTGCGGGCGATGGACCTTGCACTTGGCGGTCAGGGGGCGCCCATCGTGCCGATTGGTGAGAAGCTGTTGTTGCCGGGCTATGAGTATTTTTTGAACCTTGGAGGGATCGCGAATGTTTCGAATATCGGGCAGGCTTTTGATGTTTGTCCGGCCAACCGGGTGTTGAATGCGCTTGCTGAGCTTGAGGGGCGTCCTTATGATGATGGGGGCGCATTGGCGGCGACGGGTACGGTGGACAACGTCTTGTTGCAACAACTCAATGCGTTGCCCTATTACGGGCTGCCCTATCCGAAGTCGCTTGCGAATGATTTTGGGACGGGGATCGTGTTGCCGCTGGTATTGAGGGTTGTTGGTGAACGGGGCCTCTCGATCCCGGTCGCGCTTCGGACTTATACCGAACACATTGCTGTTCAGATTGGCCGCGCGGTGGAGAAATTGGGGGTCGGCGGCGTGGAGAAGACTGCGGCTGACGAATCCGCGACACCGCGCATGCTTGTGACAGGCGGCGGCGCGCATAATACGTTTTTGGTCGAACGGCTCCGGTACCGCCTCGGCGTGGAGGTGGTTGTCCCCGACGAAAAATTAGCCGACTTCAAGGAGGCGCTGATCATGGCGCTCATTGGCGTGCTTCGCTGGCGTGAGGAGAACAATGTGATGGCTTCTGTTACGGGCGCCAGCCGTGACTCGATTGGCGGGGCCGTATGGATCGGGCAGGAGGCATAGTTGGGCGGGGGGATTAGCCGGGCATGATCGGCCGCGACGTAATATCAAAACCTATTAACTATGCAATACACAACATTGGTTCCGGCTGGTGGACCGGCTGCGCGGGATTGCGGCGGGCCATGAGATCGGCGGCGGGGGTGCCGGCGCTCATGGTGGCGGCGGGGGCAAGGCCAGCGTGGCGCAGGCGGCCATCGCGTGGCTGCTGGCGAAAAAGGCCGTAAGCAGCGTGATCGTGGGGGCTTCCAAGCTGCATCAATTGGAGGACAACCTGGCAGCTGCCGACCTTCGGTTGAGCGCGGAAGAGGTCGCCGCCCTGGATGAGCAGACAAAGCCGGCGGCTGTTTATCCTAATTGGTTTTCTGAGCTTGTTGTCGATGAGCCGGTGAAGGAGGCGTTGAAATGAAAAAAGCCGCCCGGAATTTTCGGGCGGCTTCAAATATTTATTAGCGGTAGGGTTAGCTACTTCGGCTGCAATTTATTCTTCACATTTTCAACGAAGGATATCGATACTCCTACTTCGGAGGCGATCTTTTCGACGGAAAACTCGGTATTTGCCAGAAGGACTTTTACGGCTTTCTCCAAGCCTTTCTCCAAGCCTTGTTCCAAGCCTTTTTTTAGCCCTTCTTCAGCGGCATCCTCTAGTTTCCACTCGGCCAATATTTCAAAAATGTCCATGGTATTCTTTTTATCGGTAATCTTATCAACTTCGTCCATAAATTTACGATTAAATTCCGGATCCTCAAATCGCACGTAGTTGTTCAGGAATGCAAAGATTGCATGGAATTTTTGTTTCTCGAAGATGCCTCGCTCATATAACTTCCTGAAAATAAGTAGCTTTCCCTTCAACAGTTTATTGTCAAGGCCCTTTCCCTGGAGCAGTGCTTTTTTGGCTGCCAGCACCACCCAGGCAAAGGGATTGTCACTTTGCTCCAGTTCTTTGTCAGAATAGTCCAGGATACAAACTGTGTTATACTGGTAATGCAGGCGCGTGTCGAGGAATGCGTACTCATAGTTGCCGGGCATCTGCCTGGCGTCGGGGCCGGTAAAGAGCGCAATTGCGGCAATTGGTCGACGGTATTTATCCAGGCAACGGTAGAAATACCTGAACATCCGCTCGGAAAAGAAAGGCCGATCCTCGCTTTTCGTTTCGCCCTGGGCTTCGACATGAATCAATACCCATTCCTCACCGCCATCCTTGCGGAATACCTTCACTAACTTGTCGACGACCCGGGTGTCGGACTTTTTCTCCGGCTCGGGATATAGCTCGGCCAGTTCCTTGTCCAGGAAACCAAATCCCTTTTCCATATCAAATAACGTGTCTGCATTCGGGAAAACGAATCGAAGAAGATCATCAAACACCCATTCCAATAACCCTTTCCATAAGATGTCCTTATCGTGTCTCATAGTACAAGATTAATAATAGCGACCTCTTGCTCGCGGGGGCAAGAGAATACAATTAAGCGTCGAAAACTTCGAGGTTGGATAGTAAGTAAAGAGGAGTATAAAGTTAGGCATTTCCGTAACTTTGGGTATGAGTTATTTTATCAGAGTACTGGGGACGGCCGACCCTGACATCCACCTGGACCACATCCAGGATGCCCTGGCCCGGCAGGGGCTTGGAGCGCGGCTGGAGGCCGATGATGACGATGAGGCTGCGACATGGCGGGTGATCAACGTGACAAATCCTGAGGGGCAGGAGCTGTTGCAGATCGAGCGAAATCCGGTGGTGGCGGGTCGTCTGGGAATGGCGGAACTGACCGAGTTCCGCGGCTTTATCCGGCAACATCAGCCGGCGTCGGCGGTCGGGTGGCTGCAGCGGTATTTTGATGAGGTGAAAGTGATCTATGCGTTCGAAGTCCTGACCGCGGCTTCTGCCGATAATAATTTTGAGATCGTCAGTGCGATAAGGACGGCCATCTGGGACCGGACCGGCGGCATCCTCCAAAATGACAATGAGGGATTCACCAACGAGGACGGTTTTCATATCCTCTGGCAGTTTGATGACGACGCGACGGGCGATAAATATTGCGCCGTGCTGAATGCGGATGGCTCCTGGCAGCGTTTTCGCATGGATCTCGGCGATCCGTTCCAGCGGATGGCTTTTTTGGGTGGTGAGCTGCCGCAGACTGCCGTTCGTTTATGAAGGTTGCGCCCGGCTTTGAAAAAAATTCTCCAGCACTGTTATTGTTTGCACCAGGCCGTCTTCGCGGCTCATGCGGTCACCTATCTCCGTGACCCGGTGTCGGATCTCCGCGGTTTCGGTTTTGCGGATGGCGGCCAGTAATTTTTTGTTGTTCCATTGCTGGAAAGGAAGGTGGATGCCGAGCCCCCTGCGTTCGACGCGTTTTCCCCACCATGGCTGGTCGGCGAAGATCGAGGCGACGATCATGGGCGTCTTTGCCCGGAGGGCCGCCGCCACCGTACCGATCCCACCATGCGTGATCACCGCCCGGCAGCGTGGAAAGAGCCAGTCGTGGTTGGCGGCCGGCATCACGAAGAGCCGTGGGTGTTCGGCAAGACCTTCGATCTTCGACCACCCCTGGCAAAATATAAAGCGATAGGATGTTTCGGTCAGCAGTTGGTTGAGGATGTGGATGAATCGC